>LXNI01000115.1_pt1 | contig 96664 bp, 99 predicted proteins | sample 809091 | NCBI WGS metagenome assembly LXNI01 (sample SAMN04870527, study PRJNA318959) | sponge metagenome | biome: 01000161; feature: marine sponge reef; material: water | host: Sarcotragus foetidus | place: Greece: Milos, Mediterranean Sea | collected 2013-05-29 | depth 5-7 m | reverse complement strand
GGCGGTCATCGGCGTCCCGTCGCTGCGTTCCGCTTCCTCAACGTGCCGCTGCGGGCACGCCTTCGTCAGCGGGCCTTGCGAGGAACACCGCTGCCGACGCCATACCACACCGCCATTCCACAGACAGACCACTCCTGACCCCACCCCGTTAGAGAAGGATGGGGGATTCATGGAGGACCCGAGTCCGAGCCTCCGCCACCGGCCCGTTCGGCCACATCGAGTATCCGCTTCGCCGCACCCTGGACTTCCCGGGCGACCCGGGTGTTTGCGGTCCCGGATCCGCATCCTGGTCGGTGATTTCGGACGTGGCCGCCTTCGTAGGCGGTATCAGGGCGCTGCTGATCCAGAGCGCCCATCCGGAGGTGGTCGCCGGGGTTGCCGACCACTCCCGCTACCGGGTCGATCCGCTGGGACGACTGTCCCGGACCTCCGCCTACGTCACCGCCACCACATTCGGCGCCAGCCCTGAGGTGGAGCGCGCCGTGGAGGCGGTCCGCAGGGCCCATGCCCGTGTGGAGGGAACCTCCCATCGTGGGCGGCCCTATTCGGCAGCCGCTCCGGGCCTGTCCGCCTGGGTGCACAACGTGCTGACCGATTCGTTCCTGGCGGCCCACCGCGCGTTCGGGGCGGTTGCCCTGACTCCGACCGACGCTGACCGCTTCGTTCGGGAACAGGCCCGGATCGGGCGGATGCTGGGTGCCGAGCCCGTGCCCGAAGCGGCGGACCCGCTGTCGCGCTGGGTGGCGGATCATGGGGACCTCGCTCCGTCGCCCGGGATGCGGGCGGCGGTGGACTTCCTGGCGGATCCACCGCTGGAAAGGGTGCAGAAGGTCGGTTATCGGCTCCTGTATCTCGGGGCGGTCTCGACCATTCCGGGTCGGATCAGAGACCTGCTGGGGATCCGGCTTCGCCACAGCGCCCGTCCGGTCGGGGCTCTGGGGGTGAGGTTCCTCCGGTCGGCGCTGGGGTTCTCCCCCTCCTGGAACCTGGCACTGATCCGCACGGGCTGCCCTGTTCCCGAAGGAATGTTCCGCCAACCCCTCCCCGTCGACATCCCGCCCGGCTGGCGCCCACCCGATTAGTGGCCTGTGGCTCGTGGCCTGTGGCCAGTGGGGCTGGGGGTGTGTCGGGCCGTTCGAACCCCCTCCGCCCGCTGCCCACTGACCACTGCCCGCTGCCCGCTGACCACTGACCAGGACCACTGCCCGCTGACCACTGACCACTGACCACTGCCCGCTGCCCGCTGCCCGCTGACCACTGACCAGGACCACTGCCCGCTGACCACTGACCACTGACCACTGATCGTCAGGCTGGTACAATCGATTCCATGGCAGGAGCGACGCGGACCGGGGCACTTACGGGGCCTATCGCCTGGTTGATCGCGGGGTTGGTCCTGTGCGCCTGGCTGGTCGCTACCCCTCTCACGGCCGGTGCGGGCCAGGAGTCGCAAGCCCAGGCGGCGGATGCGCCCGTGCCCGCTGTTCCGGTTCCGGACGATCCGCCTGCGCAACCCGAACCCGAATGGTCTTACCGGTTCCTCGTACCGGCGACACTGTTACTCGGTACCGCCGCGGTTGTGGGCGCAATCATCATGTACTTCGTGAGGGTCACCAAGAACCGCTACCGCGTGCTCAGGTGAGACCGCCGAGCCCGCAAAGAGGCCGGCTTCCATAGGCCCTGGGCTGATGAAAACCGAGTACCAGGACCAAACACTGCGTGTAGCCGGATACCTGGCGGGCGCCTATCCACTGGCCGGCAGCTATCACCTGGCCGACCTCGAAGCGATGGCTCCCACGCTGGTTCGCCGGGCCGGCGCCATGGTCGAGGAGGAGACCGGCTTCAGCGGCCCGGGCGAGCCCGGTGTGATGATTATCGACCGGCTCACCTGGGTTGAGCGCAATCTGGCTTTCTTCGCCGAGTTGCTGCGTCCTGTGGAGGAGCAGTTGGAGGATCATGCCGAGGAGGCCGGGTTGGGAGATCGCCTTGCCGGGCTTCTGATGGCGGTTGAGACCGGAGCCGTTCTGGGCTTACTGTCCCGGCGCGTCCTGGGCCAGTACGAATTGCTACTGCCATCCGACGGTCGGGCGGATCAGATCTGCCTGCCCGCCCCCAATATCTTGGAGATGGAGAGGAAGTTCCAACTCCGTCCCGGCGATTTCCGGTTCTGGGTGGCTCTTCACGAGGTCACACACCGGCTCCAGTTCGTGGGTGTTCCCTGGCTTCGCGAGTACTTCCTGGGTCTGGCCGGCACCCTGGTGTCCCTGTCCACACCCGAGGATCCGTCGCGCCTGGAGATCCTCCTGTCCCGGGCACGCAAGGCCATCATGGAAGGCAGCCCCCCTGTGGGGGAGGCCGGGGTGCTGGGCTTGATGGCTACTCCCGCCGAGTTGGAGCATCTCGACCGCGCGCAAGCCCTCATGTCGTTGGTCGAGGGTCACGGGCATGTGGTGATGGACCGGATCGGGCAGCGACAACTGGTCACATGGAAACGGATGTCCGATCTCTTCACCCGGCGCAGGCAGGATCCCCGCGTGGCGGCCCTGCTGCGCCTGTCAGGGTTGGAGATGAAGCTGCGCCAGTACGACGAGGGGCGCGAGTTCATCCTGGCCGTGGAGGAGCGGGCCGGATGGTCGGCGGTGAATCGAGCCTGGGAGTCGCCCGAGACCCTGCCCACCAGAGCGGAGATCAAGGCGCCCGAGGCGTGGTTGGCTCGCGTCGCATAGAACGACTCGGTTCCGAGGTGGTCACTCTGGCCGGCCAGGCGCTCGGAGACGACCCCGGCCGGCTGGTGGTGGCTCTGAGCGGCGGCGCCGACAGCGCGGTCCTGGCGTGGGCGCTCCAGGAGTGGGGCAGGAGTCCCCGAGCCGTACATGTTCACCATGGCTGGCCGGGTTCTGACCGGATGCAGTCTGCCGCCAGTGCTGTAGCGGACCGGCTCAGCCTGGAGTTGGCAATAGTCAGGGTGGACACCTCCCGGCCGGGTTCGCCCGAGGCTGTAGCCCGCCAGGCCCGCTACGGGGCTCTCGAGCGTCAACTGGGCGCCGGGGAACGTATCGCCACCGGCCATACGCTCGACGACCAGGCCGAGACGGTCATTGGAAACCTCTTGTGGGGATCCGGCCTGGACGGGCTGAGGGGTATCCACCGGTACCGTCCCGGTCTGGTGCGTCCCCTGCTCGACGTGAGCCGGACCCAGACTCGTGAGTTGGCTGCCCTGCTCGGATTGCCGTTCACCGACGACCCGGCCAATCAGGACGCCTCCTACCGGCGGATCAGGATCCGGCGCGCACTGGCCGGGTGGGAGCGCACCTTGGCCCCCGGCATCGGCCGGAGGCTGGCCGATCTGGCCGGGCTGGTCGAGACCGACCTGGCCTTCCTCGAGAGGGCGAGCGCGTTCGGCAAGGTGGAGAGCATTGGAGGATCGGTACGGGTCGCGGCCGGTGAGATACGTACCTTGCCGCCGGCCTTGGCGGCCCGGGTGGTCCGGCGGGCCCTGCGCACGCTCGGTGAGGGATACCCGGGCGTCCGGCGCGACGTGGATGTGGTGCTGAGGGCGGCCGTGGATGGGAAGGAGGGTCGCGTCTCAGGAGGGCGCCGGGTGGCCCGCGTGGGCGCTTACGTGATGATCGGCGCCGAGGACCGGCCTGGCGATCCGCCGACCATGCCCTTGCCGATGGGGGGAGCAACCCGGTGGGGCGCCTGGAACTGGGAGGTCCGCGAGCATCCCGGGCGGCCCGAAGCCTTTCCCCTGTCCCGGTGGCGCCAGGTCTTCGATGCCCGGGCCCTGCCCTGGAGCGAGGCGATAGTCCGGTCGGTAGAAGTCGATGACCGGATCGCGATGGCCCGGGGAGGCAAGCGGGTGGTGGACGCGCTGTCCGAGGCCCGTATCCCCCGGGCCGAGCGGGAGGGATGGCCGGTGCTGGCGATAGCCGGTGAGGTGGTATGGGTGCCCGGAGTTCGCCGGGCTTATCGTGGCTGGGTCGACGAGGATACGATGGGGTACGTCTTAGTGGAAGCGACGAGGGAGGAGCGGTGGAAGCCGGTCGGGTCTTGATCAGCGAGGAGGAGATCGCTCACCGTCTGCGTGAGATGGGTGAGGAGATATCCCGTGACTACCACGGCGAGAGGCTGCTCGTAGTGGGCGTGCTACGGGGGGCTTTCATGGTGATGGCCGACCTGGCCCGGCATATCAGCATCCCGGTGGAGTTCGATTTCATGGCGGTGTCCTCGTACGGCTCGAGTACCAAGACTTCGGGCGTGGTGCGGATCCTCAAGGACCTGGATGAGGAAATCGCCGACCGCCACGTTCTCCTGGTGGAGGACATCGTGGATTCGGGTCTCACCCTCGATTACTTGTTGCGAACCCTCCGGTTGAGGAACCCGAGCTCGATCGAGTTGGCCACGCTGTTGCTGAAGGAGGGGACACGACAGGTCCCGGTCGAGGCCAGATACGTAGGCTTCCGGATCGCCCCCGAGTTCGTGGTGGGCTACGGCTTGGACTTCGACCAGCTCTATCGCAATCTTCCCTATGTCGGGGTCCTGGACGAGCACTCGCTATAGAACGTCGCGGGCCGGACTACGTCGGAGGGTTCACCCCCTGTGGTGACGGAGGTCTACGTGATAGGCTCGTTTCTCCCGTAGAATGGGGAACGCGAACCTCCGCTACGTCACGATACCGGTCGAACCGGGTCTCTCGCCGCGCCACGGCAGCAAAATGGGGAAGGGAAATTGAGTAAGACCACTCGCACCATCGTTCTTTACGGTCTCGTGGTGATGGCTCTCGTGCTGCTGGGTCAGCGGTTTCTGGACCCGGCATCCGAATCGGGTGAGATCGATCTGACCGTATTCGAACGGCTGGTGGAGAGCGGCTCCGTAGCCGAAGCGACCATCCTCGAGCGTTCCAACGCCATCCAAGGCGAGCTGGCTCCAGGTACAACCGTCCCGGACGTTCCGACCGAATTCCGCGTTCTCTACCCGGCCGAGTACGAGGGATCCCTTACCGAACTGCTACTCAGCAACGATGTCACGGTGATCATCGATCCGGAACCCGCCAGTTTCTGGGAGTTGATAGTCGGATTCCTGCCGTGGCTCCTGATCTTCGGTTTCATGATCTTCGTGATCATGCAGATGCAGAGCGGTGGGAGCCGGATCATGCAGTTCGGCAAGGCGAAGGCAAAGCAGGTGACCAAGGACCAGCCCAAGGTCACTTTCGAGGATGTGGCCGGACTCAAGGAGGCCATCGAGGAGCTGGGAGAGATAAAGGACTTCCTGGCGTCCCCGCAGAAATTCCGTGCGATGGGAGCCAAGATTCCCAAGGGAGTACTCCTCTACGGGCCTCCCGGCACCGGCAAGACCCTCCTCGCGCGGGCGGTAGCCGGCGAGGCCGGCGTGCCGTTCTTCTCGATCTCCGGGTCGGACTTTGTCGAGATGTTCGTGGGCGTGGGAGCCAGCCGCGTCCGTGACCTCTTCGAGAAGGCCAAGGCGTCGGCGCCGGCGATCATCTTCATCGATGAGATCGATGCGGTGGGACGGCACCGGGGCGCCGGTCTTGGTGGAGGCCACGACGAGCGGGAGCAGACGCTTAACCAGCTTCTCGTAGAGTTGGACGGTTTCGACGTGGCCAGCGGCGTCATCGTGATCGCCGCTACGAACCGGCCCGACATCCTTGACCCTGCCCTGCTCCGGCCGGGCCGTTTCGACCGCCAGGTCGTGGTGGATCGTCCTGATCTCAGGGGCCGGAGGGCCATCCTCGATGTCCACGCCAAGGGCAAGCCGGTCTCCGAGGATGTGGATATGGAGACCATCGCCAGGCAGACCCCTGGATTCACGGGCGCCGATCTCGCCAACCTGATCAACGAAGCCGCCCTGTTGGCGGCGCGCCGTGACAAGGAGATGGTCGAGCCCAGCGAACTCGAGGAGGCCATCGACCGCGTGATCGCCGGTCCCGAGCGCAAGAGCCGGGTGATGAGCGATCACGAGAAGAGGGTCACCGCTTATCACGAGGGTGGACATGCCCTGGTGGGTTTCGCCCTGCCCAACGCCGACCCGATCCACAAGGTGACCATCATCCCCCGGGGGCGAGCGGGTGGTTACACGCTGTCCCTCCCGACGGAAGACCGCAACTACATGCGCCGTTCGGAGTTGACCGACCAGTTGGCGATGCTGATGGGGGGGCGGGCCGCCGAGGAGCTCATATTCGTCGATCCCACCACCGGTGCTTCCAACGACATCGAAAAGGCCACCGAGCAGGCCCGGCGAATGGTCATGGAGTACGGGATGAGCGACGAGCTCGGTCCCATGAAATACGGGAAGAACCACGCCGAAGTCTTCCTGGGCCGGGATTATTCGAGCCAGCAGGACTATTCCAACGAGGTGGCCGCTGCGATCGACGACGAGGTACGGGCACTGCTCGGCCAAGGCCATGACGAGGCCAGGCGGATACTCACCACCCACATCGACGCGCTGCACCGGCTGGCCGACCGGCTGATCGAGGTCGAGACCCTGGCGGCCGACGATATCGTCGAGATTCTCTCCGACGTGCCCAAATGGGAAGCCATGCATGGCTCGGATCCCCGGATCCAGGCACCGGCCGGCAGTCCGGGGCTGGTGGAGGGGGTGGCGGCCGCGAGGGCCACCGATCCCATCTCGCGCTGATCGTGCGCAGCCCGGGGATCGACCAGGCTGCAATCCGCGACGCCGTGCTACAGATACTGGCGGCGATCGGCGAGGATCCAGGCCGGGAGGGCCTGACCGAGACCCCGATGCGGGTGGCTCGCATGTATGCCGAGGTATTCGACGGCATCCAACGCGATCCCAGGGAGGATCTGTACCGGGTGTTCGTGGCCGACCAGCACGAGGAGATGGTGCTGGTGCGCGATATCCCCTTCTATTCGATGTGCGAGCACCATCTGCTCCCCTTCTACGGCACCGCCCACGTGGCCTACGTGCCGGATGGCCGCGTGACCGGGCTCTCCAAACTGGCGCGGCTGGTGGACGGTTTCGCCCGGCGGCCCCAGATGCAGGAGAGGCTTACCACCCAGGTGGCCGATGCCCTCGTGGAGGTACTGGCGCCACGGGGTGCATTGGTGGTCGTAGAGGCTCGACACCTATGCATGGAGATGCGCGGGGTGGAGAAACCGGGCGCGGTCACCCAGACCTCGGCGGTGCGGGGACAGTTCCGGCGCAGCGCCGCCACCCGGGCCGAGGCGTTCTCGCTGATCAACCGGGGCCGCGTATGACGCGACCGAGGTGGCACGTCCGAGGTGCTGTCCTCGACCCGAACCAGGGCACCGTGATCATGGGGGTGGTCAATGCCACGCCCGACTCCTTCTCGGACGGGGGGCGTTGCCTGTCTGAGGACTCGGCGGTCGCCTTGGGTCTCCGGATGTGGCGCCAGGGCGCCCACATCGTGGATGTGGGAGGCGAGTCCACCCGGCCGGGCGCCGCCGAAGTTTCCGAGGAGGAGGAGCTCGGGCGCGTTGTCGGTGTGGTGGCGAGGTTGGCGTCCGCCGGCGTGCTGGTATCGATCGACACGTCAAAGCCGGGGGTGGCTGAGGCGGCTATCGACGCCGGAGCAGCAGTGCTGAACGACATCACGGCACTGGAGGACCCCGAGATGGCTCGTGTGTGCGCATCCGCCGGGGTGGGCGTGGTGCTCATGCACATGCGCGGCAATCCCCGCACCATGCAGGTCGACCCCTACTACGCCGACGTGGTCACCGAAGTCGGCGAGTACCTCCGCGGGAGGATCGGGGCGGCAACGGCGGCGGGCGTTGACCGGCACGCTATCGCGGTCGATCCCGGGATCGGCTTCGGCAAGACGCTCCACCACAATCTGGCCCTGCTCAACGGCTTGCCCGACCTGGCGGGGTTGGGCCGGCCGGTTCTGGTAGGGGCATCGAGGAAGGCCTTTCTGGGCGCGCTCACCGACCGGTCCGTGGAGGAGAGAGACAGTGTCACCGCGGTGGCATCGGGTATCGGGGCCATGCTCGGCGCTTCCGTCATGAGGGTCCACGACGTGCCGTCCACCAGGGATGCGCTGGCGCTCGCTGACGCTATGGTGGCGACCATGGAGGAGAGTGATGCCGACCGGAAGTGAGCCACGGGACTTCGCCTGGGTGATCCAGGATCGCCTCGCCACATCCTCCCGCGTGGGCGGTCAGGGCATCCAGCACCGGCGCGTCCGGCGCGAGCAGGAGGTGTCCTGGCTGGTAGAGGCCGGATTCAAAACCGTGGTCTCGCTGCTCCCCGGCAACCAGAACGTTCGCAGCTACGAAAGGGCCGGTATCGAGGTCCGGCTGGCGCCGGTTGACAGCGATCACGAGGAGGCGGCGGTCGATTATGCCTTCGAGATTCTGGCGAAGGCCCTGGCCGACCCCGACGGCAAGGTCCTCGTCCACAGAGACTTCGTGGACGATACGGTGGGTGGCATCCTCGCCGGCTTCTTGGTTTTCGCCGGTCTGGTGGATGATCCGCGCGTGGCGGCGATGGTCATCCAGGAGATCATCGGACGGCCGCTCGGCCCCAGCGGGCGGGCCCTCATACCGTCCCCGGCCTGAATTGCCGCTTCCCCGGTTCTCCGCTTCCGGGGAGGCGTACTGATGTTCGAACGCTTCACCGACCGGGCCCGCAGAGTGGTGATTCTTGCACAGGAGCATGCGCGGCTTCTCAACCACGACCACATCGGTACAGAGCACCTCCTGCTCGGCCTCATCCAGGAGGGGGAAGGAGTGGCGGCTCAAGGGTTGCTGGACCTCGGTATCCGGCTCGACTCGGCGCGGAGCGAGGTGGCGGAGACCGTCGGGCAGGGCCGCCAGGCTCCGTCCGGTTACATCTCGTTCACTCCCCGGGCGAAGAAGGCGTTGGAGCTGAGCCTTCGCGAAGCACTGCATCTGGGGCACAACTACATCGGTACGGGGCACATCCTGCTGGGTCTGATCCGTGAGGGCGACGGGGTGGCCGTCCAGGTGCTGGACAAGCTGGGTTCCGACCTGCCCAGGGTGCGGCAGACGATCATCCGGCTCCTCTCCGAGGGCGCGGTAAATAAGGAGGTACCCGAGGCGGCGGATCCTGGCGACTCGATAACGCTGCGGGGGCTATGGGTACGGGCCCACCACGGGGTCATGGAGCAGGAGCGCGCCGGCGGCCAGATCTTCGTGGTTGACGTCACGGCCCGTCTCGACCTATCCGAGGCCGGCACGACCGATCAACTCCCGTCCACGCTCGACTACGGGACCCTGGCGGAGGCGATCCACCGGAGGGTATCCGGCGAGCGATGGAATCTGATCGAGCGGGTGGCCGAGCGGGTGGCCGATCTGGTCCTCGAGGACCGCCGGGTGGTTCGGGTGGAGGTGACGGTCCACAAGCCGGAGGCGCCCATCGGGGTGGAGTTCGAGGACGTCTCTGTGACCGTGGTCCGGCCACTTCCCGGGCCGGAGTTGCCGCCGGAGTGAGGGTGGTGATCGCCCTGGGAACCAACCTGGGCGACCGTGCGGCCAACCTCGTCAATGCTCTCGAGCGTATCGGGATGCTGGGAAGAGTGGTGGCGACTTCCAGCGTTTACGAGACCGCTCCGCAGGGCAAGGTCGATCAGGAGCCCTTCTACAACGCGGTAGCTCTGGTAGAGACCGATCTCGACCCGGTGGAGCTGGTGGGCCGGCTCCTCCACATCGAACGGGAGATGGGCAGGGTGAGAGGGCCGCGGTGGGGCCCCAGGCTCATTGATCTCGACCTCATCCTGTATGGCGACCGCATCATCCGCACGCCGTCCGTGGAGGTTCCCCATCCACGCTACCGGCAGCGCCGGTTCGTTCTGGAACCCCTGGTCGAGGTGTGGCCCGATGCCCGTGACTCGGACGGCACACCGGTGGCCGAACTGCTCGAGGCGGTGTCCGACCAGGTGGTGGCGGCGGTCGACGTGCCCGCCTGGCCGGTTAGTTGTTAGTTGTTAGTTGTTAGTTGATTATACTGCCTACTGCCTACTGCCTACTGCCTACTGCCTACTGCCTACTGCCTACTGCCCACTGCCCACTGCCCACTGACCACTGCCCACTGCCCACACCGCGGTGGCCGGTGGCCAGTTGGGTCTGGGGTTATTTTCGGAGTCGTTAGCCCCCTCTGTTCGTGAGCCCTCTGATGGTCGGTCCACTGTCCACTGACCACCTAGAATGCCCGGTTGTGATCGGTCTCCTGAAAGCAATTCGCGGGTTGCTGATTCTGGTCGCCCTGCTTCTGGCGGTGATCCCCTTGGTGATGCTGATCAGCCTGCTGACCGGAGGCACGGGATACGGCTTGTGCGCCGATGGTCTGGCCATGTGTGACACCGCTTTCCTGACCGGCCCGGCTGTGGCGGCCCGTATCTGCCTCGCGCTCCTCATGGTGGCCGCCGCCGTTCGGGTGATCTCCCGGATCGTCAGCCGGGTCGAGAAGGACCGCCGCCGGGAGGACGCCCGGTCCCGCTACTCGGACCTGATCGACTGGACCGACCACCTCCGGTAAAGCCGGCTACGCCCTACGACCCGGTCCCCTCCATGATCTCGGCGATTGTATGGCTCACGATGTACAAGCCCTTGGCGGTCACCCTCACGCCACCGTCGCCCGTCTCGAGCGATCCGCTGATCACGAGCCGGCTGCCCCGACGTTCTTCAACCCGTGCCCGCAGATCGATCAAGCCGGCGACGCCGACCGGCCGGCGGTAGCGCAGATCCAGCTTTCCCGTGACCGATAGGACCTTCTCCTGGAGGATCCCGGCCCACACCAGGATCTCGTCCAGGGCGGCGGCGGCGATCCCGCCATGGAGGTTCCCGATGGTGCCTTGGAGGTCGTGACGGGCGGTAAAGGTTGCCACGACATCGTCTTCTTGGATGTCGAAGTTGTCGATGTGAAGGCCGATCGGGTTGGATCGCCCGCAGGCGAAGCATCCGTCCCCGGTATGGCGCCTGAGAGCATCGACTATCCGGGCGACCGGCGGAACGGGTTCAGCCAAACCGGATCGCGCCGCCGTCGACCGAGGCCACACTGGTCACCGACCAGACGGGCCAACCCCGTTCCTCCATCAGGCGACGGGCGCCTACCCAGGCCTTTTCGATGGCGAACACGGCCCCCAGCATCTCGCAGCCGAGTTCCACGACTATCTCGCCCAGCGCCACGGCGGTTCGTCCCTGGGCGAGGAAGTCGTCGACGACCAGCGCCCGCATTCCGGGCTCGAGCACGTGCCTACGGATCTCGATCGTGTACTCGAAACCTTTCGTGGCCGACCGAACCTCCTTGCTAACGGCCTTCCTGGGCCCCGGCAAGACGTACTTCTTGGCGTAGACCATGGGGAGAGACAATTCCATGGCTGCGGTCAGAGCTGGAGGGATCCCGCTCGCCTCGGCGGTGACGATGACGTCCGGCCGGAGCGGAGCGGCGATGTCAGCGATCCGGCGCCCGAACTCGACCATGACGGTGGGATCGACGCGATGGTTGAGGAAGGTATCGGCGCTGATGATCTCACCGCTGACGGTTGACCGCTCAAGTATGTAGCGCTCGAGATCCATGCGGCCTGCACGATACCCGCCCCAGCCCGCCGGAACCCGCCCACAGCGCAGGACCGCGGTCCGGCTCACTCAGGCGGGAGAGACTTCGGTACGAACGGGCACAGCTTGGCGAGCGCGCATTCCCAGCACCGGGGCTTGCGAGCGTCGCAGGTATCCCTGCCGAACTGGATGATCCGCATCGAGAGATGCCGCCACTCGTGCTTGGGCACGAGGGCCTTCAGATCCTGTTCGATCCGGGTGGGGTCGTTCTCGGTTGTGAGCGAGAGCCGGTTGGTGATCCTCCGGACATGGGTGTCGACCGCGATGGCCGGCTTGCCGAACGCCTCCGCCAGCACCACGGAAGCGGTCTTGCGCCCCACACCCTTCAACGTCACCAGCTCGGCCATGTCGTCCGGAACCACTCCGCCGTACCGGTCCACCAGGTTCTGGGAGAGGGCGATGATCGACCGGGTCTTCTGCCGGTAGAAGCCGGTGGAGAAGATCACTCTCTCGACCTCTTCGGGGTCGGCGTCCGCCAGGTCATCGGGGGTCGGCCAGCGGGCGAACAGCTCGGGGGTGGCCCGGTTAACGTTTTCATCGGTGGTCTGTGCGGATATGACCGTAGAGACCAGCAGCTCGAAGGGGTTGGCGTATTCGAGAGCCGTTCCGATCTCCGGGTAGCGGGAGGCGAGCCGGTTGACGATACGCCGGGCATAACCCCGCTCCCTTGCCGTCGGAACGGTTCCGTCCGCCCGTGCCTCACCCCTGCCCATGATCTCACCAGGTTAGATAGTGGTCTGTCTGCGGAACGACTTGGCGTGCCCCGCTTGCCGTGGGCGGCGGCTACGGGGCATAAGCTCCGAGGCTCCATCATGTTCCGCATCACCGATGACGACCGCACCATTGGCCGCCTGGCTGTTCCGGCTCTGGGCGCGCTGGCCGCCGAGCCCCTGGTGGCGCTGGTCGATACAGCCTTCGTAGGACGCCTCGGCGAGGATCCTCTAGCGGCCATGGGGGTGGTAACCGGCATTCTCGGAATGGCATTTTTCGTCTTCATTGCCCTGGCCTATGCCGGAACCCCGCTTATCGCGCGGGCAATCGGCATCGGCGACCCCGACCGGGCGGCGCAGTTGGCCGGCCAGTCCCTGTTCGTGGCAGCCGTGCTGGGGGCAGCCGGGCTGGTCCTGGTCGAGGGCGCCGCCCCGCAGCTGGTCGGCCTGATGGGCGCCGGTCCGGATGTCGCTCCCCACACCATCTCGTACCTGCGGATCCGCGGCCTCGGCCTGCCCGCTCTCCTGATGATCACCGTCGGGCACTCGGTGTACCGGGGGGTGGGCGACACCCGAACCCCCATGTACATCAGCCTCGGCCTCAGCCTCGTCAATCTGGTTCTCGATCCCGTCTTCATCTTCGGATTCGGATGGGGACTGGCCGGCGCCGGGTTCGCCTCGGTGATCGCCCAGACCCTGGGCGGCGGGGCTTTCTTTTTGTTCTTCCTGACCGGGCGCACCGGGCTGGTCCTGCGCTGGGTCCGGCCTCGGTGGAAGGACCTGCGGGAACTGATCGGCGCCGGGTCGGCTCTTTTCGTGCGGACCTCGGCGCTCGTGGCCGCACTCACGGTGGCGGTGGCGGTCGCCGCTCGCCTCGGCGACACCGAAGTGGCCGCCCACCAGGTGGCGGCGCAGGTGTACATCTTCCTGAGCCTGGTCGTCGATGCGGTGGCAATCGCCGCCCAGAACCTGGTAGCGGGCCATCTTGCCACCGACCGGGCGGCAGCCTGCCGCTTCTCGCAACGGATGCTCCTTTGGGGACTGTGCTGGGGCGTGCTTCTAGCGGCGGCCTTCTGGTTGATGCGTCACGACCTACCGGGGTGGTTCACAACCGATCCGTCGGTGGCCGCGCTCGTGATCACCCTGATGCCGATCATCGCCCTGAGCCAGCCACTCAACGGTCTGGTCTTCGTGCTGGACGGGATCATGATCGGCGCCATCGAATTCACGTACATGGCCAAGGCGATGGTCTTCGCCGCGGTGGTGGCATGCTCGCTGATGTTCATGGCCGGATCGGTCAGCTCCGTATGGTGGGCACTGGTCATCATGAACGTGCTTCGCCTGGCAACCCTGTACCGGCGTTACCGGTTGGTGGTCATGTGAGCCATTTCGTCGCCCAGCGTCTCGGGAATGACGAGTTGTGCGAGCATCGCCACGAGCACCCCAACACCCAGCACGGTCACGGTCACCGGCAGGCTCCACAGCTCGATTGTGGTGCCGGCGATGGTCAGGCCGAGAATCGATCCGAGCACGGCCACCGTGTGCAGCCATTGGGTGGCGGTGGCCCTGATGCCGGTAGGGAACAACTCGGTTCGCTGGGCGGCGCTCACAGGCATGGCGGCCGAGCTGCCGAAGGCCGACAGCGTGGCGGCCACGATGAGCAGGTCTTTACTCGACGTCCAGTAGAAGCCGATCCCGCCCGCCGATCCCACTACCAGCGATAGGAGGATGGCCGGCTTGCGTCCCAGGGTGTCGCCCATGCGCCCACCCAGGAAGAAGCCGGTCCCTCCCAGCGTGCCGCCGATCAACAGGATTCGAGCCGCCTCGGAGGAGGTCAGGCCCAGACCGTTGACGAGACGTTCGAGAGCGAAGGTGACCGCCACAGCCGAGAAGGCGCTTATCGAGAGGCTGTAGATGCCGGCCAGCCAGAAACGTCCGGCGCCGCGACCGAACAGTGGAGCGAACACGCTGCTGCCACCGGCGTCGAATTGGAACACCCTGCTCTCCTCGACCCTCCCCCTCAGCCACAGGTAGAGGGGTAGGCCGGCCACCGATGCTGCGAACAGGAGACGCCAACCCGCCTCGCTGGTCTGAGCGATCGGTAGGGCGAGGAGCCCCGCCCCTGATCCGAGAGCCACGGCGGTGGAATAGAGGCTGATCGCCCAGGCCCGGTTGTTCCAGTTGACCTGCTCGGCCAGCAGGACCGTGGCCAGCATCGCCATGGCTGCCGAACCCATGCGAGCCACCACTTGCAGGGCGGTGTACATGGTGGGGGAGAAGGCGGCTGCAGTGGCTCCGGTGGCGACCATGAGCATCAGGTATGCCATCAGGAAGGGACCTCTACGTCCCCATCGGTCGCCGAACACCGCGAAGACGACGGCAACCAGTGAACCGACGCGAGCGATGGCGAACAGGTAGCTCATGTCGGCCTTGGACAGGTCGAACGCGAGCCGGACGAACGGGAGTGTGTTGACGGCCTGGGTCTGCACGTATCCCTGGAACAGGCCGGCCAGATACATCAGGCCCAGCAGCCGCCAGTCATCCCGGCGATATCCGGAGGCCGGCCCGAACATGCGAATCAACGAGCGCAAGGTATCGATCCCGCGGGCGGTCGCACGATGGACGGATCGGGGCGATGGTTCGGGCCCCTTGCGGCGAGCCAACCCGGTGTCACAGGGACCATCCCGACCAGGTTACCCCGTAACCCGACCATGAATGATCGGCGCTCGACGTTCCGATCATCGCCCGGGCGAGCCGACTCCCTTCACATAGGCGATCGAACCCCGGAGGCGGTCCTCGGGTATGTCGTAGTAGGTACGGAGAACGAACTCGGAGTCGGCAGCCGGCCGGTAGCCGCTCTTCTCCAGGAGGCCGCGCGCCTTGTAGTTGGCCGCGTAGGCGCCGGCCACGATCATTCTGGGCGAGCCGGGCGAGCTCTCCTCGATATGGCGGATCAGGGCGCCCGCGACACCGCTCCGCTGGTGTCCGGGAAGGACGTATATGTGGCGAAGGAGCACCACGTCCCCGATGGGCTCGCTACCCGTCACCGCTACCAGGCCCTGGTGCGAGAAGGCGCCCCACCACGTCATCCGTTCTGCCTCGGCATCCCAGCCGGCCTCGTCCATTTCCGGAGCGTGGAGTTCTTCGGGCGGGAGGAACTCCCGGTACCAGTCGGCTGCCGTGTTGATCACTTCGACCGCCGCTTTCCGTTCACCGGATCCCAACTCCCGGATTGCGGGGACGGCGCCGGCGGGCGATGGCAAGTCAGCCGGGATCAACGGAACCTCGTCGGTGTGTCGCGATACATGAAGAAGCAGGGTTAACCGTACACGTTGTCGACCGTCCGTGTCCCCGCTGGCGAGTGGCGGGTGGCTCAGCGGCCGTCGGGTCGCCTACTATGAGAACCCGTCGGATATGGCCTAGCGACTAGGGCGGAGGTCTTAATGGTCAGGATCGTGCATATCGTGGGAACGGGGACCATAGGAGAGCCCCTGATCGGTCTGATGGCCGATAACCGAGAAGCATTCGGCATCGACGAGGTGACGTTCCACAAGCGAACACCCCTGCTTCGTGAGCGGGGCAAGGTCAATGATCTGGTGAGCCGCGGCGCCCATCTCTCGGTCGACCAGGATCGCTGGGCCGGCTTCGAAGAACTGGGTCACGCCCCCAAGCTGGAGGCTCGGGAAGCCATCGAGCGAGCCACGGTAGTGGTTGACTGCACCCCGGCGGGTAACGAGAACAAGGACAAGTACTACCGGAGCGCCTCCGGCGTCAGCGGGTTCCTTGCCCAGGGTTCCGAGTTCGGCTTCGGCAAGATGTATGCGCGGGGCATCAACGATCAGGCTCTCGACCGCGAGGAGGACCGCTTCCTCCACATTGTGTCATGCAACACCCACAACATCGCCGTACTGCTCAAGACACTCGGATTCGACACGGACGGGACCAACCACATAGTCGAGGGATCCTTCTTATGCATCCGGCGGGCCAATGACATCAGCCAGGCAGGTGGGTTCATCCCGTCGCCGGAGGTAGGGACCCATTCCAAGGGAAGATTCGGCACCCACCACGCCCGGGATGCCCATCACCTCTTCCGAACCATCGAGGAGGATCTCGACCTGTTCTCGTCGGCGATCAAGGTCAACAGCCAGTACATGCACGCTCTGCACTTCGAGATCGTTCTGGATCGGGAGATCACCGTTCAGGAGGCCCAAGGGCGCCTCATGGAGAACCCGAGGGTGGCGGTCACGTACAAGCGTTCGGCCGGTGAGATATTCTCATTCGGGCGGGATCACGGCTATTACGGGCGCATACTCAGCCAAACGGTGGTTCCGGTCGAGACGCTGGCGGTGCGCGGAGGCAACCGCATCGTCGGGTTCTGTTTCACACCCCAGGACGGCAACCCGATGCTCTCCACCGTGGCCGCGACGCTCTGGTACCTGCATCCGGACGGCTTCGGCGATCGCCTCGAAGTGCTGGCTCGCTACGTGTTCCAGGAGGTCTGACCCGTTCCTGGCTCACGGCGCCGTGCCGGCCGTCGACCGGCAAGGATAAGGCCGCCGCTGCTTCTGGTGGTGGGCCTGGTGCCGGCGCTTACCACCATGCTCCTGGTACAGGCGGGCGCGCCCGTAACAGCGGCCGTAACAACGGTGCTACCCAGCGACATCGAGGAGCATCGTCCTTTCGCGGATGTCTCGCCGGACGGTCCGCACGCTGCGATGATCGAAGCCCTCGACGCGCTCGGGATAATCCAGGGGACTGAGTGCGGAACCGGGCGCTTCTGTCCGGACGAGCCGATCGAGCGGTGGGTCATGGCGGTCTGGTTGGTCAGGGCGGTCGACCACCGGGACGAACCCGATCCTGTCGTCGGCCGTTTCACAGACGTTGACGAGGAGGCTTGGTGGTCGGGCTACACGGAGCGGCTCGCCGAGTTGGGGATCAGCGAAGGGTGCGCCGCAAACCCGTCACGTTTCTGTCCTTCCGGCGCGGTCACGAGGGGGGCGATGGCCAGCTTCCTCACCAGGGCCTTCGGATTGGAGCCCGCCGAAGATGCGGGTTTCAGCGACCTGGCCGGAACGGTGCATACCCCGAACATCGATTCGGCAGTGGCTGCCGGGTTGGTGAACGGCTGTTCCAAGGATCCGCTCCGCTTCTGTACTGACGAACCCGTAACCCGGGCCGAGATGATCAACTTCATGGCCAGAGCGTTCAACCTGGCCCCTCCGGCAAAGTACGAAGAGGTGGCCGAGGAGCATGGGATCCGCCATCTAATAGCCGGGTACACCATCCATCACGACTGTTGCGCGCCCCGCGTCACCAACCTCGAGCTTTTCTCCGACACCGTGACCGGGACGGTGGTGCAGCCCGGCGAACGGCTGAGCCTCAATACGCTTACAGGGCCGCGGACCGTGGAGAAGGGGTACCTACCGGCGGATACCTGGATGGGTGGTCAGGTAGCCGACTCGGTCGGTGGCGGCATCAGCCAGTACGCAGCCACCATGTACAACGCCATTTTCTGGGGAGGATTCATCGGCAGTTCCTACCGGGCTCACAGCGTGTACATCCCTCGTTATCCACCTGGTATCGAAGGAACTCTTTACTATCCCTACATCGACCTGGTATTCCGGAACGACACCGACAGTCCGGTCCTGGTGGTGAGCGACTACACGGACACCTCTCTGACAGTCAAACTGTACGGAGATAACGACGGGAGAGCGGTGATCGGGGAGTGGAAGGACGGTTGGCATACCCTGGACGTATTGACGCCGGGCGGCCCGGACGCCCGGGTGGTTACCGGCGAGGTCTCCCGTCCCTACCGCTATGTCGACCCGCCCCCGACCCGATACATCTCCAACCCGGATCTGGGGATCGGTGAGACGATCGTGATAGAGCCGGCTCGGAAAGGCTGGACCGTGCGTATCGACCGGACTGTCACCGTCAAAGGCGAGGACAGGGATCAGTCGTGGTGGGTCAGTTACAGATCGGTCCGCGCCATCATCGAGGCCCACCCCTGCGTGATCAGCAACAGCTGTCCCCCCGAGGAGCAACCAGACGACGAGGACGGGGACGGAGACGGAGACCAGGAACCGGAGCCGGTCTGAGCGTCGCGCGGGCAGTCCAACCACCTTCCTAGACTCTCCGCAGTGAGGTCGAGAACCAGCCCCAGCATTCACATAACCACCCTTGGCTGCTCCAAGAACCAGGTGGATTCCGACAAGGTCTCCGCCATGCTCCACCAAGCCGGCTACCAACCGGCCGGATCTCCTGAGGAGGCGGACGTGGTGATGGTCAACACCTGCGCCTTCATCGAGGCGGCGAGAGCCGAGTCGGTCGAGACCATCCTCGAGTTGGAGGACGCCAAGGCGGGTGACGCCCGGATGGTCGTGATGGGCTGTATGGCGCAACGCTTCGGAACCGATCTGGAAGAGGCGCTGACCGGAGTCGACGCGGTCGTGGGCCTGGACCGCTACGGCGAACTGGTGGGCATGCTCGACTCGATGACCAACTGGTCACCGGTGCGGCTGGGGCCCCGGCGATCACCGATGGACATCCTCGATCTGACGCATCGACCCACCCCGGTCTTCCCCTACGCGTACGTGAAGGTGGCCGAGGGATGCGACAAGACCTGCGCCTTCTGTGCCATACCGCTCATACGAGGTCGGCAGCGCTCCCGGCGTCCCTCCTCCATCCGGGACGAGATCGAGCAGCTATGCCGGGCCGGCGTGTCAGAGATCGTCCTGGTCGCCCAAGACCTGGCCGCCTACGGGCGCGACATCGGAGTGGCGACTCGGGATACCATCGTCGACCTGCTCCGGTTCGTCTCCGATGTCGATGAGCTGGTGCGGATGCGCTTGCTATACCTTTACCCCACCGAGATCCGACCTCCCTTGATAGAGGAGATGGTCACCAACCCCAAGCTGGCGCCGTACTTCGACCTCAGTCTCCAGCACGCGTCCCGCCGGCTTCTCCGGTCGATGCGCCGACCCGGAAGCACAAGCAGCCACCTGCGCCTCATCAACAGGATCCGGGTTGCCGAGCCGGATGCCGCGCTGAGGTCCTCGTTCGTAGTCGGCTACCCGGGCGAGACCGAAGAGGATGTGGACGAGCTGATCGCCTTTCTGGGCGAGGCCGAGCTCGACTGGGCCGGCTTCTTCCCCTACTCGCCCGAGCCGGGCACGGCGGCCGTTGACCTGCCGGGACGGATAGACCCGGACGAGGTGACCGACCGGGTGCGGGAGCTGAGCCGGGTCCAGGAAGCGACCACCGCCCGGCGCAATGCCGAACAGGTGGGGAGGCGGCATGCGGTACTGGTGGACCAGGTGGAGGACGGTGTGCCGGTGGGGCGTTCCTATCGGGAGGCGCCGGATATCGACGGGATGATCTGCCTCGATGACGGAAGGCCCGGCCAGTGGCTGGAGGTCGAGATAACGGGCAGTTACGAGACCGATCTCACCGGCGAGGTCCGCTCCCGAGCCGTCGAGGATCCGGTCGGGTCAGGGCGCCCCGAGTGATCGTCGAAGTACTGGCGGTCGGGACCGAGCTGCTGCTGGGCCAGACACTCAACACCAACGCCGCCTACATGGGAGAGCGTTTCGCGGAGCTGGGTCTCGATGCCCACTACCAGGTGGTGGTGGGCGACAACCACGACCGTATGGTGGACGCCATCCGGACCGCTCTCTCACGGGCCGACGCCCTGATCGTCACCGGTGGCCTCGGGCCTACCCAGGACGACATCACCCGGGTGGCCATCTGCGAGGCAGCCGGCCGCCGGATGCTGTTCAGCGAGGGAGAGGCCGCCCGCCTGAGGTCCTTCTGGGATCGCTTGGGCCGGCCGTTTCCCGAGAGCAACCTATGCCAGGCCGAGTACCCGGAGGGCGCCGAGCAGCTTCGCAATCCCCGAGGAACCGCTCCCGGCCTGTTCCTGGAGCATGACGGCGTCTTATTGTTCGCCCTTCCCGGAGTTCCGGCCGAGCTATACCGGATGCTCGACGACCACGTCCTACCCCGGCTACGCACGGCCACCGGCACCGGAGAGGTGCTGGTAAGCCGGGTACTTCGTACGTGGGGTCATGGCGAATCGGCGGTGGCAGTGCTGCTCGATGATCTGTACCACGCCTCGTCCAACCCTTCGGTGGCCTTTCTCGCCTCGGCTGGTGAGGTCAAGGTACGCCTGTCAGCCAAGGCGGGTTCCGAGAGCGATGCCAGGGCGCTCATCGAACCACTCGAGAAGGAGGTGCGCCGCCGGATGGGGGAGTCGGTGTTCGCTACCGATGAGGAGACTCTCGAGGGAATTCTCCTGGACGAGTTGCGGGCGAGAGGATGGACGATCGGAACGGCCGAGTCGGTCACCTCCGGGATGGTGGCCGCCCGGCTGAGCCTCCTCCCGGGGGCATCGGAGGTGTTCCGGGGAAGCGTCATCGCCTATGCAACGGACGTGAAGCGGGATATCCTCGGGGTGCCTTCGGAGGTTATCGAAGCCCATGGAGTGATCGGGCCCGAGACCGCGGTGGCCATGGCGGAGGGAGCGGCCGAGGTCCTGAACGTCGACGTGGCGGTGGCCACCACCGGTGTAGCGGGCCCGGACTACCAGGGTCATCCACCGGGGACGGTTGCCGTGGCGGTGCGTACTCCTATCGATACCCGATCCAGGCTCTTGCGGATGCCCGGTGACCGCGAAAGGGTCCGGGCCTATGCCTCCACTACCGTCCTCCAACTGGCCCGGCTCGGCATCCTGGGCGAGTGGTGGGGGGAGTGATCGCCGCCTCCCCGATCCGCTACTTCGTGGCACTGTCACTCCTTCCGGAGATCCGCCTCGCTGTGAGGGATTGGCGTGACACTCTGAGCCTGCCGGGCCGGCCGGTGCCGCCGGAGAAATTCCATGTGACCTTGCGGTTCGTGGGGCCGGCTGACCAGGTCGGGCAGGAGCGGATCATGGAGGCGCTGGACACTGCCGATCTCGGCCCGTCCTTCCCGTACCGGATCGGCGGGCTCGGGGCTTTTCCGAGGCCGCGCAAGGCGACGGTGGCGTGGGCGGGGTTGGAGGGCGACGACGGCAGGCTATCCCTCCTGGCTGCGGTGGTCGATGGGGCGGTGGCGTCGGCCGGGTTCGGCCACGAGGAACGTCCCTTTCGAGCTCACCTCACCCTGGCGAGGATCCGGCCCCCCAGAGACCTCCGTGCGATCATCGCCACCCCTGCGGGGATTCCCGCCCGCGCCACCGAGGTGGCGTTCTACCGGAGTCGGACGGAGGGTCCACGCACCACCTACCACACGTTGGAGAGGTTCTCGCTGGCCCGTGCCGGGTAGGAGGGAGCTGAAAAAGACGGGGGTGGGTTGGCCCGCGACGCCTCGACCTGGGTTTTCGTTGGCGACTACCGGGCCAACCGGACGTTTTTCGGTCCCCTCCTAGGCCGGCCGACAAATGCTGGTGTTCCGCCGATCTGCCGTGTAGGCTGAGATACGAACACTTGTTCGTGACATCCAAGAATGCTAGCCTGGCTGTGGATAACACGACTGTAGTTCGACAGGTGTAATTGGTGTATATCGAGTCGGATTTCGGGGCCTGCCCGGCCGAGCAAGGAGGAACCGGCAGTTTCTGTCACAGCCTCTCCTTACCTTTGGTTGGGTAACGGGCCCGGCACGAATCCTCCGGCTCGATGACACGAAGGAGTTATTGATGAAGAACAAGGAACGGACTCAGGCTCTGGACACGGCCATGTCGCAGATCGAGCGGCAGTTCGGCAAGGGATCCATCATGAGACTCGGTTCGACCGCCCACCAGAAGATCGCCCATATTGCCACCGGGGCGCTATCCCTCGACCTGGCCCTGGGAATCGGGGGAGTACCCAGGGGGCGCATAGTCGAGGTGTACGGTCCCGAATCGAGCGGTAAGACCACCCTCGCCCTGCATATCGTGGCCGAAGCCCAGCGCAACGGAGGGCTGGCCGCCTTCGTGGATGCCGAACATGCCCTTGACCCCATCTATGCGAAGGCGGTCGGAGTGGACATCGACGAGCTCCTGATCTCCCAGCCCGACACGGGTGAGCAGGCCTTGGAAATCGCTGATACGCTGATCCGCTCCGGCGCTCTCGACGTGTTGGTGATCGACTCGGTGGCGGCGCTTGTGCCCAGGGCCGAGATCGAGGGCGAGATGGGCGACACCCATGTGGGCCTCCAGGCCCGGCTGATGTCCCAGGCTCTGCGCAAGCTGACCGCCAACGTCAACCGATCGATGACCACCGCCATCTTCATCAACCAGCTGCGCGAGAAGATCGGAGTGATGTTCGGTTCCCCGGAGGTCACACCCGGTGGTCGGGCCTTGAAGTTCTATTCGAGCGTGCGCCTGGACATCCGTCGCATCGAAGCGATCAAGGACGGTAGGGAACAGATCGGCAACCGGACGCGGGTGAAGGTGGTCAAGAACAAGCTGGCGCCTCCTTTCCGCATGGCCGAGTTCGACATCATGTTCGGACATGGCATCTCCCGCGAGGGCAGTCTCCTGGACGTGGCGGTGGACGTCGGTATCGTCAGGAAAAGCGGCGCCTGGTACACGTTCGAGGGCGACCAGCTGGGGCAGGGCCGCGAGAAGGCGAAGAGGTTCTTGCGTGAGAATCCCGACCTGGCGATGGTGCTCGAGGCGAAGGTCCTGGCGGCCGTCGGGATTACGGATCCTGAGGAAGCCGGGTCGGAGGCTGTAGAAGTCAGGTCCGATTAGCCTTCCTGATCAGCACGGGCTCACCTCGGAACCCATGGTGAGCCCGTGCCGCGTAATTCCGAACGCCCGGGAAGGGGCCAGCCGTGACCAACCGTCATCGAGACCGCCCGGGATCCGGGCCTTCTCGCCGTTCGTCGCGTCCTGGCGGGCCCAGCCGGGAAGGGAGCAAAGGGAAACGTCGCGGTCCGGGATCAGGCGGGCGCTCTGGGCGCCCGGGAAGCTCGTCCTCCCGTCGCAGGGGCGGGCCGGGTCCCAAGCGGGCATCGAAGCGGGTGCCGGGTCGAGGTCCCACGGCCGGGCGGGGTCCTGCTCCCCGGTCGAAGGGTCCGAAGTCTGCTCGCTCCGGCCCAGGTTCCCGTTCGCGGAGTGGGCGCAAGGCGTCGGACCGGCGGGGCCGGTCCGAGCCGGAGGCACGCCGGCGGCGACCGGACCGAAAGCCGCCCCACGCCGGAGTGGGAGCGGAGAACCTGCCGCGCTGGATGCGAGATGAGATCCACCGGGTTACCCGGAAGGAGCGCCGGGAAGCCGCCCTGCTCCTGCTGTCGGGCGCGGTCGACTCTTATGGCAACGAGGCTTTCCCGGCCGCACGCCGCAAGCTGATCGAGGCCAAGCAACTCAGTCCGCGGTCATCCATGATCCGGGAACTCCTGGGGCTTAGCTCCTACCGGTGCCGGGAGTGGGATGAAGCCCTGGCTGAGCTCCGCGCCTACCGGAGACTGAGCGGGGACACCACCCACATGCCCGTGGAGATGGACACTCTCCGCGCCTTGAAGCGCGACCGCGATGTCGAAACGACATGGGGGCGGTTCGTCGAACTCGGCGGCAACCGTCCCACCGAGGCCGAGGCGAGAGTCGTCTATGCCTCTTACCTGCTCGACCGGGGAAGGGCGGCGGAAGCTTGGAAGATCGCAGGACCGGATCGGATCTTTGAAGATGCCCAACCGCACGAGAGGCGGTGCTGGTTCGTGGCCGCCCGAGCCGCGGTGGCACTCGGGGAGTTGGGTCCGGCCACCCAGTTGACCGACGCAATCCGCCGAGCAGATCCGGACATGCCGGGACTCGAGGACCTGATGCAACAGCTAGAGGAAGCCCGGTCGGGACGGAGCTAGCCAGGATCGGTCTACACGGCTGATGCCGAGGGTTACTTCGGTTCTTTAGACTGCCATAGCCAAAAAACGCTAGACATACGTATTTCTGTCACACGTTCTCCATACATTGGTCCACCTATCGCACTTCTCCCTGTGATGAAGGAGCCAATCTCATGGTCAAGAGCAACAAGCCGTCCGGAACCGAGGACACGCAGCGGCACGACCGCAACGAGGTCGTTCTGCGAGGTGTGCTTACCACCGCACCGGAGCATCGGGTCTTCGGATCGGGAGCGTCACTGGCCCGACTGCTGGTGACGATCCGCCTGTCCGCTCCGAGAACTCGGACCGACGTCATCCCGGTAACGGTCTGGGAACCGGATGCGGCCGTCATCGAGGCTGAACGCGGGACTCCCGTCGACGTGATCGGCCAGGTGCACCGGCGCTTCTGGACCGACGCCGAGGGCCGTCACAGCCGGGTCGAGGTGGTGGCCACCGAGGTCGCACTCGGCGGGATCGAAGCGACAGCCTGAATCCGGATGCCCGGGCACGCAGGCAGACAGGCCGCACACGAGCGGCTACCAGGGACATCGGGACACACCGGTTCGGATTGCGGACAGTGCGCCCCGGAACGGGATAATGAGCTACATGCGGGTTGTAGTTCGTCCCCGATGGATCGTCTTCTCAGTCCTGGTGGCCTTCGTGTCGGTCGCCTGCGTTTTCTTGGGTTTCTGGCAACTGAGTCGTCTCGATGAGCGCCGGGCGTCCAACGCCGTCCTGGTGAGCCGGTTGGCGCGCGAGCCGATCCCGCTCGAGGACCTGAGATCCGCACTCGCGCCGGAGCAGGGGATAGAGGTCGATCCGGCCGACTACGAGCACACGAAGGTGACCGCCACGGGAAGGCTGAGCGACCGGGGCAGGGTGCTGGTCCGCTCCCAGGTCGTAAACGGGCAGGCCGGCGTGCACGGTGTCTATGCGATGGAGTTGGATGACGGAACCGCCGTTCTGGTGAACGTGGGCTGGTTCCCGCTAGACGTGGAGATCGGTTCGATCGCCGATGCTTTCGGACAGTCGGGGCAGGTCGACGTAACAGGTCTGGTCCGGGCCGACCAGAAGAGGCCCGCCCTAGGCCGAGCGGAACCTCCCGGCCCGCTCGATACGGTGGCCCGGATCGATATTGACCGGATACAGCAGCAGGTGGAGTTGCCGCTCCTGCCGTTCTGGATCCAGCTGGTCGAACCGCACGACCCGGGCCGTCTTCCGATCCCCGTCGCGCTACCTGAACTCGGCGAAGGACCCCACCTGTCCTACGCTGTGCAGTGGTTCTCGTTCGGCGCCGTTGCCGTTATCGGCTACGTGGCGTTGATGCGGCGAGAGCTCAGGCCGGGCCGCCGGAGGAAGGCTCGGGCAACGGATTAGCCAGGTCTTCGATGACGCTGACCGAGGGCATCCGGTCGAACACCTCCGGGTTGACGTAGATCTTGGTGGAACGGTTGCCTCCGCCCACGAGTATCTGGTTCAGTGACATGATCCGGGCGTCCACATAGACCGGAAGGTCCTCCGGAAGTCCGAAGGGAGTCACCCCGCCTATCTCCATACCGGTCAGCTGCATCGTCAACTCGGCGGGGGCGAAGGACAGCTTCCGGACGCCGAGGAGGCCACGTACCCGGCGGTTCACGTCGAGCCGGGTGGTGGCGGTGGCAACGCACACGGCGTTGCGTCCCACCGGCCGCTTCGAAGCCACCACGATGGCGTTGGCCGATTGCTCGAGGGAGTGGCCGTACCGCGAGCAGAAGTCCACCGTGTGGGTGTATGCCGGATCGATGTCGATGACCGTGAAGTCGGCCTGGAGGGCTGCCAGAGCCTCCTGTACCCGCTGAGCGATGTTGTTGGTCATGATGCGGCTGCATGGTGGCAGGAGTGATGATCCGAGCCAACCGCAACACGCCAGGGACCTGCGATACTCAGCCCCATGGCAATCGATCCGCTGCTCGCGGACATCCTGGTGTGCCCTCTCAGCAAGGCGTCTCTGAAGGAGATCGACGGCGCTCTGGTCTCGACCGATCCGGAGACCAGGATGCGCTACCGGATCGAGGGCGCCATTCCGGTCATGTTGGTGGACGAGGGCGAACGGATGCCGATGGACGAATGGAAGGAAGCGATGGCGCGTGGCTGATCCGCACAACGACACCGTATTCGGGATGATTCTCCGTGGGGAGATACCTACCGATCTCGTCTACGAGGACGACCTTGCCGTAGCGTTCCGGGATATCGCCCCCCAGGCCGAGGTCCATGTGCTGGTGATTCCACGCCGGCACATCCGGAGCCTTGCTCACGCTGTGGAGAACGATCAGCCGCTGCTCGGCCATTTGCTGAACGTGTGTGCTGTGGTTGCGGCGCGGGAGGGGGTGGCCGACTCGGGCTACCGGGTGGTCACCAATATCGGCGAGGACGGGGGACAGTCGGTCGATCATCTCCATTTTCACGTCCTGGGCGGACGACGGATGAACTGGCCTCCTGGCTGAGCCATAGCTCCGGGAGGGCATCCTTGCTGGGATCGGGCACATCTAGAAGGATCAGAGGTCGAAGGCGCCTGCGGCCCGGGATCTCGACGTTTCTCGTACTGTTCCTGGTGGCTTGCGGGTTCGGATCCGACCAGACCGAGGAGATGTCTTCGCCGGTTTGCGCGTCAGGCCAGATCGACGGTGAAGTGGTTCTGCTCAGCCGCCCCGGTCAGATATCACCGGAGGTCATCGACCGCTTCGAGCGGCGCTACGCGGTGGACGTAAGGGAGTTGTTCTACGAGACCGACGACGGGTTGCTCTCCCGCGTAACCGCAGGCGCCGGTCCGTTCGACGTGGTAATGCTCCGCCAGGACCTGGCGGCGATTCTCTGGCGGGGAGGCCAACTCCATACTCTCGACCCGATCGCCTTGCCGGGTCGGGTCAACCTCGACGCCCAACTAACGCAACCATCTTCGGATTCGGAGGGGTTCTACTCGGTGCCGCTCGTCTGGGGAACGGTAGGGATCGGGTTGAATGTCAACGTGGTGGCTGACACAGCCGAGACGAGTTGGGGGCTCATCTTCGATCTCTCCCAGGCTTGGATCTATGCGGGCCGGGTCTCGCTTCTTGATGATCGCCGCCAGGTCATGGCTGCCGCCATGCTCTACCTCGGCTACTCGCCGAACTCGACGAACCGGGACCAAGTGCGGGAAGCCGGCCGGGTGGTGGCGGAGGCCAAGGCCCACTTGGGGGGATTCGATTCTGACGACTACGCCGCCAGGCTGGCCGATGGGGGGCTCGACCTCGCTCAAGGCCGCTCGGATGACTTCATGGCGGCCCTCTCACCCGGGTCGGACGACTTTCTCTACGTTTTGCCCCGTGAAGGGGCCACGATCTGGTTGGAGTCGATGGCCGTACCCGTCACGTCCCAGCATCCTTGCAGCGCTCATTCCTTCATAGATTTCATACTCGAGCCTCGGACGGGGGCGCTCGTGGCCGATCACCTCGGGGAGGCCACCCCGAATACCGAATCCCTTTCGTTCCTGATGCCCGAGACCGCTGCCAACCGGACGCTCTATCCGGCGCTGGCCGCCAGGGAGCGGCTGGTACTCCTCCAATACACAGAGGAACTGGATCTCATGTACGCAGAGGAGTTCGCTCTCGCTGCGGAATAGCGGATGCCGCAGGTGTAGTAGAGGGCCGAGGCCGTGGGCGAGGCGTTGTAGTCTGAGCCGGTGGCGAACACCGTTCCCAAGCTCCGACCGATCCTCAAGAAGCGGGCTCCCAACCTTCGGGTGGAAAAGCGGCTCTGGGAGGTGGGACACGAGGTGGTCGTAGGTGTGGACGAGGTCGGAAGGGGTGCCTGGGCGGGCCCTTTGACGGTTGGAGCAGCCGTCATCCCGAAGGACCGGCGCGTTTACAAGCTACGCGACTCCAAGATGCTCACCGAAACCGAGCGGGAGGCATTGTTCGATCGCGTGGCCGGCTGGTGTGTTAGGTGGTCGACCGGCCATGCCGATCACGAGGAATGTGATCGGCTGGGCATGTCGGACGCCCAACGCCTGGCCGCCCGCCGCGCCCTCGACGGCTTGGGTTTGAAACCCGACCGCATCCTGGTCGACGGTCGCTGGGATTTCGTGGGTGGGTCGAGGACCATCAGGCTGGTCCGGGGGGATGCAACCTCCCTTTCCATATCGGCCGCCTCGATACTCGCCAAGGTAACGCGTGACCGGATGATGCGCCGTGTCGCGGCTCACTATCCGAACTACGGTTTCGAGAACAACAAGGGATATCCGTGCCCGACCCACAAGGCCGCGCTACAGGCATGGGGTCCGTCTGCCATCCACCGCCGGAGTTGGGTGTTCATGGACCACATGCCCTGGACCGGGATCCCACGTTACGTGAGACCGGACCCCCAAGGCGTGCTCTTCGACGCAGGCTGAAAAGATTGCTCTTCAAGTAGAAGGTTATGCGAGACAGCAGCGCCCGAACCTTTATCGAGAGCCTGAGCCTCTCAGGAAACCGGCGATATTGTCTATCACCTGGTCGGGTTGCTCGACCATCATGATATGACCCGCGCCCTCGATGGTGACCTCCTGCATTCCGGCCAAGCGTTCCCTCAGGGGTGCTGCCGCTCGTGACGGTGTCATGATGTCCTGAGAGCCGCGGATGAGAAGCGCCGGGCAGCGGATCCGGCCGGCCGCCTCAGCGCCGCCGGTGTAGTCATTACAGGCATGGAGGTCCGCGGCCAAGACCCCCGCCGGCGCGCGTTCCCACAACCGGGTGGTGCCGCCCATCATCCATAGGCCCGGTGTCTGGTGGCCGCCCAGGTGGAAGGTCTTGCCGTGACCCCAGGAGGACAAGAGCTCGTAGGCCACGTGCTCTCCCTTCTCGGCCGCGGCCAGCAGACCGGGATGAACCCTGATGGCGGCCGCCCCTCCGCACATGGTGAGGGTGGTTGCGCGATGCGGATGGCGCGCCGCCGCCTCTAGGGCGATCAGGGCGCCCATCGAATGACCCACCAGGTGAGCCTGGCCGGATCCCGCCGCCGCCACCAATTCCGCCACCCAGTCGGCGTAGTCCTCTATAGCGCCGAGCACCGGGCCGTCAGATGCGCCGTGACCGGGAAGGTCTACCGCCAGGACCGAGAAGCCGTGGTGCGCGAAATAGCGAGTCTGGAGTTGCCACGTGGTCTTGTCGAGTGCCGCTCCGTGGATGAAGACGAGGAGCGGCAACCCCTGGTCACGGGCACGACCGCCGGTGGTGGCAGAGACCCTGGAGCCGCTGACGGTCAGTTCCATGCCGACCTAGGAACATGCTGAAAAAGGCGGGGATAGGTTGGCTCGCCCCGCCTCGACCTGGGGTTCTGTTTCCGGCCATGGCGCCAACGGGACATTTTTCGGCACACTCCTACCGCCGGGAGGCTCGCAAGGCGGCAGCGAGGTCGTCCAGCAGGTCGTCCGGATCCTCCAGGCCCACCGAGAGCCTGATCAGATCCTCCCCGACCCCGGCCCTGGCCAGCTGGTCTGCGCTCATGGTCGAATGGGTGGTCGACGCCGGGTGGATCACCAGTGATTTGGCGTCTCCAACGTTGGCCAGATGGGAGAAGATGCGGAGGCGCTCGATGAACCGTCGGCCGGCCTCCCGTCCACCCTTGATACCGAACGCCAGGATGGCGCCACACCCGTCAGGCATCAACCGGGCCGCGCGATCGTGGTCGGGGTGATCGGGCAGGTCGGGATGGCTGATCCAGGCCACCTCGTCCCGACCTGTGAGGAAGTCCAGCACCACACGGGTGTTGGCGACGTGTCTCTGCATCCGGATCCCCAGGGTTTCCGTGCCCTGCAGGATGTAGAAGGCGTTCTGCGGGGCCAGAGGTGCACCGAAGTCCCGCAAGCCTTCCACCCGCGCCCGGATGATGAAGGCCTGGGTTCCGAATTCCTCGGTAAACCGGAGGCCGTGGTAGCTGGGATAGGGATCCGTCAGGGTGGGGAACTTCCCCGAGGCCTCCCAGTCGAATCGCCCGCTGTCGACCAGCGCCCCGCCCACGGCCAGCCCGTGACCACCGATGAACTTGGTAATGGAGTGGAACGAAAGGTCGACGCCCCATTCGAACGGGCGGAACAGGTAGGGCGTGGCAAAGGTGTTGTCCAGCATGAAGGGCACCCAGGCCTCGTGAGCGATGGCTGCCACCGCCTCCACGTCCATGATCTCGAGGCCGGGGTTGCCGAGCGTCTCGCCGTACACGAGCCGGGTTTCTGGACGGATGGCGTTCCGGAAACCGTCCGTGTCCCGCGGGTCTACGAACGTGGTCCGGATCCCGAAGCGGGGGAGGGTAGTAGCCAGCAGGTTGTTGGATCCTCCGTACAGGGATGAGGAAGAAACGATGTGGTCGCCGGCGCCCATGAGGGTGGCTATGGCCAGGAACAGGGCGGACATGCCAGAGGCGGTGGCTATCGCCCCGACGCCACCCTCGAGCGCGGCGAGCCTCTCCTCCAAGGCGGCCACGGTCGGGTTCGAGATCCGGCTGTAGATGTGGCCCTGCCGCTCCAGGTTGAACAGACCGGCCGCATGTTCTACGTCGCGGAACACGTAGGAGGTGGTTTGATAGATTGGGATGGCACGGGCGCCGTGGTCGGAATCGGGATGATGCCCGGCGTGCACGCTCAGCGTGTCGAAGTTCAATAGTTTGGGATCAACCACCGGCTCTCCTATACGGAGAGCAGAGCCTAACGCTGCCGGCGTGGCGGCTGGGAAGGCGGGGAGTAGTCTCGGGCGGAAGGTAACGGGAGCCGCATGGACGAAGTATCGATCAGTTATTACGGCGACTTCCAGGCCACCATCACCATCGAGCGGCCCGAGACGCTGAACTCTCTGGCGGGGTCCACGCTGACCGCCCTGGCCCGGGCGGCGGCCGAGGTGTCGGCCCGTCGCGACTCGCTCAAGGTGGTGCTGCTGGAGGGTCGGGGCCGGGCGTTTTCTTCCGGGCTCGACCTGCGCATGCTGGAGCCCGACTGCGGAGTCCCGGTCCGGGAAATCGTCCGGGGTGGTCAGACCGTCATGGAGGCATTCGACGCCATCCCTGCGGTCACCGTGGCCGTCCTGAGAGGGGCGGTCGTGGGAGGCGGTGTGGTGCTGGCGGCGGCGTGCGACCTGCGGATCGCCGCCGAGGACACCCATTTCGCCCTTCCGGAGGTCGACCTGGGAGTTCCGGTTCGCTGGGGCGGGGTTCCCCGGTTGGTTCGTGAACTGGGACCCTCCCTGGCTCGAGAATTGATGTTGACCTGCCGTCCCTTCACTGCTCAGGAGGCCAAGGCAGCCGGATTCCTGACCAGGGTCGTCCCTCCCGGAGAGCTCGATGACGCGGTCCGGGAACTCGCGGAGACCCTGTGCGGCAAGCCGGCCCATGCCCTCCGGGCCGTGAAACGGAGCGTGGCCGAAGCGGTCGAGATCATGACGCCTGCCCGGGCCAGGCTCTGAGCTGCTTGAACGCTGGTCCGGCGGGCTAGCTCCGGCTCATAGGTCGGCTGCCCCGATGTCGAACAGGACCTCCTCCCCGCCGGTGACGGCGCCGTGAAGGGCCGTGCTGAGCGGTAGTAGCTGTTCGAGGTAGAAACGGCAGGTGGCCTGTTTATGGCGGTCTCCTGCGGCGATTGCCGCCGCGCCGGACTCCGCCATCATCGCTCCGGCCGCCACACCTCCGAACATGAGGCAGTAGGGACTGGCGCCTGCCAGCACCCGGTTGGGCCGGTCGCTCTCGGCGAGCAGCCGGCCGGTGGCATCCTCGAGTCGAGAAAGAGCCGCTTCGAGACTGTCCGCCGCTTCATACCACTCCACCTCGCGCAAGGCGGCCACGGAGGGCCGTAACGACCGGATGTATGACTCGACGAACCGGCCTCCGTCCATGGGAAGCTTGCGCATCACCAGGTCGATGGCCTGGATGCCGTTGGTTCCTTCGTAGATCGGGGTGATGCGGGCGTCGCGCCAATGCTGGGCGGCACCCGTCTCCTCGATGTAGCCCATGCCCCCGTGCACCTGGATCCCGATCGAAGCCACGTCGGTGCCGATCTCGGTGCACCACGACTTGACGATGGGGGTGAGGAGGGCCAGGCACTTGGAGTGCCGCCGGCGCTGGTCCTCGTCCGGCGCGCCACGGGACAGGTCCTGATGCATCGCCGTGCGGTAGATCAGGGATCGCATGGCCTCCGTGTAGGACCGCATGGTCATCAGCATGCGGCGCACGTCAGGGTGGTCGATGATCGGCGACATCGCCTCGGTAGCGCCGACCGCACGCCCCTGCCGCCGCTCTCTGGCGTAGGAGGCCGCCTGCTGGTAGGCCCGCTCTGCCACGGCCATACCCTGGATACCCACCGATATCCGGGCGGTGTTCATCATCGTGAACATGTTCCGCATGCCTTGGTCGGTGTCTCCCAGAAGGTATCCGATCGCACCGCCCCGGTCCTCGCCGTAGACCATGACACAGGTAGGGGTGGCCTTGATACCCAGCTTGTGCTCCAGCGACACCACTTTGACATCGTTGCGCTCGCCTGGCTCGCCGGCCGCGTCCGGCAGGAACTTGGGCACGATGAACATCGAGATCCCCATGGTGCCGGGCTGGGAACCGGGAATGCGGGCAAGCACCAGATGGATCACGTTGGCAGCCATGTCATGGTCGCCGTAGGTGATGAATATCTTGGTGCCGGTGAGCCGGTAGATCCCGTCCCCGGCAGGATGGGCCCTGGTGTCGAGGGCGCCCACGTCAGACCCGGCGTGGGGCTCGGTGAGGTTCATGGTCGCCGACCACTCGCCCGTGATCATCCTGGGAAGGTACAGGTCCCTCTGGTCATCGATTCCGTGGGCGGCGATGGCCGTGATGGCGCTGGCGGTCAGGAGCGGGCCGGTACTGAAGGAGAGGCATCCGGACGTGAAGAGTTCCTCGATTGCCACCCCGAGGATACGGGGCATACCGGCCCCGCCCCACCGGGCCGGTGCGCAGATCGTTCCCCATCCGGCATTGACGTAGGACTTGTAGGCCTCCTGGAACCCGGGCGGGGTAGCCACATGGCCGTCCTCAAGGGTCGACCCCTCTATGTCCCCGACCCGGTTGAGGGGTGCTACCAGGTCCTGGACGAAGCGAGCGCATTCTTCCAGAAGCGAGCCCACCACGTCCCGCTCGGCGTGCCGGAACGGTTCGAGGTCGAGGACGTGATCTAGGCCGGCGATGTGTTCGAGGGCGAAGCGGACGTCTCTGAGCGGGGCTACAAAGCCGGACATGGGCCGCCATTCTAGAAGGTGGTACTGGCCTTCGGACCGGCGCCCAACTGCGCGGACGGGCACAGGATCCGAAGCGAAGGCACGAGCATTTTTCGCGTACTCGCAGCAAGGGGTTGAACCTGTCCTACCCCCGGAGTATGTTGCCCAGTGCCAAGCACTGACAACCGGTATATGAACTGTGCCATTGGCTTTACCGGTCCGAGGGAACATACGAGCTACATGGAGCGAGGGGCGAATCCCGGCAACCATCCGGGCATGGCCGACCACGATCCAAACAGCACGGCGGTGGAGGCGGGGGGTGGGCCCGGTGCGGAGCACCGGTTTTTCGCGAGTTCGGGCGGGAGATGGCGGGCTAGAGCCGGTCCAGCGCTTGGGCCAGGTCCTCGATCAGATCCTCGACGTCCTCCAAGCCGACGGAGATACGCACCAGCCCGTCGGTTATGCCGACCCGGAGACGCTCCGGCTTCTCCACATCGGCGTGGGTCATGGTCGCCGGATGGGTGATCAGCGACTCCACCGACCCGAGGTTCTCGGCCAGCGTCCAAACTCGTAGCGATCCCATCAGCGACTTGCCACCCTCCACGCCGCCCTCGACCTCGAACCATCCCATGGCGCCGTATCCGGAAGCCTGCTTGGTGGCCAACTCGTGCTGGGGGAACGACGCCAGCCCCGGGTAGGAGACCCTGGTCACCTTGGGGTGGTCGTCCAGGAACTCGGCCACGGCCATGGCGTTGGCCGATTGGCGCTCCATGCGTTCGCTGAGAGTCTTGCTTCCCTGGAGCGTCAGCCAGGCCACCATGGGCGACATGATCAGGCCGGCGGCGTTCTGCACGAAGGCCACCGCCTCCAAGAGCGCCTCCGCCCGGCATACCACCGCTCCGCCCACGGTTGCGTTGTGACCGTCGAAGTACTTGGTGGTGGAGTGCACCACCAGGTCGGCGCCGAGTTCGAGCGGGCGCTGGTAATAGGGGGTGAGGAAGGTGTTGTCCACCGCGTGGGGGATACCCAGCGGGGCGGTGATCTCGGAGACTCCGGCGATATTCGTGTACTTGAGGGTCGGGTTGGCGGGTGTCTCGGTGAAAACGAGCCTGGTCCGTTCGTTGATCGCGGCCCTTACCGCATCCAGATCGGATGTGTCGGCGAAGGTGAAGTCCACCCCGAATCGGGCGAACACCTTGGTGGCGAGGCGGTAGGTGCCTCCGTAGGCGACATCGCTGACCACGGCGTGATCCCCGGCGTTGAGCAGGGCCATAAAGACGGCGTTGGTGGCGGCCATGCCGGTCGCGAAGGCCGCTGAGCCGATCCCGCCCTCCAGCTTTGCGATCCGAGTCTGAAGCGCAGTAACGGTGGGATTGCCCGAGCGGGAGTACGAGTAACCGGTAGCCATGTAGTCGTCCACCGACGGCTGCACGAAGGTGGTCGACTGATGGATAGGCGTGAGGATGGCGCCGCTGACCGGGTCAGGTGTCACGCCGGCGTGTATCTGGTCTGTTCTGAAACCCATCGGCCTCCTCGGACGGTTGACAGGTTACCCCGACGTTCGGAGTAACCCGGCTGCGGGCCGTTACCATCGGCCGGCGGGATGATGAAGAGCGCGTACGCGATCACGACCACCGAGATGCACACCGGCGGGGAGCCGGTCCGGATCGTGGAGTCCGGGTATCCGCCCATCCCTGGGGCCACCATCCTGGACAAGCGCCGCTACGTCCTCACGGAACTCGATCACCTGCGTACGGCTCTGATGCACGAACCGCGTGGCCACTTCGACATGTACGGGGTGATTCCTGTGGAACCCGACATCCCTGAAGCCGACCTCGCTGTGCTGTTCATGCACAACTCGGGCTACTCCACCATGTGCGGGCACGCCGTGATCGCCCTGGGCAGGTATGCGGTGGACCGGGGACTCGTTCCGAGGGTAGCGCCCGAGACCAGGCTGGTGATCCAGTGCCCCTGCGGGCCGGTGGCGGTCCGCGCCGAGGTGAACGGAGATGATACCGGAGCGGTTGGCTTCGAGAGCGTGCCTGCCTTCGCCCACTCCCTTGACCTTACAGTGCATGTAGAAGGTTATGGTGTGGTCTCGTGCGATATAGCGTACGGCGGCGCCTTCTACGCGATTGCCGATGCCGGCCGGTTCGGGCTAGAGGTGTCGGGCTCCCCGGTATCGGATCTGGTCAGGGTCGCCAACGCTCTGTCCGGAGCGGTGAGTGAACGGGTCGAGCTCGCCCATCCCGACGCCGAGGACCTGGGCTACCTGTACGGCTCGATCCTGACCGACGGCCGGGACGACGAACCGGTCTCGGCCAACGTTTGCGTTTTCGCCGATTCTCAGGTGGATCGGAGCCCAACCGGATCGGGCGTGACCGCTCGGATGGCTCTTGCCCACGCTCGCGGCCAGGTAGGCGCGGGGGAGGTACGTACCTTCGAGAGCGTTACCGGATCGACCATGACCGGCCGGGTCGTGGCGGAGCGTACGGTCGGTGACCTGCCGGCGGTCACGGTGGAGGTATCCGGAAGGGCCTACTACACCGGCGCCGCATCGTTCGTCATCGAGCCGGATGACCCCTTCCGTCACGGCTTCCTGGTGCGGTAGCTTTCAGCACCCTCCTAGACCCGGGTGAGTTCAGCTTCGAGATGAAGTTGAAATGGCTGGCCGACCGCGGCCATCCACAGCCGGTACTGCATGACGTCTCCGACCACCTTGATGCGCCGCTCCACCTGTGACACTTCGACGGCGGTCGGGCTCAACCTGACATCCCTGGACCGGAAGCACACCTGGTTGCTGTCGATCTCTCCCGTGTGGACCTCGACGATTCCGGTCGGTTGAGCGATGACCATCTCGGCCCCGTCCATACCGCCGGGCCGGATGTATCCCGATTCGGAGTGGAGCGGTTCGCCTCCTCCGGCTCGCCGGGTCCGTTGCCGGTACGCGATGAACGGTTTGCCGGGGCCCGGCGTGAAGACGGCTTCCTCGACGTACTCGAAGGGTTCGATGGTCGGGTACCGTCCGTTACCTCTACCTTTCCATGTACCGACCAGGAAGGCCAGCGAGTCCAGGTCGGGGTGCGCTCGGCTCACCGAGGCGCGGGGACCCGGCAGGACACCCCGGTTCCCTTGAGGCCGCAGTAGCCGTTGGGGATCTTGGCCAGGTACTGCTGGTGATAGTCCTCGGCGTAGTAGAAGGTGGGCGCCGGCCGGATCTCGGTGGTGACCGGCCCGAATCCCCGAGCGGCCAGATCCCGCTCGTAGGTCTCCTTGGTCTCCTCGGCCACCTCGTGCTGGGCTTCGGATGTCCAGTAGATCGCCGACCGGTACTGGGTGCCTCGATCGTTCCCCTGGCGCATCCCCTGGGTCGGGTCGTGTTCCTCCCAGAACCGTTTCAACAGGTCTCCATAGGAGACGACCGCGGGATCGAACACCACCATCACCGCCTCGGTATGCCCTGTGTATCCGCTACAGACCTCCCTGTAGGTGGGATTGGGGGTGAACCCGCCCTGATAACCGGCTGCGGTCGTGTATACGCCCGGAATCTGCCAGTAGATACGTTCCACCCCCCAGAAGCAGCCCATACCGAAGTAGGCGATTTCCATACCATCCGGAAACGGCGGTGCGATGGTTCGCCCATGGACGAAATGCGGGTGCGGTTCCAGGACCGGTGTGTCCCGTCCCGGCAAAGCCGACTCCGCCGAGCTCAACAGGTTCTTGGTAGTCCGGAACATCAAACGCACCCTCTTCGCCTCCCAGAATCCTACTCCCGAGCCGTTGCTACCCTGCGCACCCGGAGCCCTCATCGGGTACTTTGCAGATCCTGACCCCCCTAGCCTCGTGGTCCGGGATCGGAGTCGACTTGGAGGTGTGCACGGATGCGCGTCGGGGTGAACATATTCCTTACCGACTACTCGATCCAGCCGGTTCAGCTGGGGGAGGAGCTGGAGGCTCGGGGCTACGAGTCGCTATGGGTGGCGGAGCACAGCCATATCCCGACCAGCCGGGCCACGCCTTGGGGTGGGCGTAAGGACGCTCCGCCGCTACCGGAGGAGTACTGGCACACCCACGACTCCTTCGTGGCGCTGGCTGCTATCGCAGCTACCACCGATCGATTGAGGGTCGGTACCGGCATCGCCCTGGTCGCCCAACGGGATCCGATCTGGCTGGCCAAGGAGGTGGTATCGCTGGATATCATCTCCAAAGGACGGTTCGACTTCGGGATCGGGTTCGGTTGGAACCGGGAGGAGATGGCCAGCCACGGCATCGATGCTCGGACGAGGCACAAGTTGGTCCGTGAGAAGATCGCCTTGATGAAAGCTCTGTGGACCGAGGACCGGGCTTCCTACCGGGGGGAGATGATCAACCTGGAGGAGAGTTGGGCGTGGCCCAAGCCCTACCAGAAGCCGCATCCCCCCATCGTGATGGGAAGCGGAGGAGGGCCCATGGCGCTCGCGGCGGTTGCCGAGTACTGCGACGGCTGGATGCCTGTGCACCCGCAGAACCTGGCCGGGGACATCGCCACCTTGCACGGGCTTATGGAACAGGCCGGAAGGGATCCGTCGGAGGTGGAGATCGGCGTCTACGGGACCGATCCCGATCTGGAGAAGTGGAAGGAGTACGAAGCCTTGGGGGTGTCCCGCGTGCTCATCTTCCTACCACCCGCGCCGGCTGACGTTGTGGTGCCGCTACTCGACCAGCATCGTCACTTGGTCGACAACTAGCACCCTCCCCGACCAGCCGGAGGTACGGGTGCGCCCGGTTGGGACTGCACCTGCGGCCATGGGGGATGAGCCCTGGGTTTCGGCAGCGCTTTGGGGGAGCTTTCCGGGCTCCTTCGGGAAGGCTAATTTCCAATGTCCAATAGGCTGTGGCGCATGGAGTCCGAGCCGACGAAGAGGATGCCGACCGGACCGGAGCAATCCGGCGCCCGGCCTAGATCGCGCAGGGTGAGGAAGTGCAGGATCCGGCCGGCGGCGCTCGGTATCCTGATGCCGATCCTGGTACTTCTCGCGGGATCCGCATCGGCGCAGGAGCCGGGGAGCGGCGCCTGCCCCACCACGATCCCGTCAGCGGGCTTCCTGGACATCGAGGAACTGAGCGACGAGTCGGTCCGGGCCATCGACTGCGTAGCCCATTACGGGATCACCGCCGGGACCAGCCCCACCACCTACTCGCCGGGTGACCACCTGACCCGTGCCCAGATGGCTCGCTTCCTGATCAGAACCGCCGAGGCACTCGGTGTGGAGCTGCCCGCCGGCGATTCCACGCCCTTCGAGGACCTCTCCGGCCTCGACGCAGACGGGCAACGTTCCGTCGCCCGTCTGCACGAGTTGGGGATCACGACCGGAAGGCGACCCGGGCTGTTCGATCCCGACGCTTTCGTGGGTCGCCGCCAGATGGTGCTCTTCCTGTCACGCACGCTGGCTGCTGCGGGCATCGCGGGCGATGCCGATCCGGACGCCCTCCCGTACTCGGACCTGGAAGGATGGTCGGACGAGGCTTTGAGCGCGGTTGCAGGCCTGGCGGCTCTGGGGGTCGAGTGGCCGGGCGCCACGGACCTCTTCGAGGCGGTGCGTCCGGTTACGCGCGAAGAGGCGGCACTCTTGCTGGCCGGCGCCCTCGAGGCCGGAGACGCTCGCCATCTGGTGCTTGCCATCGAGGTGTCCAGCACCACGAGCCTCTACAACGAGGCGATCTTGGTCACTGTCACCGCCACCAAGCCGGACGGGAGCCCATACCGCGGGCTGTTGGTCGACATGTTCGTATCCGGAATCGGCCACAGGTACGACGGCACCTGCTTCCTGGTGACCGATGCCCGGTTGTACGGCGTGGACGCGGGCACGTCGGCGGACTGCCTGATCGATCGGGCGGATCCTCGTACCAACTACCTGGGACAGATCAAGGCAAGCCTGGCGCACGGGCCCCGGCCCGGGAAGAACCGGATCTATGCCTGGGTCGAGGAGCTCGGACAGGAGTTCCTGGAGACCCGCCCCCATCAAGTTTGGGTTGAAGTTGAATGGACCGACGTTCCGGATCGGGTCGAGATCGATGGTCCGATCGATGCGCGCTACGAGGAAGTCGTGGAGGTCGAAGTGCGGCTGGTTGGGTCCAATAGAGGCAGACGGCGCATGGTCATGATGGTGATCCGTGACGGGGTAACCGTTCACACCGTTGCACGGACGACGCCGTACAGCGGGAGGGTGAGCTTCGTATATGTCGGTCCGGATGACCCCTCCTCCAACAACGACGACGAGTTGGTGGAGATCATCAAGGTGTTCTGGGATCGCAACGGGAACTGGGTACATGACGGGCCGGCCGAGATATCGGATGAGACCACCGTCACATGGGACGACTGACGATCGGGGATCTGGAAATGAACGTAACGAGGAAATGGATGGCCATGATCGCGGTGCTAGCCGTCCTGGCCGGGGCATGTGGCGGAGGCTCGGAGGAGACGGATTCCGGCTCGGGAACCGTAGATGACACCGCTTCCGCCGACGGCAGCGTTACCACCGGGACAACGGCCGAGGCCACCGGGAACGGGGACGACCAGGGGGACGACCCGGAGGAGGGCGATCCCGAGAGGCTGGAGGACTTCCTCGGGTTCAGTTTCGATGATCCGGAAGCCAATGCGGCCTTCGCTGCGGACATGGAGCGCCGGGTGCAGGAATCCATCGCCTCGTGCATGGCGCAGGAAGGATTCGAGTACGTCCCGGCGGTCCGCCAGCAGGACTTCGGCTTCTTCGCCTCCGACCAGGAGGATTTCGCCCGGGAGCGCGGGTTCGGGATCACGACCTGGTTCGGAGAGGAAGATCTCTTCTCATCCGGTGATGAGGAATGGGTAGATCCGAATGCCGAGATCGTCGAGTCGCTGTCGGAGTCGGAGAGGGGCGCCTACCACGAGGTGCTCTACGGAGAGGATACATTCGGTGATTCGGACGGGTCCGGAGAGGTCGAGGCGATCGTCGATCTTTGGGGGGGCGGTTGCAACGGGAAGGCCTTCCAGGAGGTCTTCGGAGCGATGAACCAGGTCTTCACCGAGCTGGGACCCCAGCTGGAGGAGCTCAACCAGCGGGTCGAGGCCGATCCCCGTTTCCGGGAAGCCGAGGAAGTGTGGGCGGGTTGCATGGCTGAACGGGGCTTCCCGTATGACAGCCGGGAGGCCATGTTCGAGCAGGTCAACGAGGAGTTCAGCCGCCGGTTGGAGGAGATCGTCGGTGCGGAGAGTGTGATCTTCGACCCGTTGGCCGGTATGAGCGAGGAGGAGCGCCGGGCATTCGACGAGGAGCGCTCCGAGGACGAGATTGCCGACTTCTTCGACCAAGCCCGACAGGAGGCGATGGCGAGTATCGATCAGGAGGCCCTGGAGGCTCTCCAGCAGGAGGAACGTGATATAGCGGTGGCCTCGTTCGAATGCGGTGAGGAATTGAACGACACGGTCATGGAAGTCTTCCGGGAATACGAAGGCGACTTCGTCAGGGAGAACCGGGACGTGCTCGAGGGGCTCCGGACCTGACGGCGACCCCATGGGCGTGAGGAGAGCACGTTGACCGGGATAGCGGCATGAGGCGAGCCCTGGCAGTCGGCGCCGTGCTGCTGGCCGTTTCGGTAGCTTCCGGCCTGGGGTGGCTGGCCGCTCGCAACATCCGGTCGCCGGCCCAGGTGGCGCTCGAGGCGGAGCCGCCCGCGCCTTCCCTGATCACGGTCGAGGTGGAGCGCACAGAGCTGGTGGCTGATGTCATCACCAGGGCCGATATCGGCTATGACGATCCGGTTTCGCTCCGGCTCGACGGCGCGCTGGGCGGACGTCCCTCGACTCTGATCGTCACCTCTGCCCGAGAGCGAGGCGACGAGCTGGTGGAAGGAGCGGTGGCGGTCGAGATTTCGGGACGGCCTGTCTTCCTGCTGAGGGGAGGGATTCCCGTCTACCGGGACCTGTTGCCGCAGGCGGAGGGACCGGATGTCCTTCAAGTGGAGGAGGCCCTGTTCAGGCTCGGTTTCTTCGCCGAGGAGCCCGACGAGGTGTGGACGCCCGCAACCGAAAGGGCCGTCGAAGCGTGGTACACGGCGGCGGGTTACGGAGCCAACGGGATCAGTGATGAGGACCTGCACAGGCTCGAGACCGCAGCCGAGACGGTGGAGTCGGCCGAGGACGATGTGAAGGCTGCCCAGGATCGGTTGGAGGCTGCTGAAGCCCGGCTTACGGCTGCTTTCAGGCAGGAGGACAATGCCCGGTACGACCTCTCGCAGGCTCGAGCAACCCTCGCGGAGGCGCGGGAAGGGCCTGACGAGCTGGTGATCGGTCGAGCCCGGTCGGCGCAGGCATCGGCGGAGGAGCAGTTGGCTTTCGCCCAGGCCGACGCGGAGCGGAGCCTGGCTGCGGCCGAGCGCGCCATCATCGATGTTGAGGCGCAGCGGGAACGGGCGGCTGTGGACTACGCGGTGGCCGAGATCCGATGGGACAGCGCCAGGTTGGGGGTGCATCCCGATACGGGAGCGCCACCGACCGGTAACCAGTTGGAAAACCTCCGTCAGGCCGTGGATACCGCCTTGTCGGCGCTGGAGGATGCCGAACGGGGCATCGAGGAGGCCTACGAGGACCTGGACCGTAGAGCGGTCGCGAATGCTGCCGCCATGCGGTCCGCCGCAGACGGCCTTGCGGAGGCTCGGTCGGCCCTGGATGACCTGCTGGCACCTCCGGACGTGGCTGCCGAGGCGCGGGCGGTCGAGAACGCCTCGGCTGTCCTGGACGATGCCCGGTCCGCTATCGAGGATGCCCGGTCCGCTATCGAGGACGCCCGGGCCGGCATCGAGGAGGCCGAGATGGACGTTGTGGAGGCTCGCGACGCCCTGGTGGATCTCGAGAATAGGACCGGGGTCTGGATTCCGGGCGGTGAGCTGGTCTTTCTGGAACGCCTGCCGGTCCGGGTGGATCAGGTCACCGCCGAGACGGGTAGCTCGGTGACCGCCTCCTTCATGACGGTTTCGGGCTCGGAACTGGCGATACGCGGCTCGGTGCTCGATACGGATGTAGCCCTCGTGAAGGAGGGCGGAGAGGCATTGATCGAGGACTCCCTGCTGGCAGCGCCGCTCCGCGGCGAGATCCGGCAGGTCGCCGACCGTCCCGGTACCAATGGGGTCGCGAGCAATCGCTATTACATCGAGATAGTGGCCGAGGGGATACCCGATGAATTGGTCGGCGCCAACGTCAAGGTGGTGATCCCGGTGGGCGGAACGGCCGGCGAGGTGCTGGCCGTGCCTGCCGCGGCCCTGTCCGCCACCGCCGACGGATCGAGCCGGATCGAGGTCCGGGAACCCGACGGGACGACCAGGTTCGTGCGGGTGGAGCCGGGCTTGTCGGCGGATGGCCTAGTGGAGATCACGCCGTTGGATGGTGAGGTCGCGGAAGGTGATCTGGTGGTAATAGGAGTGGCGTCGGGTGACCGCTGAGCTAATCCGTCTGGTAAGGGTAGGCCGGACGTTCAGGTCGGGCGATATCGAGGTACGGGCGCTCCGGGATGCCGACCTGGAGGTCAGTCGGGGCGATTACCTGTCAATCGTGGGACCCTCGGGTAGCGGGAAGTCGACCCTCCTCAACATCATCGCCCTGCTGGATCGCCACACGTCCGGCACCTACCGGTTCGAGGGCACGGATGTCACAGAGCTCTCCGAAGGCGCCCGGACCGGTCTGCGGGCCCATAGGATCGGGTTCGTTTTCCAGTCATTCCATCTTCTGGCTCACCGGACGGTCACCGAGAACGTCGTCATGTCGATGCTGTACAACAACGTGCCTCCCCGGGAGCGCCGAACGCGTGCGAGGGCGGCCCTTGATCGGGTGGGTCTCGACCACCGCGCCGGCTTCCGACCGGGACGGCTCTCGGGAGGGGAGCGGCAACGGGTCGCCATTGCCAGGGCCATTGCCACCCGTCCGGCGATCCTGATATGCGACGAGCCGACCGGCAATCTCGATTCCGCCAGCACCGAGTCGGTACTGGAGCTGTTCGACGACCTGAGATCGGACGGACTGACCCTGCTGGTGGTGACCCACGATGACGCCGTGAGCGCCCGGGCGGAACGGATTGTCCGCATGCATGACGGGCGCCTGTCGGAACCGATTGCGGTCTGAGGCATGGCGGTCGTCCGGTTGAGAGCCGGGTTCCGGGCTCGGGACCTGTTCGCCGAGGCGCTGGCCGGCCTCTTCACCCGGCCGGGACGCTCCCTTCTCACCGCTATGGGTGCGGTGCTCGGTATCGCCTCGCTGGTGGCCACACTGGGCATCGCCGAGACGGCCGGGGCCCAGATCGTCACCGCTTTCGACGAGTTGGCGGCCACCTCGGTGGTGGTCACTAACGATCGGGGCTTCTTCGGCACCAGCCAGACCCAGGTGGCTCTGCCGTGGGATTCGGCAGAACGCGTCTCCAGGCTCAACGGGGTGGTCGCGGCCGGCACGATGGCGGACGTCCAACTGGGCGGTCGGCTGACCTCGGCGGTGCCGGTGAACGATCCCCTGGGTTTGACCGAGTTCCAGATGCCGATGATCGCTGCATCGCCCGGTCTCTATGCGGCCGCCCGAGGAGAGCTCTCGACAGGCCGGTGGTTCGACCAGGGCCATTCCGAGCGGGCCGACCGGGTGGTGGTGCTGGGCACCGGCGTGGCCCAGCGCCTCAACGTGACCCGGGTGGACCAGCAACCGGTCGTGTTCGTAGGAGACGCCAGCTTCGCGGTACTCGGGATCCTGGAGGACGTGCAGCGCCAGCCGGAATTGCTCAACGCGCTCATCATCCCCGAGGGAACTGCCCGGGAGATGTACGACCTGGAGTCACCCACCACGGTACAGATCGACACCGAGATCGGTGCGGCCTCCCTCATCTCGGCGCAAGCGCCGGTCGCCGTGTCGCCCGATGATCCGGATGCGGTCCAGGTGCAGGCGCCGCTGGAGCCGGACGAGGTCCGAGCCGGCGTTGAGGAAGACGTCAACGCCCTGTTCCTGATGCTGGGAGGGGTGTCACTCCTAGTGGGCGCCATCGGGATCGCCAACGTGACCCTCGTTTCGGTTCTCGAGCGGATCGGGGAGATCGGGCTGCGCAGGGCTCTGGGCGCCGGGAGGCGCCACATCGCCTACCAGTTCCTCCTGGAGTCCACCGGCGTGGGCCTCTTCGGCGGTGTGATCGGGGCCGGCACGGGGGTCCTGGTAGTGGTCACGGTGTCGGCTCTCCGCACCTGGACTCCTGTGATGGACCCCAGGATCGCTCTCGCGGCGCCGGTCCTGGGTGCGCTGGTGGGGTTGCTGGCCGGTCTCTACCCGGCGCTGCGCGCCTCTCGGATGGCGCCGGTCGACTCGCTCCGGGCCGGAGCGACAGGATGACAATGGCGGGAAGGATCGCACGAGGTGGGTACGATGGCGCGATTGCGAGGGAGCCGGCAAGGATGCGTGGGTGAGTTACCAGGGTTACGTACGGGTCATCGGCGAGGGCGGGAACATCCTGGATGTGGCCGAGGCTTCGCTGGGTTCCATTGATCATCCGGGCCACCGCTGGGGAGGCACCATGACCGTGTGGAGCGGGGGTGCGCTCGACGGCAAGACCATGGTGGTCGATCTGGAGGTTCCCGGTTCCTTTCGGGCGTCCGCCCTGATCCTTCCGGGCCCGGTGTCCGGCAAACAGCGCCAGGTGTCGGTGTTGGGTAGCGGGGATTCGCCCTTCGGCAGCTGAACCCGCGCTAGGAGGGTGCCGGAAAAGACGGGGCTAGGTTGGCCCGCGATGCCTTCACCTGCGGTGTCATTGGCGTATAACGAGCCAACTGGACATTTTCGGTACCCTCGTCAGGGCAGGATCCAGGCCTCCGAGCCATCGCCCGAAGCCGCCGCGGCCAGGTTGCGAACGCTGTTGATCACCGCTCCGAGGATGGCGAGGATCAGCGCCGCGTCGATAACCAGGACGGACAGGATCGGAAGCGTGCTCACCAGGGACGGAACCGCCGTGGCGGCCGTGTAGAGGATGACCAGCGTAGACCAGGTCATGATCGCCGAGACGATGAAGAAGACCGGCTTGGAAGCCCCCTCGGATCGACCCATCCCCTTGTAGATCAGGGGCGCCAGCACCGCCAGTATCCCGAAGGCGAGAAGGGTGGCCTGGGTCCCCAGACCCAACAGCACCAGGACCAGGGCCAGCACCACCGCAATGCTCGAAGACCAGCTTCCGGAGAAGGACCACTTCAGGGGGCCGACGTTGCCCGACCATCCGTCCTCAGAATCGCGGACGGCCGCATAGGCGATCAGGAGTGCCACCAGGCCTATGGCGACGATCATCGATTGCGGGTTCATATGCTCCTCCCGTTCATTCTGGCCGGCCCGACAGAGCGGGATTGTTCATTCTCCGGCCGCGGGCATGGTGTTTCGTCCTTTGCAATAGGACTCTACGTTATGCCATGGCGTTTCACGAGTAAATTCTGCGGCGGAGGGCCGCAAGCGGAGCGATCGGAGGCGCCGGTTGAGACTTGCCGAGGTGGTTGCGACGTCGCAGAAGATCGCGGGCGCCAGGGCGCGCCGCGCCAAGGTGGAAGGTCTGGCCGATCTGCTTGGCCGAGCGGAGCCGGAGGAGATACGGATCCTGGTCGGGTTTCTGGCCGGCCGTCCGCGCCAGGGACGTGTCGGTGTCGGCCCGGCTGCGCTGTGGGCGTCGAAGGTCGATCCCGCGCCGGAACCGATCCTCGACATCGTGGAGGTCGATCGGGTGGTCGGCATGATCCCGGGGATCAGGGGCTCCGGTTCCCAGGCTCGCCGGGCCGCCCTGCTCGGATCCCTACTCGGTAGGGCCACTCCCGACGAGCAGAACTACCTGCGCCGGCTGCTCACCGGAGAACTCCGGCACGGGGCACTCGAGGGCTTGATGATGGACGCGGTGGCGATGGCGGCGGGTATCGATGCAGCGGTGGTGCGGCGGGCCGCCATGCTCGGGGGAGATCTCGGATCGATCGCCGTTCCGGCCCTAACGGAGGGGGAGGCCGCTCTGAGGGCGATGCGCATCATTCCCTTGCGGCCGGTCCGGCCCATGCTGGCGTCGACTTCCGGGTCGGCTGCCGATGCGATGGAATCGGCCGGCCGGGCCTCCGTGGAGTGGAAGCTCGACGGTGTCCGCATCCAGGCGCACCGGGCCGGTTCGAGGGTGGCGGTGTTCAGCCGGCGGCTCAACGAGGTCACGGATCGGCTGCCGCTGGTGGCTGAGGTGGTGTCCGGTCTTCCGGTCTCGAGTGTGGTGCTCGACGGGGAGGTACTGGCTCACGATATCGAGGGCCTGCCAGAGCGCTTCGAGCAGATCATGAGCCGTTTCGGTACCCAACGGGGCGGCGACAGGAAACCGCTGTTCCCGTACTTCTTCGACATCCTGCATCTCGACGGCGAGGACTTGATCGACCTACCCCTGGGCCGGCGTATCGCCATGCTCGAGAACCTGGTCCCTGCCGGGTATCTGGTACCGAGGTTGGTCACCGACCGGGTCTCGGAGGCGGAGGGCGCCCTGTCGGAGGCCCGCCGGAGCCTCCACGAAGGGATCATGGTCAAGGCGATCGGCTCGACCTACCAAGCGGGTCGGAGGGGATCGGCCTGGCTCAAGGTCAAACCGGCCTACCACCTCGACCTGGTGGTGCTGGCGGCCGAATGGGGCCACGGGCGCCGAACCGGCCGGCTCTCCAACCTGCACCTGGGCGCCAGGGACACAGAGAGCGACCGGTTCGTGATGGTGGGCAAGACCTTCAAGGGCCTGACCGATGCGATGTTGGCCTGGCAGACCGAGCGGTTTCTGGAGATCGAGCATCGCCGGGAACGTCATGTGGTGTACCTGCATCCGGAGGTGGTGGTCGAGGTGGCCTTCGACGGGGTTCAGTCGAGCCCGGTGTATCCGGGCGGGGTAGCCCTCCGTTTCGCTCGCGTCAAGCAGTACCGGCCCGACAAACCGCCCGATCAGGCCGACACCATCCAGCGGATTCGCCGGATATTCGAGGAGCGAGGAGGGCTATCGGTGGAGGCCGTAGGGACCCGTGTCGGCGGGTTCGGCCATCGAGATCAGCAGGGCGCTGACCAGGACGACCTGGGCCAGTAGCGCCGCGCATCCGGCCAGGACCAGCCCGAGCGTGGCTGGGATGCGTACCAGTACGGGAATGACCGCCCCCACTACCCATGCGAGTTGGAAGAGGGTTTCCGAATAGGTGAACGTGCGGCCCCGGTCCTCGGGTCTGACGCTGGCATGGAGGAGCCCGTCGTATCCGAACTTGGCCGTTCCCCAGGCGAGCCCGGCGAAGAACGCCACGGCCGCCGCCGACCACACGCCGAACACGTGGGCGCTGATGAATGCTGCGGCTGCCTCCAAGGCCAGGGCCGCCACCACCATCGGTTCCTCATGAAGGCGCCGAGCCAGGAACTGAGCCAGGAGCGATGACACTCCGAAGCCGGCGCCGGCGGCAAGCAGGAGGCTGCCGAACCCCACTATTCCGGCCTCGTTGTCCCGGAACACGAATGCCACCAGGAGTAGGAGGTAGCCGTTCAGGAGACGGACGATGGCGGTGGCTATCCGCGCATGCCGGACCGCCCGCCGGGAGGCGGGGGAGCGGGCGGCCGGGACCGCCTCCGTTCCCGGTTCGCCGGCAGCCGGCCGGAGGTCGACCCGCAGACCCAGAGCGGCAATGCCCGACCAAGCGAAGACGCCGGCCGCCAGCACCAGGGCAGCCATGTTCCCCAACAGGTTGATGGCGCCCAGCCCGATCGGGAGGACGGCGCCTCCGGCGAGAATTCCGAGCCGGGCGAGGCGGGCGTTGGCCTCTACGAGATCGGCCGGATTCGGTAGGGCGGTGGGCAGGATGGAGCTACGGCTGATCCCGTAGATCCGGGACAGCACCAGGATCCCGAACACCATCGACAGCATCACCAGGTCGGTCTCCGCCCGCATCATGGCGACCACCAGCACCACTCGCCCCAATGATCCGAGAGCCAGGCCGGCCCGGTGGCTGCGGGGTAACCGGTGGACAATCGAGCCGAGGAGGGGTCCGATAACGGCGAAGGGAGCCAGCGTGAGGAGAAGGAACGCAACCACGTTGCCCCGAGCCTCGGTGGTGGGCACCGAGAAGAACAGCGTGTCGGCCAGGGCTAGGGCCACCAGGGCGTCTCCGGCCACGTTCGTGGCGTGGGAGATGGCCAGCCGCCGGAAGGCCCATCCGTGTCGTGAGAACTGTCCCTCGATCTTGCGGCCCACAGCCCGTGTGGCACGGGAGATCTTCGAGGGCGACCGGGGCTGCGGAGAGGCGCTGCTCATACCATTAACGTAGCGGCGAGCACGGGCGGATCGTCCCGCCGGTATCGGCCCAGAAGTCGGACAATTTGGAACGAGAATATGAACTTAAACCAGTTACAGAAGGTTAAGGAAGGGAGAGGGTTTATCGCCGCGCTGGACCAGAGCGGGGGTAGCTCACCCAAGGCGCTGGCGAGGTACGGGGTACCGGAGGACGCCTACTCGACCAGCGATGAGATGTTCGATCTGATCCACGATATGCGAACCCGGATCATCACCAGCCCAAGCTTCGGCGGGGACCGGATCCTGGGCGCCATCCTGTTCGCCGACACGATGCGCCGCCGGATCGACGGCGTTCCCACGGCGCTTTACCTGTGGCGGGAGAAGGGAGTGGTGCCATTCTTGAAGGTGGACGAGGGTCTGGATGAGGATCGCGACGGCGTCCAGCTCATGAAGCCGATGACCGGCCTGGAGGAGCTGCTGGAAGAAGGTCGGGAGAGCGCGATCTTCGGCACCAAGATGCGGTCGGTCATCAAGATGGCCGACATGGACGGCATCGAAGCCAACGTGGAGCAGCAGTTCGAGGTGGGGGAGCGGATACTGGCGGCCGGCATGATCCCGATCCTCGAACCCGAGGTCGACATCAACAGCCCGGAGAAGGCCGAGGCGGAGGACCTGCTGCTCCGGGCCATCCTGGACCGGTTGGACCGGTTGGGGGACTCGGGCGTGATGCTCAAGCTGACCCTCCCCAGCCGGGAGGATCTTTACCTGCGCCTGGTCGAGCATCCCAACGTGGTCCGGGTCGCGGCCCTTTCCGGTGGCTACGATCACGTACAGGCGTGCGAGGGCCTGGCCCGGCAACGCGGCATGGTGGCGAGCTTCAGCCGGGCCCTTCTGGAAGGCTTGGCGGTGGACCAGTCCCAAGAGGAGTTCGATGCGGTACTGGACCGGCTGGTGGGCAACGTGTTCGGAGCTTCGGTCACCTAGGAGGGCGCCGGAAAATGTCCCGTTGGCCCGGTTTCCGACAATGCAGCCCCAGGTCAGAGCATCACGGCCCAACCCATCCTCGTCTTTTTCAGCAACCTCCTAACCGTATGGCCTCGGCTCAGCCCATCGGACGCCTGGCGGGACCGGGTTCGTGACCTGCGAGATGCGCGAGACATGAAGCCTTTGGATGACGTACGGGTCGTCGAGTTGGCCAACTGGATCGCCGCGCCCGCGGCAGGCGCGGTTCTGGCCGATCTGGGCGCCGATGTCATCAAGGTGGAGCCCCCGACCGGTGATCCGGTGCGCGGCTTCCTCCGTTCTCCCGAGGTCGGCGGCTCTGCTGCCGACGTGGACTATCCCTTCACGGTGAGCAATCGAGGCAAGCGGTCCGTAACGCTGGCGGTTAACACCGCGGCGGGTCGGGAGGCGTTGCTGGAGCTGGCTGCCTCGGCCGATGTGTTCCTCACCAACATGCTCAACTACCGGCTGGTGAGGTACGGCCTGGAGCCGTCCCACCTGCTGGAGGCGAACCCGAGGCTGGTGGTGGCTCGGGTGAGCGGGTACGGGAGCCGGGGCCCCGAAGCCCGCCGGCCCGGCTTTGACATGACCGCCTTCTTCGCCCGCGGCGGCATGATCGACACCATGACCCCGCCCGACGGCGACGCTCCCAAGCCACCGACGGGACCGGGTGATCACGCGACCGCCATGGCCATGGTGGCGGCAATCCTGGTGGGCCTCCGGACCGCCGAGCGGACCGGCCGAGGCCAGGTGGTCGACACCAGCCTCCTGTCCATGGGGATCTGGACCATGGCCAGTATGTTGGCTGCCACCCTGGTGGACGGACGGGACAGGGATCGCCGGTCCAGATCGTCCGAGGTCACTGCGCTGAACAACCGCTACCGCACGTCGGATGATCGGTGGTTGTTCCTGACCATGCCCGGGGGTGCGATGTGGCCACCGCTCTGCCAGGCGCTGGGTGTCGAGGACATGATCGAGGATGAGCGTTTCGCCGACGCGGACTCCCGACGCGAGAACATGGGTCTGGTGGTCGAGCGCCTCGATCGAGCGTTCGCGACCAGGACGCTGGGGGAGTGGGGCAGGATCCTGGATGAGGCCGGCCTGGTCTGGGGTCCGGCTTCCAGCCTGAGCGACGTTGCTGCAGACCGGCAGGCCGAGGTCCTCGGTCTTTTCCCCGAGATCGAGCACCCCACCGCAGGTACGTTCCGGACGGTGGCCACGCCGTTCGAGATGGCAGGCGCCGATCTCAGCCCGACCGCTCCGGCTCCCGAGGCGGGCGAGCACACCGAGTTGGTATTGCGGGAGATGGGCTGGGGCGATGACCGCATCGAGGCAGCCCGCCTCCGGGGCGCCTTCGGTCAGCCTGGATGAGCGAGGAAGAATCGGGGCTAGAAGGGTGCTGACGAAGACGGGGATGGGCGGCCCGAGATGCCCTTACGGTGGTGTGTAGGAACCATGAACAATTGGGGTTAAAGTCAGGGTGTGACTGAAGGAGGTGGTTCCGCCGCCGGACGTGGGCTCAGACAGCTAGCCCTGCGGGACCGGCACGAAGCCCTCGGCGCCCGTTTCGCTCCCTTTGCCGGCTGGGAGATGCCGCTCCGGTACCAGGGGATCGTCGGCGAGCACCACGCCGTGCGCGAAGGGGTCGGCGTTTTCGATGTCTCTCACCTGGGTCGGGCTCGGGTTCAGGGTTCGCAGGCGGGCCCTCTGCTCAGGTCCGTTACCACTTTCGATGTGAGCAGGCTGGCAGCAGGCAGGGCTCACTACTCGCTCTACTGCAACGAGGCCGGAGGCATTGACGATGACGTGTTCATCTACCGCCTTCCCGAAGAGCGATGGCTGATAGTCCACAACGCATCCAACGCCGACCAGGATTTCGGCCGGTTGCGGTCCGTATTCGGCGACGCGGCCTCCGAGATCACCGGGGAGACCGCGATGCTGGCCGTGCAGGGCCCGGACGCGATGCCGCTTCTCGGCAACGTTCTCGGGAGTGGCGTCGAGACGATCGAGATGCGCTCATGCGTTGAGTTCGACTGGGAGGGCGGGCCGGTCATGTTCGCCCGCACCGGCTATACCGGCGAGGACGGCGGCGAGTGCATAGTCGGGGTCGCGCAGGCCGCGGCGCTCTGGGATGCGCTGATCGAAGGAGGTGCATCGCCGGTGGGTCTCGGGGCGCGGGACACGCTGCGTCTGGAGGCTGCGCTGCCCCTGTACGGCAACGACATCGACGCGGAGACGAGCCCTTACGAGGCCGGCTTGGGCTTCGCCGTGACCTTCGATGACGGAGCGCCCTTTACGGGGCGCGATGCGCTGGTCGAGGCGCGGGAGCGACCTCGGGAACGGAGGCTCGCCCACCTGTTGGCGCGCCGGCGCGGCGTCCTGAGGACCGGCTACGCCGTCAACGCTCCGGATGGCGGGGGATCCGTCGCTCGGCTGACCAGCGGAGGCTTCAGCCCGAGCTTGCGTCTCGGTATCGGGATGGCCTACCTTCCTGTGGAGCTTGCGCAGATCGGTGCCCGGTTCGAGGTAGATGTACGCGGCCGTATGCTGCCGGTCGAAGTCGTGCGCCGTCCGTTCTATCGAAAGTCGAGGAGGGATTGATGAAGGCCGATTACGAGATTCCCGAGGACCTTCTCTACACGGAGGAACACGAGTGGCTGCGGCGTGACGAGGAGGACCCGGACCAGGGCACCATCGGCATCACGGACTTCGCGCAGGACGGGGTAGGCGACGTGGTTTACCTCGACCTTCCGTCCGAAGGAGACAGCATCTCCGCCGGTGAGCCCTGCGGCGAGATCGAATCGGCCAAGACCGTCTCCGACCTCTACGCCCCGGTGGATGGCGTGGTGGTCGCCACGAACGGGGAACTCGAGGACCAGCCGGAGTTGGTCAACCTATCACCCTACGGAGACGGATGGCTGATCCGCGTCCGCATGGCCGATGCGGGCCAGCTCGGCACCTTGCTCGATGCGTCCGCTTACCGGACGTTGCTCGAGGAGCATTGAGACCCTGATGTCCTCGCGGCCCTCCGGTTCACCGCATCCGTACATTCCGGCTACCGATGCGGATCGGGCGCGGATGCTGGAGCGGATCGGCGCTCCCGACGTAGGCGCGCTGTTCGCCGACCTGCCGGCAGCTATGCGAGATCCGGCGATCGACCTCCCCCCGGCGCTACCGGAGGCGGATCTGATCGCGTTGATGGAGGAACACGCCGGCGCCAATGCAGCGCCCACGCGGCCCGACTTTCTCGGCGCGGGAGCGTACCGGCGGTCCATCCCGGCGATCACCGGATACCTGACCGGGCGTTCCGAGTTCACCACCTCCTACACGCCGTACCAGCCGGAGATCAGCCAGGGAACCCTGCAGGCTGCGTTCGAGTACCAGTCGGTCGTCTGCGAGTTGACCGGGATGGACGTGTCCAACGCCGGGCTCTACGACGTGGCCAGCGCCACCGCCGAGGCCTGCCTGCTGGCGGCCCGCGTCACGAAGCGGAGGGCCGTGGCGCTGCTCGAACCGATCCATCCCGGAACCGCCGAGGTGGTTCGCACCTATGCGCGCGGCGCCGGGCTGGGCGTGGATACTGTCGTGTCGCCCGATGCGATCAATGAGGAGCACGCCTGCCTGGTGGCCCAGCAGCCGGATTTCCTCGGGACCATCGTGGATCTCGAACCGCTCGCCGCCGCCGCCCATGATGTAGGAGCCTTGTTCGTGGCGGTCGCCGATCCGTTCGCGCTGGGCCTGCTGCGAGCGCCGGGCGATGCCGGCGCCGACATCGTGACCGGCGAGGGCCGTGATCTGGCTGGCCCTCCGAACTACGGCGGACCGTCCCTCGGATTGTTCGCGGCGCGCACGAAGTACTTGAGGCAGATGCCGGGCCGCATCGTCGGACGCACCAGGGAACTCGCCGACGGAAATGGTGGGGGAGAGCAGCGCACCGGGTACGTGCTCACATTGCAGGCCCGCGAGCAGTTCATCCGGAGGGAGCGGGCCACGTCGAACGTGTCCACTGCGCAGGCATTGATAGCGGTTGCCTTCACCATCACCGTCCAGGCGCTCGGCCCGAGCGGGATGCGCGGATCCGCCGTGCTCTGCTACCAGCGGGCCCACGACGCCGCCTCCCGCATCGCGATGGTGCCCGGCTACGAGGTACCAGAACGCGGGCCCTGGTTCCAGGAGTTCCTCGTCCGAGGGCCCATCCCTGCCGCCGACCTCGCCGCCCAGCTGGCGGCGCGGGGCATCGGAGAGGGTCTTGATGTGTCGGCGCGGCCGGAGCCCGAGGCACGTGATGCCTTGCTGTTCGCCGTCACGGAGGCGACACCCGATGCACACGTAGACGCGTTGATCGGGGCCTTGGCAGAGATCGGGGGGGCGACGTGAGCGGCTCCCGGCCCGGCGTAGAGGACTTCGGCGCGCGGCTCAGCTTCGATCGCGGAGAGCCGGGCCGTCGTGCGGTCGACGTGCCCTCATGGGCGGGGGAGGAGACCCCTCTGCCGGACGATCGCCTGCTACGCGACTCCGTGCGGTTGCCCGAGCTCAGCCAGGGAGGGCTGGTGCGCTACTACACGGCCCTGTCGGCGTTGAACTACGGCATCGACTCGGGTACGTACCCGTTGGGCTCCTGCACCATGAAGTACAACCCGAAGGTCAACGACACGGTGGCATCCCTGCCCGGGTTCGCGCGAGCACATCCACAGGCCTCGGAGGAGGACGTCCAGGGCACGCTCCGTATCCAGCTGGAGTTGGGTAGTGGTCTGGGAGAACTCACCGGCCTTCCACATGTCAGCTTTGCTCCCGCGGCCGGCGCACACGGAGAGTTGGCGGGTGTTCTCATGGTGGCTCGTGCCCTCAAGGATCGGGGAGAGCTCGAAACCCGCCGCCGCATCCTCGTCCCGGACTCGGCCCACGGCACCAACCCGGCGACCGCGGCCATGGCCGGATTCAAGGTCACGCAGATCCCGACCGCCGCCGATGGCTCGCTAGATCGGGCCACGATCGAGCGAGAGCTTGACGAGACCGTGGCCGCCGTCATGGTCACCGCGCCGAATACCCTCGGGCTTTGGGAGCGTGGCATCGAGGAGGTGGCGGGGCTCATCCACGAAGCCGGCGGGTACCTGTACGGGGACGGAGCGAACTTCAACGCCATTATGGGCCGCGTGCGCTTCGGAGACCTGGGTTTCGATGTCGTCCACCTCAATCTTCACAAGAGCTTCAGTACCCCCCACGGTGGCGGTGGCCCGGGCGCCGGACCCGTATGTTGCTCCGAGGAGCTGGCCCCTTACCTGCCCACGCCGGTCGTGGAGGAAGGCGACGACGGGTTCGTGCGTCTGGTCGCGCCCGAGCGCAGCATCGGCCGGCTCCAGCAGTTCCAGGGCAACGCCGCTGTGCTGGTCCGGGCCTACGCGTACATGCGAGCCCTGGGGCTCGATGGCCTGCGTGCCGCCTCAGGCCAGGCCGTGCTCAACGCCAACTACGTGCGCGCCCTGCTCCACGGCCATTACGACCTGCCCTACGACCGTCCGGTGCTGCATGAGGTGGTCTTCTCGGGCTCCCGCCAGCGCCGGGAGCTAGGGGTGCGAACGTACGACATCGCCAAGCGCCTGATCGACCACGGTTTCCACCCGCCCACGGTCTACTTCCCGTTGATCGTCGAAGAGGCCCTGATGATCGAGCCCACCGAATCCGAGCCCCCCGAGGCGATCGAAGCGCTCGTCGATGCCCTCATCGCGGTGGCGGAGGAGGCCAAGAGCGATCCCGACACCTTGCACCACGCGCCCTGGACCGCACCCATAGGCCGTCTCGACGAGGCTACCGCCGCCCGCCGCCCCGTACTCCGCTGGCAGGAGGACTCCTAGTCCGGAGCCCTGGTCATTCCATCCCGGCGCCGTCCGGAGATGAGCGGCCCCCGCTCAGAGGGTCTGTCGCACCCTGTCGGCCCCGTGGAACAGGATGTCGCGCAGCGCTCCCGAGTCCATGCTGTCGAACTTCACCGTCTCCGGGTCGAAGATCCCGGTGAGCCTGTGTGTGGGTAACGTGAATACACGAACTTGACAAACACTAAATGTCTACTAAGAGGATGCGCGGATAGGTGGGTTCCTGTGGTCGTCGTCAGCGTGTCGACACCAGATCGGACCTCAAAGTCCCTGGTCAGAAGCAGTGCCCGATCCTCGGCGGTAATGCGTTTACCCAGGTCAGGAGCTATCCGCGCACGTTCTAAACTGTGAGTTAGTCGAACCAGGACGATAGCTTCTGAACCCGACCGCACCACCGAACAAACGGGAACCCCCCACCGGGGGGGTTCCCGCACGTGCCCTCCTCATCCTCCTCCTTGCATGTGCCGCCCTCGCCGCCGCCGCCTACCTCGGACGCACCAGCGCACCACCGACCGAATACCGCATCATTTGCGTCACCGGTGGCGAAGTGAGAGAAGCGCACGTCCACCACTACCCACCAAGGCGGATCACAGACCAAGAAGTCGCAGCAGTATGCGAAGACGAAACATGACCTGTTGCCCACCCAGCCCACTAGCCCCAAACATGGATGGGTCTCCATAACGGCCGGCTCGGGGAAGGCCGTTCAGTAGTCCAGGAGCGTTCTGACAACACGGGCGACCTGATGGCTGATGTCGGGGGATACCGCACCGAGAGGGCGAACGAGCCGGCTGCGGTTGATCGAGCGAACGAGTTCACACTGGATGAAGCTCGTGTGGTCGAGGCCCGTGTCGGGTGTCGGCTCGACTTCTACGTGGAGAGAGAGGCGCCGATACGTCGTAGTCAGCGGAACGACGATGACGAACGGAAAGCCGGTGCCGAACGCAGACGGCGGACCGATGACCAGGGCCGGCCTATGCGATGCCGGCTCTCCGGGATACGGGTTGCCGAAGTCGACGAGCCATAGATCGTCAATCGAGGCCATCGACAACCGAGGTCGACTCCGCCTCCTCCAGGTAGGACGACCACGCTGCCCGGTCGTTCCGGAGTTCCGCTACTTCGGCTGCCACGCGATGGGCGAACCGTTGCCGCCTCAGTGCCTCCGTGGCGTCGCGGATGGTCGTTCCGAGAGACACACCGGCCAGTTTGCTCATCCGCACGAGGCGCGCGTGAGTCTCCCGGTCAATCCGAACTGTTGTAGTGCTCATGGTTCAAGTATACGTTATGTATACACTGTACGTTCCCTCGGCGCTCGCAGGCAGACACGGGTGGATTCAGGCTATTTCAAGATACGACTTTGAATTAGCCTGATTCTGGAGGTAGGCTGCTGCGCATGCTGATCGACAGGGACCTCGCGCCGCAGGTACTCGAAGCAGCGCGGAAGATGCCGTCCGTCACTCTCACCGGACCACGCCAGAGCGGTAAGACCACGCTCTGCCGTACGCTATTCCCGGACCATCCCTACGCGACGCTCGAAGCGCCGGACAACAGGGCCTTCGCCACCGAGGACACTCGAGGCTTCCTGGCCGGGTTTCCGGAGGGTGCCGTGATCGACGAGGTGCAAAGAGCGCCTCACATACTGTCGTACCTGCAAGGCGTCATCGACGAAGATCCGGCGTCCGGACGCTGGATCCTGACCGGATCGCAGAACCTCGCTCTGCTGGATGCGGTCAGCCAATCGCTGGCCGGGCGGACAGCCCTATACAACCTGTTCGCCCTGACCCGTGGGGAGATCGCCCGCTTTCCGCGCTATCCGGAAGGTCTCGAGGAGTCGCTGCTGGCAGGCTCCTATCCCAGGATATTCGACCTCGATCTCGACCCGTCCGACTGGCTCCGATCCTACGTTGCCACCTATGTAGAACGCGATGTCCGGTCGATCAGCAGAATCGGAGACCTCGCCACCTTCCAGCGGTTCGTTCACCTGTGCGCCGGCCGTACCGCCCAGTTGCTCAACTACTCGTCTCTGGCCGGCGACTGCGGAATATCGCAGCCGACCGCGAAGGCTTGGCTCTCGATCCTCGAAGCAGGGTTCATGGTGTTCCGGCTTCCGCCCTTCCACGCCAACCTGCGCAAGCGACTTGTCAAGATGCCCAAGCTGCACTTCTACGACACAGGCTTGGTCTGCTGGCTCCTCGGCATCCGAACACCCGGCCATCTACGTTCCCACCCGCTGCGAGGTGCGATCTTCGAGACATGGGTCGTCTCCGAGATCACCAAGCAGCGGGCCAACCAGGGAGAGCCGGGTGGGCTCACGTTCTACCGGGATCGCAACGGCGTAGAGACCGATCTGCTGATCGACCGTCCGGACGGGATCACGCTGGTGGAAGCCAAGTCGGCGATCACCCCCTCTTCCAGCTTCCTCGGAGCCGGCAGAACGGTCCAGCGGCACCTGGCTTCCATATCTCGTCTATCCGACATCATGGTGGTGTACGGAGGTGACGAACTCCAGACCCGCTCGGCCGGAGTTCTGATGCCGTGGCGGCTCCTCCATGAGAACCGGACGATGACCGGGTGATCTGAGCTCCCAACCGGTCCGGAGCCGCCTCCGCTCAGAGGGTCTGCCGCACCTTGTCGGCCCCGTGGAACAAGATGTCGCGCACCGCTTCCGAGGCCTTACTGTGGAACTTCACCGTCTCCGGGTCGAAGTCCCTGGTGGGCCTGGGCGTGCGGGTGAAGTGCCGGTAGGTGTCCTCGCCCCGGACCAGGGCGGCGCTGTCCCAGTCGCCGATGATCTGGCGAGTCCTGGTCGGCATGTAGTGGAACGAGATCCCGATCCGGCGGTCTCGGGACGTGTTGGGGGAGGAGGCGTGAGCCAACCGGCCGTTGTGTATCGAGATCTCACCGGGCCGCAACGGCATCGAGACGGTCTCGGCCTCGTCGACCTCCACCGTGATCTCCTGGCCGCGGGTCAGCATGTTGTCCTCTTGGTAGCTGTCGCTATGCGGCATGAACTCGCCCCGGTGGCTCCCCGGCAGAACGCTCATGCAGCCGCTCTCGGGCGTGGCGGGTGACAATGCCAGCCACACCGTTATCAGGTCGTCGGTGTCCAGTCCCCAGTAGTTGAGGTCCTGGTGCCACGACACGTAGGACTTGGTCTGCGGCTCCTTGATCCAGAACAGAGTGTTCCAGCAGAGGATGTTCTCGCCGATCAGGTCCTCGGCCGCGTCGAGCACCGTCTCGTTGCGCATCAACTCGTCGACCCAGCGGAACAGCAGGTGGCACTTGTTGCGAAGAGGCCCGGACACCGGCCCACCCTGTTCGGATTCGAAGCGCTCGAGGATCTGCCGGTAGCCGGCCGCACGGGACTCATCCATCACCCGGACCGGGCAGAGGTACCCGTCTCGCCGGTACTGAGCCACCTCTTCGACAGTGAGGCGCTTGGGCATCACATTCCTCCTCCGCAACCGTGGCCCGATCCTAGTGGGAGGCACCGCCGATCTCGCTCCGCCGGGACAAATAAGACTATGGTCACGACTATGGTCATATTCAGTTCTCCTCGTAACGCTAAGGAGCAGGTAGCGATGGTCGGAAGAGCAACCCCCGAGTCCGGAGGCATCCGGACCATGAAGGCATCGGAATTCAAAGCCCGGTGTCTCAAACTGATGGAGGAGATCGCGGCGAGCGGTGAGGAGATCGTCATCACGAAGTACGGGCGGCCGGTCTCGAGACTGGTGCCGTACCGGACGAGGCCCGAGACGCTGTTCGGCATCGATCGCGGACGGTTCGAGATCGTGGGTGACATCGGCGAGCCCATCGATGTCGAGTGGGAGGCCGAAACCGGCGACAACTGGGACGAACCGTTGTGATGGTCCTCGATACGCAGGTCATGCTGTGGCTGAGGTCCGGCGATCCCAAGCTGGGAACCCATGCGCGGCTCGAGATCGACCGGGCCTGGCGCTTGGGAGAGGTGGCTGTTTCTGCGATCTCTTTCTGGGAGGTAGCAATGCTGAAGGAAAAGGGGCGCCTGAGCTTCCCAGGAGACGTAGCCATGTGGCGGCAGGAGCAACTCAGCCAAGGCGTGATCGAGATGCCGGTGAATGGGGACATAGGGATCCGCGCTGCCCATCTACGAGGCTTGCACGCCGACCCGGCGGACCGCATCATCGTTGCCACGGCGCTCGATGGCCACCGGCTGGCCACCGCGGACCGTCGCATCCTGGAGTGGCCTGGCCCGCTGAACCGCTTGCCCGCTACCGACTGACCAATTCCTCCTGACCGGCCAATCCAAGCATCAACTTTACATAACGTGCCTTATGGGACACTTTGCCCAGGTCTCGCGTTAGGCCAGAGGATGGTGTCTCGCTATCCTGCGCGCACAGCGGGACATGCTCGCTCTCCTTATGAAGATCTCCACCATCCTCGACCACATCGACAGCGGGCTCATGGCTCTTCCGGAGTTCCAACGCGGCTACGTGTGGAACCGGGGACAGATCAGGGCGTTCTTCGACTCACTTTATCGCGGGCATCCGGTTGGCAGCCTGCTGGTCTGGGTCACCGAATCGCAATCAGCCGACTATCGAGGCGACGTGGAGTTGGGTCCCGGGATGGTCAACCTCCTGCTGGATGGTCAGCAACGAATCACCACCATATATAGCGTGGCACGAGGTCGACCGCCGGTGTTCTTCGATCGTGAGCCATCCATATTCCGAGGATTGCATTTTCATCTGGAGGACGAGCAGTTCTCGTTCTACCAACCGGTCAAGATGCGGGACGATCCGCTATGGCTGGATGTGACCACCGTCCTCAAGAACGAACATGTCGAATACCTCATCAGCCTGAACCTGGCGCCCGAGGAACTGGGGAGGCATCTTGGTCGGGCCAATCGCGTTCATCAGATTCTCGACATCGATCTCCACACCGAGCCGATAACCGGGCCCGACAAATCGCTGTTCACCTGGTTGCGATATTCAACCAGGTGAACAGCGGCGGCACCAAGCTCTCGAAGGGCGACCTGGCCCTTGCCAAGATCTGCGCGGATTGGCCACAGGCGCGTGAGACGATGAAACGAGCGATCGGCAAGTGGGCTAATGGGGGGCTACAAGTTCAACCTCGACTGGCTGCTCCGCTCAGTCAACACCGTGCTCACCGGCGAGGCCAAGTTCCAACACCTCCACGATAAGACCGCGGCCGAAGTCCAGGATGCCCTCGCGCGAGCCGAGAAGGCTATCGACAACATCCTCCAGCTGATCGACTCCCAACTCGGGCTGGATCACGACCGGGTCTTGTTCGGACGCTTCGCCGTGCCGGTGATGGTCCGCTACTACGACCAGCGGGGTGGCTGGCGTTCTGCTAGAGAGAGGGACAAACTGGCGTTCTGGTTCGCGCAGGCCGGCATGTGGGGACGGTTCTCCGGATCAACGGAGACGGCGATCGACCGTTGTCTCGAAATCCTGGATGCCGAACCAGAGCCCGTCGACGCGTTGTTGAGCGACCTTCGCCTATGGCACGGCGGCTTGGCGGTGGCGCCCGATCACTTCAAGGGATGGAGCCGCGGGGCGCGGTTCTATCCGGTTCTGTACATGTTGACCCGCAAGAACGAGGCCATGGATTGGGGAACCGGCCTTCCTCTTAAGCACGGGATGTGGGGCAAGATGAACCAGCTCGAGATGCACCACATATTCCCCAAGTCGAAGCTGTACAAGAAGGGCTTCCGTCGGCCTGAGGTGAACGCATTGGCCAATTTCTGCTTCCTCACCAAGGACACCAACCTCAAGATCGGCAACCGGATGCCGCACGAGTACCTTCCTAAGGTCGAGGGCAGGCACCCCGGCGCCCTGCGCTCGCAGTGGATACCCGAGGATCCGGACTTGTGGAGGGTAGAGAACTACCTGGATTTCCTGGAGGCTCGGCGCGAGCTTCTGGCTGCTGAGACCAACCGGCTGATGGAAAGGTTGCTGCACGGTGACACCGGTTGGCTGGGTGGGCAAGAACCGTCGGCGCCTGCTCCCCCGCCCGAGACCGTGCCCGGCGGCATAGAGACGAAGGACGAAGAGGCTGCGGTGACCTTCATCAACGATTGGATCACCGATCAGGGTCTTCCCGCCGGCGAGGTGGAATACGAACACTCATCGCCGAACGGCGATCCCCTCGCGGTGTTCGACATCGCTTGGCCGGCCGGCCTGCAACCCGGGCTGAGCCAACCCGTAGCCGTCCTGCTGGACGAGGACCATGAGACCCTATCCCTGGCCGGCGCCAGCGAGTTCAGGTGTTTCACCAGCGTCGAAGACTTCCTTAACTACATAAGGCTCGAGATAAACCCCTCGGACTCGAGTCCCGTTCCCACGGCGTTCAGAGTGAACGCGTCCCGATAGTTCGTCTCATTGCGGGAACAACCCGGTTCCCGACGCCACGACCGGCTTGGACGCGAAGCGCGCCTAGCCGCCGGGGTCGGGTAGTCGGGGTTTGTATCTGTCCAAGAATTGTTGGTAGGCGCGTTGTTGTTGCTGATGTGGGTCGAGGTATTCGACGTTGGTGGGGTGCCGGTAGTGGGTCCAGGTCCGGGGTGGGAGTAGCCGGCGGCGGTGTGGTGGCGTGTCGGGGTCGATCCGGTGTCCCCGCCGGTGGATGGCGATGTGGTGGTGGTACCAGCAGAGCGTGGCCAGATTGTCGGCGGTGTTGGCGCCACCGTCGTGCCTTGGTACGACGTGGTGGGTCTGGAGCCGGTAGCCGCTCTGGCAGGAGTCGATGACGCATTTGCGGTCCCGAGCTAGCACGGCCCGGCGTAGCCGCTTGGGTGTCTGACGCCGGGGCGGTCCGGTTTCGGTGATCTGACCGCCCAGGATGGTGGCCACTTCGGTGCGTCCTTCGCATGCAACTTCTTCTGCGGTTTGAGGCCCGACGCGGGGTCCGTTGAACAACTCCACGCCCTGCGTGTCGGCGGACTCGTCGGCGAGGGGTTCATCTCTGATGAGCATGATGACCGGTTCTCGCCCGGCGGGGTCGCCCGGTTCGAGTCCTTGGTCCAGGTCGTCTTGGGCCATGGTGGTCAGCCCGATGGCTTGTTTCTGAGTCGGCGACAACTCAGCATCAGAATCGGCATCGGTGAGGGGCGGGATCTGGTCGGCGCGGCGGTCCAGGGCTTGGCGCACGATCTGGCCGTCTGTGGCGGTGAGCCGCCCTGACAGGTGCCATACCGTGCCGTCGTCGGACACTCGGAGGTTCACATATTGGTGCTCGAAGCTGTCGCGTTCGTCGCTCCGGCTGAGCTTGCGGAACCTGGTGGCCAGCTTCTTCAACCCCGCGAGGTCCAGATCAGCCGACGCCGCGACGTCGGACGGGCTGGCGCCTGCTTGGATGAGCCGCTGCTCGTACACGGTCCGGTCGAAGGGCAGATGCCCTCTTCGCATGAGGTCGATGAGGCCGTCGTCCAACCTCCGGGCCAGGTAGGCGAGATCCTGGGCGACCGTATGTGGTATGTCCAGGCGTGACGCGATCCAATCGGTGAGGGAGCGGTATCCGTCACGGACGGTGCCGTGCCGGCGGATGACCATCTTGAGCCAGGCGAGTTGGCTGCCCCGTAGACGGTCTATCTGCTGCTGGTCGTCTTTGAGGTTGTTCTCAGCGACCAGGATCGGGTCGGCGTCATGGAACACGGTTCCTTCATACATGCCAACCAGTGTAGTGACACACTATGACAAATAAGGGCAGTTATCTGAAAAAATCAGAAACACGATATATCGGACCTGGCCTGTGAGAATGTCACGGCCACCCTACGTCTCTGCCCTGGCAAATCCTGGAGGACGGTTCGGCGGTATGCCTAGGTTGACGGACGAGTTTCTGATTACGCGCGATCCTGTCCGGTGGTCTGCGCCCGAGGGGTTTCCGGGGTCTCTGAGGCAAGCGAGTTTGTCGCTCAGGATGCGCCGAGCGGACTGGAAGTGGTGCTGGTTGAGACGCGTCGGAGGCCCAACGCTCCGGTGATGCGGCGGGCGTGGTCCAAGAGACGGGCCGGGCGGGCTAGTCCGGTCCTGTTGCTCGCCTTCATGAGTCGGCATTGGTGGGCGGTTAGCGGCTGGCCGGCTCCGCGGGTTGGGAGACGAGGCAGGCGAGAAAGTCGTCGGTGCTCTCGTGGATATGGGTTCGACCAGCGGCGAAATCCCCGGTCGGATCCGGGTTCTTGCCGGTGGCTGCGTCTATGTCAGCCAGCGTCAGGGTCTTGTCGGCGGTGTCGGGCGGAGGAACTAAGGTCACAGTCGCTCCCCTCTCAGGTTGTGTCCTCCGTGCTTGGCAAGGCTACCCCGCTTCGGTTACAAAATGGCTTGACCAGGTACAGCGCCACGGCCGTATCGGTCGTATCGGGTCATCCGAGCGCCGGTTTATAGGCATATGGGATGCCGATAAAGTGGCACATCACCTTGGGCTAGCCTATGGTACGAGGGTAGGAGGGGGTGCGACAGGTGGAATCGGGCAGAATCCCACCCACCGGTTACCTGCCCAGGATCGTGGACGCCCGGATGCGTTCTGCGCTGGAGACTATGCCGGCCGTTGTCGTGGAGGGTCCGAGAGCCTGCGGCAAGACCTGGACGGGTAGGAGGTTCGCTCGAAGCGCCCTCTTTCTGGACGAACGGGTCGGCGAGGCGCTGGCAGCGGGTATGGACCCTGCGGCCGTCCTTGATGGTGAGGCGCCGCGGCTGTTGGATGAATGGCAGTTGGCGCCCGGCATCTGGAACCCGATGCGCCGAGCCTGCGATGCGCGGGGGCTCAAGGGCCAGTTCATTCTCACCGGTTCCGCCAATCCGCCCGATGACATCACCCGGCACTCGGGTGCCGGCCGGATCGTCAGGGTGCGCATGCGTCCCATGAGCCTGATCGAGTCCGGCGACTCGGAAGGTCGGATCTCTATGGGCGACCTCCTGGACGGCGGGCCTTGCCGGGCGCCGGACGAGGGCCATTCCCTTGGCCATGTGATCGAGTTGGCCTGCCGGGGCGGGTGGCCCCAGCACGTCGGCGCGAACGTCGATGTGGCGGGTGACGCTGCCCGGGCCTACCTGTCAGAGATCACCCGCACCGACGTATCGCGAGTGGACGGCGTCGAGCGGAGTCCTCTCAAGGTGCGGCGTCTGCTCGTCTCGATCGCCAGGAACGTGGCGACGGACGTCAAGAACACGACGCTGGCAGCCGATACGGCGGCAGATAACGGAGTGCCGGAGATGGAACGCCGGACCGTCACGAGATACCTCGACGCCTTGGAGCGTCTGTTCGTGGTCGAAAAGGTCCCCGCTTGGAGACCGCACCTCGCATCCAGGGCGCAGGCCCGCAAGGCGCCCAAGCTCCACCTCGTAGATCCCTCCCTCACGGTGGCCGCGCTCGAGACGGGGGTGGATGCCCTGATGCGAGACCTGCGGTTCGCCGGGCGCCTGTTCGAATCGATGGTGACCCGAGACCTGCAGGTGTACGCCGGCGCCGACCGGGCCAGCATCTCCCACTATCGCGACAGCCAGGACTTGGAGGTTGATCTGGTGATCACCAGGCCCGACGGCCGCTGGGCTGCGGTGGAGGTCAAGCTGGGTGGCCGCGATGCCATCGACAAGGCAGCGGCGTCCCTGCACCGGCTCCGGGCCAGAGTTGACAGCGCATCCCAAGGCGCTCCGTCCCGGCTGATCGTGGTCACCGCCACCGGCTACGCCTTCGAGCGTCCCGACGGGGTATGCGTCGTACCCATCACCTCCCTGGGGCCATGAATCCATAGCCCCTGCTCATTTGCGAGGAGTGCTAGCGCTCGAGGTCGGTGTCGACCGTGTGGCGGGGGTTGGCGGCTAGGGGTTGGTGGGTGAGGTGGGCGGCGTTGCCGGCGCGGTCGTGGATGGCGCCGCCGTTGAGTTGGAGGCTGTTGGCGCTGGTCTCGATTCCGTCGGGGTCGGCAATCACTTTTCCGCGGGAGGCCGGCCGTGTCATAGCCGTGGTCGTGGGTTGGTCCCACCGTTCAGTTTTCCGGATGAGGGCGGCGATGTCGATGCCGTAAGCCCGTTCGGTGGCTGGGAGCCGAATGACACTCCCCGTTAACAGGATGGATCCCATTGACAAGAACGGTAATTCGGTCCTGGACATAGTGATGCGCATCGGTGGTGGCCCCACCCGTTGGGGACCAACTATGACAGTTCAAGAGCCGACTACGATGACTGGGGCATTCCTGACCGGCAGTCGCGTCGGAGTAGCAACGTGTAGGGGCGCGCTCCGCCTGTCCTCTTGGGTGTTGTAGCCAACTGCGAAGGTGGTCGGTGCTGTGCGAGACTAGCCCTCCAGGTTTGGCCCGACGCTTCGTCGAGTCGAGTCCGAAAGCGACGGAGCCCTCGGAACCCCACCCGCATACCACCCCTTGGATGTGACCCAATGGCTGAATCTCGAAATCTGGTCGCGCGTGCAGACCTCCGCAACGTGGCGATCATCGCTCATGTCGACCACGGCAAGACCACCCTCGTCGATGCGATGCTCTGGCAGTCCGGCGCATTCCGGGCCAATGAGACGGTCGCCGAGCGAGTTATGGACTCGATGGATCTAGAGCGGGAAAGGGGCATCACGATCCTCGCCAAGAACACCGCGGTCCGCTATGTCCGGGACACCGGCGAGGAGATCAAGATCAACATCGTCGACACACCTGGGCACTCTGATTTCGGTGGTGAGGTGGAGCGGGCCCTGACGATGGTCGATGGAGTACTCCTCCTGGTGGACTCGAGCGAGGGTCCGCTACCGCAGACACGGTTCGTGCTCCGCAAGGCGCTGGCGCTCGACCTGCCCGTCGTGCTGGTGATCAACAAGATCGATCGGTCAGATGCCCGTATCTCTGAAGTCGTCGACGAGGTGTACGAGTTGTTCTTCGACCTCGACGCAACAGAACATCAGATCGACTTCCCGATCGTCTACACGGACGCTCGCCGCGGCACTGCAACGCTCGATCCCTTGCAGCCGGGCAGCGACCTGAGGCCCATGTTCGAAACGCTACTCGAGACCGTTCAGCCACCTCGCCACGATCCGGAGCATCCACTCCAGGCCTGGGTCACCGACCTCGATTCCAGCCCGTACGTCGGCCGGATCGCGATTTGTCGTGTTATGCACGGAACCATCAAGAATGGTCAACACGTGGCGTGGTGCCGCCGCGACGGAACAACCACCACAGCCAAGATAACCGACCTTCATGTCACCGAGAGCCTCGACCGAGTAGATTCCGACGACGCCGGCGCCGGCGAGATCATCGCCATTTCGGGCATCCCCGACATCACCATCGGTGAAACACTTGCCGATCTCGCCAGGCCCGTCCCTCTTCCTGTGATCGCGGTGGAGGAGCCGAGCCTTTCGGTGACCATCGGTACCAATACCTCTCCAATGGCTGGACTCGACGGTGGAAAGGTGACCGCCCGCCTCATCAGGAATCGCCTCGATGCCGAACTGATCGGCAACGTGTCGATTCGAGTGTCGGACACCGACCGTCCCGATACCTGGCAAGTTCAGGGTCGGGGGGAGCTTCAACTCGCCGTGTTAGTAGAAATCATGCGTCGTGAGGGCTTCGAGATGACCGTCGGCAAGCCCGAAGTCGTCACACGAACCGTCGGAGGGCGCCTCCACGAGCCGACCGAGCGCATCACCATTGATGTCCCCGAGGACTTCGTTGGTGTGACAACCCGGCTCCTCGGCGAGCGTAAGGCCCGGATTGTGAACATGTCGAACCACGGCACCGGATGGGTTCGCCTCGACTACATAGTGGCGGCCCGTGGACTCATCGGCTTCCGCACCGAGTTTCTCACGGAGACTCGTGGTACCGGACTCATGGGCAGCGTTTTCGAAGCCTACGCTCCGTGGTTGGGGGAGCTTCGCTCTAGCCGCTCAGGATCGATCGTCGCCGATCGCAGGGGGGTGGTCACCCCTTACGCCGTTGCCGCCCTGCAGGACCGGACATCGCTGTTCGTCGCTCCCGGTGACGAAGTATACGAGGGCATGGTCATCGGCGAGAACCCGCGACCCGACGATATGAACGTCAACATCTGTCGTGAGAAGAAACAGACCAACGTGCGCGCCGCCGCTTCCGACGACACCGTCCGTCTGACCCCACCCCGCATCCTGTCGCTCGAGCAAGCTCTCGAATTCATCGCCGATGACGAGTGCGTTGAGGTCACCCCGCACTACGTTCGCCTCCGCAAGGTGGTTCTCGAGGCGGGGGTACGCGGCCGCAACAAGAAGCGCCTCCGGCGTAACCGCGATGAAGGATCCACACTCCAGCACTTAGGCCTACCTCGGCAAGCAGCAGTAGCTTGAGCAGGTGCAGTCCCGCAGGTGTGCGATGTAGGTGGCGGCGATGTGTTCTGGTTCACCTCCCAGCGACACGTACAAGCGACGGGAAGGAACGTTGTCCTTCGCGGCCCACAGCAGCATCGAGTTGAGTCCGTCGACCAGCAGTCTCTCGGCCAGGCCGACACGAGACGACACGGGCCACCACACGTCCGGTCCTCGTTGCCTGGCTAGAGTGTGAATATGGAGTCACCGATCGAAGAATCACGGCGTATAGCAATGCTGGTTGACGGTGATAATGCGCAGCCATCGCTGATCGAGGATATTCTTGCCGAGATCGCCAAGTACGGGATCGTAACCACGAGGCGCATCTACGGGGATTGGACCGTGCCCGAGATGAAAAGTTGGAAGGATTCCCTCCACACCTCGGCGATCCAACCCATCCAGCAGTTCCGTTACACCAAAGGCAAGAACGCCACTGACAGTGCTCTGATAATCGATGCGATGGATCTATTACATGGCGAAACAGTCGATGGTTTTTGTATAGTGTCCAGTGATAGCGACTATACGCGGCTGGCTACCCGGATCCGTGAGCAGGGTCTATTCGTGATGGGCATCGGCCAGTCTCAGACGCCGAAGTCCTTCGTGAAGGCGTGCGAGATCTTCGTTCATACGGAGAACCTCCGGCCGGCAGAGCATGAGCCCAGGGCTCCGGAGCTGGATAAGTCAGGGTGGACCCGGACAGTGGAACAGGCTATCGAGATGGCTATAGAGGAGGACGGTTGGGCTCCCCTCGGGATTGTTGGTACCAACATCCGCAAACTGGATCCCGCGTTCGACTCTCGCAGCCATGGATACAAACAACTGTCCTTGCTGATCAAGTCCCGTCCCAAGCTCTTCGAGACACGAGCATCGAGGGCCGCGAGCGGGCACTTCTATGTGAGGGTGAACTGACGAACCCTCTGGCCCGGTAGGGCTAGGCTGAACCCGCTCATCCCACATCCTTGGGGCGTGTCGGGCGCGCTGAAGCGACCCTGTAATGAGGAGTTCACCCTTGAGCGAGCATCCCATCCGCATCTTGGCCATACCTGGGAGCCTGAGGAGAGACTCGTACAACCGGATGTTGCTTGAGGCTGCGAGACAACAGGCAGAGCTGCCGGTTGAAGTCGACTTTTACGAAGATGTAGCACTCTTACCACTCTTCAGTGAGGATTTGGAGGGCGACCTGACTCCGGGTTCGGTGTTGCAGTTGCGTAGCGAGATTCGTTCATCCGACGCGGTCTTGATCGCCTCGCCGGAGTACAACAGCAGCATTACCGGTGTGCTGAAGAACCTCATCGACTGGGCGTCGCGCCCGTATGGCGAGTCCGCATTCGCGGGGAAGCCGGTCTCGGTGGTCGGCGCCAGCCCTTCACGCTTCGGAGCGCTGAGGTCCCAGGAAACCGCGATTGTTGTCCTCACTAGCGCCGAGGCGAGAGTCATAGGGGGTCCGCACCCGGTTGAGAGAGTGTTCCGACTGGTTGACGCGGAAGGCGCTATAGACGATGAAGCAACCCTCGCGATGCTCCGTACTGTCCTGAGCGAGCTGACGGCCGCAGTGGAGTCATCCGCGTAGCGGGGCCGTCTCGGCGTATACGTGGATCGTGCCCGAATAGGTTGACACCCACACCTCGTTGTTGAAGGGATCGTAGGTGATCCCGATGGGTCTGGGAGTCGTGTCGAATTCCTGGAGGATCGTGAAATCACTGGTCCGTATCTTGCTCATGGTGTGCGACTTGTAGTTGACGACATATAGGGCCGTGCCATCGGAGGAGATGTCCATGCTGCGGGGCGCTCGGCCGGTCCGTGCGCGCCGGGTGACCTGTTCCGAGTCGAGGTCGATCGCTACGACCACATCCTCTCCGTTGAGCGTGGCGTACAGAGTCTTGCCGTCGGGGCTCAGTACGAGATGGCGCGGTGAGATCCCGACGTCGCGGATATATGTCGGTGCCGGTTGGCCTGCTGTCCCGGTGCTGCCGTTCTCGGGTGAGTAGGCCGAGAGGTCTATGACGGCTATGCCGGTGGACCCCATCACGGCTATGTAGGCGGTCCTGCCGTCACTCGTGATTGCGACACCCCTCGGGTGGCGACCGACATCGATTTCCGCGAGTGTCTCATGCGTCACCAGGTCGATCACAGTGACATCGAATCCGCACCAGTTCGACACCACCAGGAGACGATCGTCCGGCGTCACGGCCAGGTGCTTGGGCACGGGACCGACCGGATAGACACGATCGATCTCGAGCACCTCGGTGTCTATGCGGTATACGAAACTGTCCTGTCCCTGGTCCTTGCCGCAGGTGTCGCTGCCGGCCTGCGGGTCGTATCCGGGGCCGTACATGCGGTAGTTCGACACGAAGGCGAACGAACCGTCCGACGTGAAGGCCGCCTCCACGGGTGATCCCCGGTAGACATCTCCGGAGGCGTCGAACCCGAACCCCCGCAAGTCGACGGAATCGTCGATGGTCGTGACGAGTTGCTTGGTGTGGTCGAGGACCGAGACCGTGTGCCGGTACATCATGTTCTGAGCCAGGTACAACCCGGTACCCGACGCCACGACCGACTTGGGCGCGAAGTCACCACCGATCCGGGTAACCGGGTGCAGGACGAGTTCATCGTTCGTCGGGCGGGGAATGGGCACCACGAATCCGTTGATGACCATGGTGCCCAAGCTTCCGGCCGGCGCGGTGTCCATCCGTGACCCACCGCCAGCCCCGACCGGGTGTCCCCACACGAAGAATCCGAGTAGAAGGCCCACGCTCGTGGCCACAGCCCAAGCCGCCGGGTTCACGCGAGTCCGCGTCATCCGCCGGGGTCGGGAATGTGGGGTTGGTACCTGTCCAGATACTCCTGGTAGGCGCGCTGTTGCTGCTGGTGGGGGTCCAGGTACTCGACGTTGTGGGGGTGTCGGTAGTGAGGCCAGGTCCGGGGCGGGAGAAGGCGGCGGCGGTGCGGTGGCGTGTCGGGGTCGATCCGCTGCCCGCGGCGGTGGATGGCGATGTGGTGGTGGTACCAGCAGAGGGTGGCCAGGTTACCTGCGGTGTCGGGACCGCCTTGGCGCCTGGGGATGACGTGGTGGGTCTGGAGGCGGTAGCTGCTCTTGCATGAGTCGATGACGCATCTGCGGTCCCGGGCGAGCACCGCCCGGCGGAGGCGCTTGGGGACATGGCGGTGTGGTGGCCCGGTCCCGACTATCTGGCCGTCCCGGATGGTGACCGTCTCGCTCCGTCCCTCGCATTCGACCTGGTCCACCGTCCGGGGGCCGACCCGGGGGCCGTTGAACAACTCCACGCCCTGGGTGTTGCCCGACCGGTCGGAGAGGTTGTCGTCCTTGATCAGCATGATGACTGGCTCCCGGCCGGCCGGCTGGATGAGGCGCTGCTCGGAGACGGTGCGGTCGAATGACAGATGGCCCAGCCGGATGAGGTCGATGGTGTCGTCGTCCAGGCGTCTGGCGAGGTAGGCCAAGTCGTCGGCGACCGTATGGGGTATGTCCAGTCTTGAAGCCGTCCAATCGACCAACGAACGGTAGCCGTCGCGGACGATCCCCCGCCGGCGGATCACCATCTTCAACCAGCCCAGTTGCCGGCCCCGTAGCCGGTCGATCTCTCGTTGGGTGTCCTTGAGGTTGTTCTCGGCAACCAGTATCGGGTCTGCGTCGTGGAAGGCTACTTCGTACATATGTGCCAATATATCAACAGCCTATGACAGATTATTAACGATCCTGGGAACTGTCAGATGATCTTTCCCAGAGGCGTCTATCGAATACCCGTGTGCAATGATCACTGAACTGCAGGCGGGTGGTAGGTTCGGGAGCGATCCGTCCGTCCTGGCGTTTTGGAGGTTCTGGTATGAGGAGTCATGAGGTCGACTATCGGATCGTGGGTGAGGACCTGCAGTTCGTGGAAGTGGAACTGGACCCCCAGGAGACGGTGATCGCCGAGTCCGGGGCGATGATGTACCTGGAGGAAGGCATCACGTTCGAGGTCAAGATGGGCGACGGGTCGGAGCCCAACCAGGGGGCGTGGGGGAAGCTCAAGTCGGCCGGCAAGCGGGCGATATCGGGCGAGTCGGTCTTCCTGTCCCACTTCACCAACCATGGCGCCGGCCGGCGCACCGTTGCGTTCGCGGCTCCCTACCCGGGGAAGATCGTGCCGCTCGATCTCGCCCAGATCGGTGGCCGGATCCGTGCGCAGCGGGACGCATTTCTTTGCGCAGCGCGTGGTACCAAGCTTGATATCTCCCTCAATCGCAAGCTCGGCGCCGGCTTCTTTGGTGGCGAGGGATTCATCCTCCAGGACATCTCGGGTGACGGCATGGCTTTCCTACACGCCGGCGGCACCATCGTAGAGAAGCGCTTGATGGGCGAGAAGCTTCGGATCGACACCGGTTGCGTGGTGGCGTTCGAGCCCCAGATCGAGTTCTCGATCGAGCGGGCCGGACGGGCGTCGACCATGTTCTTGGGCGGCGAGGGGTTGTTCCTGGCGACCCTGGAGGGCGCCGGACGGGTCTGGCTGCAGTCGCTCCCCTTCAGCAAGATGGTCGACGAGGTGATCCGTCACATCCCGCCACCCAGCAACAGCGGTTAGGGCCCCGAGTCCGCCAGGAACGCGAAAATCGCGGCGAGCGGGCCCCGGTGGGGGTTGCCTCGAACGAAATGATCCCTCAATCGGCCTGGTAGACGTCCGAACCGGACCGTTGGTAATTGCGGTTATACAGTAATATACAACGACGGTGTGACACTTGAGCCCCTCTGGTGGATGGTGAGGGTGGGTTGTGGAGAAGTCAGCCGGGGTCAGTCTCGTTCGAGGTCGAGCGAGGCCGAGTTCATGCAGTAGCGCTGGCCCGTCGGTCGTGGGCCGTCCGGGAAGACGTGCCCTAGGTGGGAGTCGCAGTTGCCGCAGACCACCTCGGTGCGCACCATGCCGTAGCTGTAGTCGTGGCGCTCCTCTACCGGCGCCCCGTCGACCGCCTCGTAGAAGCTGGGCCATCCGGTCCCCGAGTCGTACTTGGCCTCGCTACGGAACAGGGGGACACCGCAGCCGATGCACATGTAGGTGCCGGACTCCTTGGTGTTCCAGAACTCGCCGCTGAAGGCCCGCTCGGTACCCGCTTCCCGGGCTACCTGGTATTGCATCGGGGTGAGCTTCTCCCGCCACTCCTCTTCGGTCTGTGGGATGGCGGCTGCTTCGATCGGGGTCGAGGTCATTCGTCTGGTCCTTCCCTTGGTAGCGCTGAATGCCGACGCTACAGTCGAGGCTTCGGGTCACCGACCGCGGACTGGTGTCAGAACCCCCGCAATAGCGTCGGAATGATCCTATCCTTGTCCCATGGCAACTGAACATGAACGCCCAGTCGGGGCTATCCACAGACTCCCTGTCGCGACGATCCTAACCGTGTCCCATGTCGGCTGAACCCATGAACCCGGACGTCAGCTCCTCGGACAACCCACCCCCGAGCGGTTGGAGATCGACCAGGGACTACTTCCTAGCGGGGTTGGTGGCGACCGGGTTCGCCGTGGCGCTGTCGGAGATGTTCGCCTCCTTCTTCGTGTCGGCGCCGTCTCTGGTGCTGACCATCGGGCAGAGGTTTATTGACATCACCCCCGCCGCTCTCAAGGACTGGGCCATTGCCGTCTTCGGCACCAACGACAAGGCGGTCCTGATCGGAGGGATCGCGGTGGTGACGATCATCATCGGCGGCCTGCTGGGTGTGGTGGCCCGCAAGCGCATGCAGGTAGCGGCCATCGGGTTCGTCGCCTTCGGCGTGCTCGGCTACGCCCTGGGAATAACCGATCCACTCGCCACCGCCGCCGCGACCCTCATTCCGGCCATAGCGGCGGCCGGAAGCGGCATCGCAGTGCTGGTCTTCCTGCTCCGCCTCCTCCAGGGGCCCGCCACCGACGCCGCCGATCCGATCCCCGCCGTGGCTCCGGACGCCCGGCGGGCGTTCATGACCGCTTCGGGCGCCGCAGTGGTGCTCGCTATCGGCCAGGTGGTGGTCGGGAGGCTCGCTTCCGGCCGGACGCAGGCGGCGGTAGCGGCTCGTGAACAGGTCACCCTCCCAACGGTGGCCCCCTCGCCATCGACCACAGCCGCCACTGCGAGTACCACGACGGTGGCCGCCACCACGGCGGCTGCCGAGGAAGCCCCGGTGACGGAGGCCACGACCACCACTCAGGCCGCCGAGGTGGTACGCACGGTGGCCGATCCGACGCCTGCCCAGATCGCTCAGGTGGACGGGGTGTCGGAGTTGATCACGCCCAACGACACCTTCTATCGCATCGACACCGCTCTCAGCATTCCCAGCGTCGACCTGGACAACTGGGAGGTCAGCTTCACCGGTCTGGTGGACTCGCCCTTCAGCCTCACCTATGACGAGTTGGTGGAGTTTCCCATGGTCGAGCGGTATATCACGATCTGCTGCGTCTCCAACTCTGTGGGAGGCGATCTGATCGGCAACGCCAAATGGCTCGGCGTTCCCCTGAAGGACCTGGTGGAGCGGGCCGGGGTTCAGCCCGAAGGCACGCAGTTGATCGGTCGTTCGGTCGATCGCTTCACGGTCGGCTTCCCCACAGCCTCGGTCTTCGACGGGCGGGAGGCGTTGCTGGCGATCGGCATGAACGGAGAGCCCCTTCCGGTCAGGCACGGTTTCCCCGCCCGGCTGGTGGTCTCCGGCCTGTACGGGTACGTGTCCGCCACCAAGTGGCTGTCCGAGATCGAATTCGCCCGTTGGGACGACTTCGACGCCTACTGGATCCCGCGAGGTTGGGCCAAGGAAGCCCCGATCAAGACCCAGTCCCGTATCGATACGCCTCGCCCCGGCACCGTAGACACCGGTACGCGAGCCATTGCCGGGGTGGCCTGGGCACAGAATCGAGGCGTGGACAGGGTCGAGGTTCAGGTCGATGACGGCCCGTGGATGGAGGCCACCCTGCCCGAGGAGCTGGCCATCGATACCTGGCGCCAGTGGCACGTCGAGTACGACTTCACTCCCGGCGCCCACACCATTGCGGTGCGGGCTACGGATCGGACCGGAACCACCCAGACCTCCGAGATAGTTCCGCCGCGGCCGGACGGCGCCACCGGTTACCACACCGTCCAGGTGGTAGCCGTCTGATCCGGCGGCAGTGCTAATCCGTCAGCGTGGCCAGGTAATCGTCGGGGATGTCGAAGTTCCCGTAGACGCCCTGCACATCGGCGAGTTCGTCGAGCGTGTCCACCAGGCGCAGGACTCGGGCGGCGCCGGAGGCGTCCAGCGGGATAGTCGTGGACGGGAGTCGGGTGATCTCGGCGGTCTGCACGGACAGTTCTGCACCCGCCAAGGCATCCCGGACAGTCGGGAAGTCGGTCGGGGCCGTGATCACCTCGAACTGATCCCCGCTCTGCCGTACGTCCTCGGCGCCTGACTCCAGGGCCGCCATCAAGATCTCGTCTTCATCACCTTCTACTAGAAGGTAACCCTTCTGGTCGAACAGGTAGGCGACGGAACCCGGCTCGCCGAGGTTGCCCCCGTTCCGCGTGAAGGCCGACCGGATGTCGGAGGCTGCCCGGTTCCGGTTATCGGTGAGCGCCTGCACCAGCAACGCCACTCCCCCCGGCGCATAACCTTCGTAGAAGAACGTGTCAAGGCGTTCTCCGACCAGATCTCCGGTGCCGCGCCTGACGGCCCGCTCGATGTTGTCCTTGGGTACCGATGCAGACCTGGCCTTGTCGATGGCGGTGGCCAGCACGGCATTGCCCGCCGGATCGCCCCCACCCTGACGAGCTGCTGCCTCGACGGCGCGACACAGCTTGGCGAACAGATTTCCTCGGGCCGCGTCCTGGCGTCCCTTCCGGTGCTTGATGTTCGCCCATTTGGAATGACCGGCCATCGACTCCTCTTACCTGTCGTCAGCCGACGAGGTCGATGAGCATCCGGTGGACACGGTCATCGCCCGTGAGCTCGGGGTGGAAGGCGCACGCCATGACATGGTCCTTTCTTACCAGAACGGGGCGGCCGTTGTGGCTGGCCAGCACCTCGATGTCCGGGGCGGTCCTGTCCACCACGGGCGCCCGGATGAAGACGGCAGGGAACTCATGCTCCCAGCCGTCCACGGCCAGATCGCATTCGAACGATTCATTCTGGCGGCCGAACGCGTTCCGCTCCACCACCATATCGAGCGCTCCCAGCAGGGGCTGGTCTCCTCCGGTCACCTCCGAAGCCAAGAAGATCATCCCGGCGCAGGTACCGAGGGTGGGTAGCCCGTCCGAGATGCGGCTGCGGAGGGGATCGACCAGCCCGTAGAGGGTGGCGAGCCGCCCGATGGTGGTCGACTCCCCTCCCGGAATGATCAGGGCGTCGATGCCTTCCAGATCGGTGGGCGTCCGGACCTCGCTGGGGATGCCACCCGATGCGGCCACCATCCGGGCGTGCTCGCGGACGTCTCCCTGGAGGGCGAGCACCCCGACCGCCGGCGCCTCGGAAACGGTCTCTACCAGCCTCGCTCCTGCATACGCCGGCCGGCCGGAATGTCGTCGATCTCGATCCCGACCATGGCCTCACCGAGGTTGCGGGACACCTTGGCAACGATCTGGGGATCGCGATAGAAGGTGGTGGCCTCCACGATCGCCCGGGCGCGGGCCGCCTGGTCACCGCTCTTGAAGATTCCAGAACCCACGAAGATGCCGTCACATCCCAGCTGCATCATCATGGCGGCGTCCGAGGGCGTGGCGATGCCGCCGGCGGCGAAGTTGACCACCGGCAGGCGGCCCGACCCGGCTACCTCCCGCAGCAGCTCGACCGGGGCTCCCATATCGCGAGCCAGGGCCATCATCTGATCGTCGCTGGCGGCAGCCGCCTGCGCGATCTCCCGGTTCATCCGTCGCATATGCGTGACGGCCTCGACCACGTTGCCGGTACCAGGCTCCCCCTTGGTACGGATCATCGCCGCACCCTCGGCGAGGCGGCGCAATGCCTCCCCCAGGTTGCGGGCGCCGCACACGAACGGCGTTGTGAAGGCCCATTTGTCGATGTGGTGGTGGCTGTCGGCGGGGGTGAGTACCTCGGACTCGTCGATGTAATCGACCCCGAGGCTCTGGAGCACCTGCGCCTCGACGAAGTGGCCGATGCGGGCCTTGGCCATGACCGGAATCGAGACCGCCTCCATGATCTCCTCGACCTTGGTCGGATCGGCCATCCGGGCCACTCCCCCGTGTGCGCGGATATCGGCGGGAACTCGCTCCAGTGCCATGACCGCCACCGCCCCGGATTCCTCGGCGATGGTCGCCTGCTCGGCATTGACGACATCCATGATCACGCCACCCTTGAGCATCTCGGCCAAGCCTCGCTTGACGCGCAGCGTGCCGGTACTTTCCGCCTTGGTGCCCTGTTCCATGGCGATTTTGTCCTTTCAGTAGTACCAGTTATCAGGAATATTTTACCGGGTCCAACCCTCAACGCAACCGCTATCCGCCGCGGGCGCGGGTGGCCAGGCGGTACAGCTCGGCATAACGGGGGATCACCCTCCCCCAGTCGTACCTCTCGACCCGGGCTGAGGACCCCTTCGCCAAACGTTCTCTCAGGCCCGGATCGGCCAGCACCGCCTTGAGGGCTTCGGCCAGGCCGGCCGGGTCACCATTCCTGAACAGGAGGCCCGTCCCGCCGAGGACGTCCTCGAATGCCGTGAGGTCGCTGGCCACCACCGCACACCCCGCCGCCATGCCCTCCGCGACGGTTATCCCGAAGCTCTCGCCGCCCCGGTTGGGCGCGCAGAACACGCCGCTTCCGGCCAGGACCGCGCGCTTCTCCGTCTCGGACACCCGCCCGAGATACTCGACGCCCTCGATCGGGGGCGACTCCCCTCCACCGACCACAACCAGCCGCGCGTCCGGTACCTCGGAACGCACGGCAGGCCATGCGGATAGCAGCAGGTCCCGGCCCTTGCGCGGGTCGGGCCGGCCCACGAATGCCAGCCGGCGAGGATCGCGCGTTGTTTCGAGCCTGAACGAGGGCACATCGACAGCGTTGGGGATCTCCAACACGTCGAGACCGAGCGGCTCGACAGCGCGCCGAGCGGTCCGGCTCACCGCGGTCGACACGACATCTCCCAAGAATGGCCGCACCAGGCTTCTCCCCCATCGGTACGCGGCGCGGAACATGGGGGATGGATCGGCGTGGAAGGTGACCACGGTCGGTCGCCCGGTCCGGAGCGCCGCCCAGCCGACCAGGGGAACCATCGGTTCGTGTACGTGGATCAGGTCGGCGCCGGCCACGGCGGCCCTTACCCGGCGGACGGCCATGGGAGACAGGGCGATGGGCGCTCGGGAGCGGTTCACCGGAAACATCAGCGAGCGGCCCGCATCCGCCCGGCCGGCGCCGGATCCGGCCGCCGGACCCACCGCGATGGCTTCCTGGCCCTGCCGCCGGAGATGCTCGACCAGTCCGAGTACCTGCTGCTGGACGCCGCCCGGGATGTCAAGGGCGTACGGGGAGATCACGGCGATCCTCAAGCATCCCCTCCACGCCGTTGGAGGAAGTCGTGGTCGGACGGCCAGTTGGGTTGCACCAGGTGCCACTGGGTGGGCGCTTCCCGGATCATGTCTTCGTACCGGTTGGCCAGCTGCTGGGTGATGCTGACCATCCGATCCCGGTCCTCCGGACCGGGATCCTCGATGGGAGGAAACACCACCACCCGGTGACCTGCAGCCCGTTTGAAGTACGAGACCACGGGGAGCAGTACCGCATCATTGCGGATCGCCAGAACAGCCGGACCGGCCGGTAGTGTGGTCCTCTCACCGAAGAACTCCACTTCCACACCCCGCCCGCCGATGTTGCGGTCGGCGACCAGCGCGATGACCCGTCCCTCCGTCATGTCTTTCCGCAATGCCCGCATCGTGGACAGGCCCTCTGCCAAGACCACATGGATGCCGAGCCGGGCGCGGATGCCGATGAACCATCGGGCCAACCGGCGGTTGGCCAGCGCCTCCGCCACGGCGGTGATACGGACGCCGGCATCCTCCGACAGGGTGCCCGCCAGTTCCCAGTTGCCCATGTGGGGGAGCGCCGCCACTATCGGTCTCCCCGACTCCTGGGCCGCCCGGACATGTTCCAGTCCGGTCAGCGTCACCCGCGACCTCACCGCCTTCTCCCGGCGGGGGCGGAACCAGAGTGTCTCAGCCCAGTAACGACCGTAGGCGCTGAACACTTCCCGGGCCGCTCGCTCCACCGTTCGCATATCGCTCCGGCCCAGCACCCTGCCCATATGCCGGATCGCCATGGCCCTGCGCTCCCGGTCCCAGAGCCAGTAGAGCCGGCCTGCCCAGCGACCCAGGCGGCGGATGATCGGTTCGGGTAGAGCTCCGAAGATCCCCGCGCCTGCCCGGTAGGCCAGGTAGGTGAGCAGGTCAGTCACCCGGTGAGAGCTGCCGCCAGGTCTTGAAGAACCGCTGGAAGACGGTTAGCCAGGTGAGGATGGCCATCAGCCACAGCATGACCGAGACCTGATCGAAGAGGAACCCGGCCGTAAAGAGGATGACGCGCTCTGCCCGGCCCATCAGGCCGCCCCGGCCCTCGACTCGACCGATGTCGGCCTTGGCCCGCAGGTAGGAGATGACCAGCGAAGCGCCCAGGCTCAGGACGCAGAGGACGACGAGGGCAGGATCGCCTTCCTGGGGTGAGAGTCGGGAGGTGAGCCAGAAGGAGCAGGCCGCGAACATGGCCGTCTCGCCGATACGATCGAACACGGAGTCGAGCAGGGCGCCCCGGGGCGAATCCAATCCCGATGCCCGGGCAACCGACCCGTCCAGCCCGTCGAGAGCCGAGCCGCCCAGGATCACCAGGGCGCCGGTGACCACGTTGCCGTTGGCCAGCAACATCGATCCGATCAGAGTGACCACCAGCCCGGTCACGGTGAGGTGGGCGGGTCGCACCCGGAGGCGGGCCAGGCTACGACCTATGGGCGCCACCACTCTCTCGACATGCCCGCGGGCCCAGACTTCGATCACGGTGGCTCCTTCCGGTGGGGAAGCTACCACAGACAGCAAGCATCGTATTATTGCCTACACTCGGATGCCCTAGAAGGAAGCGGAGGAGGATGCGACCGGAGAACATTCGAAACGTGGGCCTGTTCGGCCACGGAGGTTCCGGTAAGACCTCCCTCGCCGAAGCCCTCCTTTTCAACGCCGGCGTGATCAACCGCCTCGGCTCCGTCGATTCCGGCAACACGGTCATGGATCACGATCCCGAGGAGATCGAGCGCCAGGGCTCGTTAGGGCTCGGAGTGGCGTCCTTCGATCACAACGGGACCCGGGTCAACCTCATCGATACTCCCGGGTACGCCGACTTCGTGGGGGAGGCGTTGGCAGCGTTGCGAGCCGTGGACCTGGCTGTCTTCGTGGTCTCCGCCGTGGATGGCGTCGAGGTGCAGACCGAGATCCTTTGGGATGCTGCCCGTCGGGAAGGTATCCCCCGGGTGGTCTTCGTGAACAAGCTCGATAGGGACCGCGCCTCGTTCTCCCGCACCCTGGACGAACTCATCGAGGCTTTCGGCAAGCGGATTGCTCCCATCCAGATACCGGTCGGCGAGGAGCAGAGCCTCAGCGGAGTGGTCCGGTTGGTGTCGGGCCGCGCCTACCGGTACGGATCGGGCCGGACGGGGGGCACTCCTATCGACGTTCCCCCCGAGGTGGCCGAGACTATCGAGGAGACCCGTTCCGCCCTCGTTGAATTGGTGGTAGAGACCGATGACGACCTGCTGGAGGCCTACTTCGAGGGTGAGGAACCGTCGGCGGAGAAGATGGTTGAGGTCATCCACGACGGGATGCTGGCACGAGAGATCTTCCCGGTGCTGGTGGGTTCCGCCGGATCCCTGGTGGGAATCGACACGCTGGCCGAGTTCATGGTCGACTTCGGCCCCGATCCTCTGGAGCGGAGGGTGCCGGCGACCCTGAACGGCGAGCTGGCCGCCGATGTCGACGCCCCGGCAGTGGCCTACACCTTCAAGACATCAGGCGATCAGTACGTGGGCCGGGTCAATACCTTCCGGGTCTTCTCGGGCTCGTTCAAGCCCGACGCGGTGCTCGAGAACCCCCGCGGGGACAAGCTCAAGATGTCCAGCCTCTTCTCGCTCCAGGGCAAGGAACACGCTGCGCTGCCGGCGGCGACCGTGGGGTCTATCGGGTCGGTGGCCAAACTCGACAGCCTGCGGGTCGGAGACACCCTGAGGACCCCCGGATGCGATGTCGAGATCGCTCCGGTCCGGGTACCCCGCCCGGTACACGAGGTGACGGTAATGCCCCGCTCCACCCAGGATGAGGACAAGCTCTCGACCGCCCTGGCCCGCGTCCAGGAGGAGGACCCCACCATCATGGTGGAGCGGCGCGCCGAGACCAGCGAAACGGTCCTCTCGGGTCTCGGGGAGGCCCATGTCAGCGTCACGCTGGCCAAGGTCGCGCGGCTCTTCGGGGTAGAGGTCGACACGGGCGTGCCGCGCATTCCCTACCGGGAGACCATCCAGGGGCGGGCCGACGTGGAGGGCAAGCACAAGAAACAGTCGGGCGGGCGGGGCCAGTTCGGTGTGGCGTACGTGAGGTTCGAGCCCAACCAGCGAGGCCAGGGCTACGAGTTCGTCGATAAGATCAAGGGTGGGTCCATTCCCCGGAGTCTCATCCCGGCGGTTGACAAGGGGATCCGGGAGGCCCTCGAGCGAGGCATCCTGGCCGGCTACCCGGTTATCGATGTTCGGGCCACCGTCTATGACGGCAAGTTCCATTCTGTTGACTCCGATGAGCTCAGCTTCCGGATGGCAGGGATCATGGCCGTCCGGGCAGCGGCCTCCGACCTGCGCGCCACCATCCTCGAACCGATCGCCGTGGTCACCATCCGGGTGCCCGAGGACTACATGGGCGACGTGATCGGTGACATCAATTCCAAGCGAGGGCGGGTGCTCGGGATGGACGCCGATGGACGGAGCCGGGTCATGACGGTGGAGGTCCCGATGGCCGAGGTCCAGCGCTACTCCGTAGATCTGCGGTCGATGACCGGAGGGCGCGGATCGTTCGACATCGAGTTCGCCCGGTACGAGCCCGCTCCCCCGCAGGAGGTGCAGCGGGTCGTGGCGGTGGCCAAAGCCGAAGCTGATTAAGGGGGGCAAGCACAGCTCATGGAGAAGGCAACCATCCGGGTCGACGGTGAGGACGCGATTGACCTACCTATCACATCGGGGACGGAAGGCGAACGGGCGCTCGACATCCGGGGCCTCCGGGCGGCCACCGGAATGGTCACGCTCGATCCTGGATACGGGAACACCGCCGAGACATCCAGCGCAGTGTCGTTCATCGACGGCGAAGCAGGGATTCTCCGTTACCGCGGCTATCCGGTGGACCAGTTGGTCGAGAACTCCACGTTCCTGGAAGTGGCCTACCTGCTGGATAGTGGCGAACTGCCCACCTCCGATCAGATGGCGGCCTTCGAAAGCCGGATCGCGGAGCATCGCTCCCTGCCCGAGGGGTTCGAGAAGATACTGGAGGCGTTCCCGGCCGGTACCCATCCGATGCAGAAGATCGCCACCGCCATCGCCTTGCTGGGCGCCTACTACCCGGGGACGGAAGGATCGGGAGAGGTAGAAGCCAACCGTCTGGGTGCTACCCGGCTGATAGCGATGATGCCGGCGCTGGTGTCGTGGTCGCATCGCAGCGATCGGGACCGGGTCTACATCGATCCCGACCCCGGCCTGGGTTACGTGGCCGACTTCCTCAACATGACTTTCAATCCCGGCGGCGCGGGCTACGAGATCAACCCGGCCCACGTCCAGGCGATGGAGGCGTTGCTGATCCTCCACGCCGACCACGGCCAGAACCTCTCCACGTCAGCGGTCCGGCTGGTCGGGTCGGGGCAGACCGACCTGTTCTCTTCGATATGCGCCGGCGTCCTGGCGCTGTCAGGCCCCCTGCACGGCGGCGCCAACCAGCGGGTCATCGAGATGCTGGAGGACATCCGGGATGCCGGTGGAGACACCGGGATGTTCCTGGACCGGGCGAAGGACCGGAGCGACCCCTTCCGGCTCATGGGCTTCGGCCACCGGGTCTACAGGTATTTCGATCCCCGGGCGCTGATCATCAAGCGTCACGCTCGTGCCCTCCTCGATCATCAGAGCAATCCGCTACTGGATCTGGCGTTGAGGTTGGAGCAGGAGGCCTTGACGGACGACTTCTTCATCCAGCGGCGTATCTATCCCAACGTCGACTACTACTCGGGCATCATCTACCAGGCGATGGGCTTCCCCAGCGAGATGTTCACGGTGCTGTTCGCCCTGGGGCGGCTGCCGGGATGGCTGGCGCAGTTGCGGGAGATGAGGGAATCGTCGAGCGCCCCGCTCAAGCGCCCGCGCCAGATCTACACCGGCTACCCGCAGCGGGATTACCTGAATCGGGCGGAGCTCTGATGGACGGGATCCGCATTCCCGCCGACGTGGCCAGGGAAGCGGGCGTTCCCGACGATCTCGACTCGGGGCAGTTGGGTCCGTACCGGTTCCCGTCACCGGCTCGTCGCCGGATCGGCGCCCGCATCTACCTGGCCGCAGGGTTGGCGGCCGCGTTCGGGGCGCTGGCCAACCTCGGCGCCGGCCTGTGGGTGGTCGCGATCGGCCTCCTGACCCTCGCCTACATTCATTACCGCACCGCCTGGTCGCAGGCGATAGGCCAAGAGCAGGCGCTGGACATGGCTGCAGCCCTGACCCCGTTCCCGGTAGGCCACGCCTCGGCGGCCCTCGGGTTCGTGGGCGGGCGGTCACGACCGGTCTGGAACCTCATCCTGTACTCGGCGGAGAACCCGCCCCGGTTCCGGGCGCTGGTACGGATCGATGCTGTCAGCGGGCACAGGATCGACGAGGTATACACGGAGCAACTGGAGCAGCCGGACTGAGCCCGTCCTCCGGGGCTCAGCGGGTACGTTCAGCCGGGAGGCCGGGCGGCATCGGCCAGTTCGGCCAGTGCCTCATCCACCGGAACGCCCCGCCTCTCTCTCTTCTCAGAGCGGAGGCGAAGACCGACCGTGCCGTTGCCGGCGTCCTGATCCCCCACCACGAGGATCGCCGGTACCTTTCCGGTGATCGCCCGGCGCACCTTCTCCCCCAGCTTGCCGGGTCCCGAGGCAGACTCAACCCGTAGGCCTCGGGCCCGGAGCTTGGCAGCAACCCCGTCGGCGTATCCGGCGTGACGGTCGGCCACCGGAACGACCGTGGCTTGGACAGGCGCCAGCCACATCGGCATGGCGCCGGCGTAATGCTCGACCAACACCCCCAGGAAACGCTCCACCGAACCGAACTTGGCGGCGTGGATCATGACGGGGCGTTCCCTTGTGTCGGCAGGAGTCACATACTCGAGGCCGAACCGTTCCGGAAGCGAGAAGTCCACCTGGATGGTTGACATCTGCCAGCGACGTCCGATGGCATCATCGACATGCACGTCGATCTTGGGACCGTAGAAGGCGCCTTCGCCGGCCGCCACGCGGTGAGGGATGCCCGCCGTGGCGAGGGCTTCGGCCAACGCATCTTCGGCTAGCTCCCACAACTCCGGTTCCCCGACCCATTTCTCTCCGGGACGTGTCGCCAGCTCGGCCTGGAATTCGTCGAATCCGAAGTCTCGAAGGAGCTGGAGTACGAAGTCGAGGTGGAGCTGCAGCTCGGACGGCACTTGGGCGCGGGTGCAGAAGGTGTGGGAGTCGTCCTGGGTGAAACCCCGCGCCCGGAGCAGGCCGTGTACCACGCCCGACCTCTCGTAGCGGTACACGGCGCCCAGTTCGGAGAGGCGCATGGGCAGTTCCCGGTACGAACGGGCGTCGGAGCGGTAGATCATCACGTGGAACGGGCAGTTCATCGGCTTAACGCGGTACTCGTCACCCTGGTCCATCTCCAGGCCGGGGTACATGTTCTCCGCGTAGAAGTCCAGGTGGCCGGACGTCTTCCAGAGATCGGCCTTGGCCAGGTGGGGAGAGAACACGGAGTCGAAGCCGAAGGCCTCGTGGGCGCGACGGTTGTAGTCCTCTACGAGCCGCCTCAGCATCCCGCCCTTGGGATGCCAGACCGCCAATCCCGGACCGAGGCCTTCCGGGAACGAGAACAGGTCGAGTTCACGGCCCAGCTTGCGGTGGTCCCGGCGAGCCGCCTCCTCAATCCGGTGGATATGGGTCCGGAGCGCCTTGCGCGTTTCCCAAGCGGTTCCGTAGATACGCTGGAGCTGGGGACGCTTCTCGTCCCCCCGCCAGTAGGCCCCCGCAGTCCGCATCAGCTTGAAGGCCTTCAACCTTCCGGTTGAGGGTAAGTGTGGGCCCCGGCACAGGTCCACGAACCCATCATTCCGGTAAACGGACACCACGTCCCCGGATTCGACCTCCGATTCGTCCACCGAACGGATTATCTCCAGCTTGTACGGGTGGTCTCTGAACAACTCCAACCCCGCCGCCCGGGACATCTCCTCCCGCATGAAGGGCTGATCGGCAGCGACGATCCGTTCCATCTCCTTCTCGATGGCGTCCAGGTCGTCGGGCGTGAACGCCCGCCCGATGTCGAAGTCGTAGTAGAAGCCATCGGCGATGGCGGGGCCGATGGCAAAGGTGGCGCCCTCGAAGAGCCCGAGGACCGCTTGGGCCATTATGTGGGCAGCGGAGTGGCGCAGGACATGGCGGCCTTCCTCCGATTCCGGGGTGATGACCGCGAACCGCCCCCCGGTATGTATCGGTTGCTCCAGGTCCATCAGGACGCCGTCGACCGACACAGAGACGGCCGCACCGGCCAGGCGTTCGCCGATCGATCCGGCCACCTGGAGTCCGGTCACTCCGGCTTCGTGGCGGGTGACGGTTTGGTCGGGAAGGACTAGTTCGATGGTCATGGCCGAGTCGGTGCAGATGGCGGCGTCATCGTAATCAACGACTCACCGGTTTCCGTTATCCGCCCCCTCCCAGATTCACCCACCACGGGTCCTTCGGTACGCCCGGTCGGTGTGTTCGGTCACGAAGCCGAGGCGCCGGTAGAGGTTCACTGCGGCGACGTTGGCCGCGTCTACGTAAAGGATCGCTCTGGAGGCATTCCTGTGGTGAGAAAGGTATTCGAGCCCGTCAAGCGCGATGGCGCGGCCCAAACCCCGGCCGCCAAGAGCCGGATCGACCGCCAGCACGTAGATCTCGCCCAAGGCGCCTCCGTCCGGCGCCGGCGCGTCGTGGACCTTGGTCCAGTGGAATGCGACCAGCCGGTCATCGATCCAGCCGGTACGTACTCCGTGAGGATCGAACCACGGTAGGGACGTACGCCTGACGAGGTCCTGTACCGACCAGTTGCCCTGCTCGGGATGACCGTCGAAGGCCCGGTTGTTGACGTCGATCAGCGCCCGCGCATCCCGACCCACGTCGAATCCGGCGAACCGGACGCCCGCCGGAGGCTTGAAGATGGCGGGAACGGGAAGTGGGGCCGCCATGCGGTACAGGTCCCGTTGGTGGGCGAACAGTGCCGGTGGGGGCTCGATGAGGGGGGTGTGGAGCCAGAGCACCGTTTCCTCGATCTCGGCGGCATCCAAGCCCCCGACGACCTCACCGAGAAACCGATCCGGCTGCCCGGACGCGTCGGCCACCTCCAGCGTCCAGGCCCGTCCGTCAGGGTTGGGGGCGGCGAAGGCATACGAGACCAGCCTTGCGTGTTGCCACGCCGCGTAGCCCAGGCCTCCCCCGCCCGGATCATTCATGGCTGCTCGCAGGACCTCTCCGAAAGGCGGGGCCCCCTGCTTCTCGGTGACCCGGGCGATGAGATCCACCAGTTGGTCTCCGAGTTCACCGGGCAAAGCGGGATTTACCTCCATTGGGCACCTGAGGGTACAACTATCCTCCGGAGGGAGAGGCGTCGGAGGGTATGTACCGTGACCTGGTCGGATGATCGGAAGCCGCCGGAGGGCGGTCGCCGTCCTGGAGAATCCCGATGGTCAGGGGTCCGCCGCGCCGAAGAGGTACCGGTAACCGACGCGATGATCACTCCCCGATCGGAGTCCGGCGAGCCGCGGGACATGACGGAGGCTCGACCGGGTGAACCGCGCTTCTGTCCCCAGTGCGGTCAGCAGTGGACATCGGATGCTTCCATCTGCCAGAGATGCCGTCACCGGATAGAACGGCCGGAGGCCTCCGCCCGGACCGCACGTCGCGGGTCCGGCGGCGCGGCGCCGGACCGGGGTGCCCGGACGGGACGGTTTACCTCCGGCCCGGGCTCCGTGCGGCGGATAGCTCTGATCCTGGCGGTGGTGGCCGCCCTGGTGCTAGGGCTCCGAACGCTTACCAGCCGTGATCCGTCCGCGGCTGAACCGGCGCCCGTCGTAGAGACCACATCCTTACAGGGCGACGGGGCGGCCTTGGAGTTCTATGCCGACGAGATCTCGCTGCTGGCCCTGGACGTGGCGGATGCGATGGATACGGGGCGGCAGATAAACGACGGCTGGGACAGCGGCAGCCTCGAATACGACGCAGCTGTCCAGCAGATGGGCGCCTTAGTCTCCCGGGTGAGCGTCCTTCCCGCCCGGCTGGGTCAGGTAACCCCGCCACTGGGGATCAGTACCCGGCTGCACCAGGGTCTGGCGGGCTCACTCACCACCTTCATCGCGGCGGCCGAGACCATGCGAGAGGGTCTGGAGTCGACCGATACCGGGGAGACTCGCCGGGCGGGCTTGCTGGCCTTCGAGACGGCTGCCTTCGAGTTCGGTCTTCTCGCCGGACAGGTGGCTACTGCGGCCGAGGAGACGCAGCCTGCTCCGGACGCCGTCGAAGCCGGCGACGAGGGGTAGCCCGCTGCCGGGGGTCTGACGGTGGTCCCGGTTGCCCCCACCGGCGCCGCGGCGATTTCGACTCATGGCCGAGCACCTGGGTCAGTACGCCGGTAAGCACGATGGCGCCGCCTGCCAGGGTGGCGATGCTCGCCGTCTCGTTGAAGAGCCACCACACCCAGAGCGGCGCCAGAACGATCTCGGTCATCGAGATGAGCACCGACTCGGCAGGCCTCACGTGTCGCGCCCCGACCGTGTACAGGGCCAACCCACCGGCCAGCGCGATCCCTCCCAGCCAGAAGGCGACCGCCAGGTCGCCGGGGCTCGGGATGGCGCCTTCGATCAGCCATCCCGTGGCCGCCACCGTTATCAGGCCCGACACGGCGATGGTCGGCAACATGTCGACATGCCTGCGGCGGCGCTGCAGCACCGTGAACGAGGCGAATCCGAACGCCGAGACGAGGGCCAGGACGGTTCCTGTCGAAAACCCCGCCGACCCGCCCGGGCCGTTCATCACCGCAATGCCGGCCAGCACGATCACCATCGCAAGCCAGGTGATCCGGGTGATGGGTTCCTTCAGCAACGCCCATCCCAGCAGCCCGGCGAGGACCGGCGCCATGCTGAAGATGAACACAACCTCGGCCACCGTGGTGATGCTGATGGCGTAGACGAACGCGACGGAGGCCATGGATATGGAGGCGCCGGCCATGATCCCGTCGGCGCCGATGTCAGCGAACGAGCGGGCAAACCCCCGGCCCCGACGCATGGCCACCCAGGCGCCGATCACCATGATCTGGGCGATGGCCCGGTAGAAGAGTATCTGCCAGGTGGTGGCGGTGTCCATCATCCTTACCCCGAGGCCGAGGGTGCTCCAGAGGGTCCCGGCGGCGGCCACCAGGAGGATTCCTCTGGCGCGGGCGGGCAGGGTCATGGTCCGGATCATCAGGCTGATAGGAGGGTACTGAACAATATCCAGTTGGCCCGATCGCAACGAAACCCCGGGGTAGAGACATCGCGGGCCAACCCATCCCCGTCTTTTTCAGCACCCTCCTCCGGGGTTCTAGCCGGTCCCCGTCATGGTCCGGATCCATGCCACGATGTCATCGACGATCATCCCGCCTGCCGGTTCCTGCAGGGAGGCGTGCCGGACGCCCGGATACAGTCGCCGCTCGACATTCGGGAGCCGTCCCAACGCGACGCTCGTCGGCGGTGGCACGAGGGTGTCGTCCTCGCCGTGCGTTACCAGGCAGGCGGCTGTGAAGCGGTCGATGGATGCGTTGACCCGGTCCATCGTGCTGAGTAGGTGGGCGCCCAGCCGGACCGTGGTGCGGGGCACCAGCAGCGGGTCGGCGATGTAATCGGCCGTGCTGGCGGGGTCGTTGAATATCTCGTAGGGGTCGACCGGGTTGGCGAGGGTCAGGGTGGGAGCCGGCCCGGCCAGGATCGAGGAGGCTCTCCGTTTCCAGGCCGGTACGACGGCGTCGACGGCGGGCGCGTTGAGCACCACCAGGTCGGGTTGGCGATGGCGCGACATGGCGTAGTCGATGGTGAGCAGGCCCCCGATCGAGTGGCCCAGCAGTACTACCGGCAGGTCCTGGTTCAATAACCGGGCCACATTGTCCGACAACTGGAACAGGTAGGAATACCAGTGGGCTATGTCGGCTCGGGTCCCCCCTGACGCTCCGAATCCCATCAGGTCGAAGGCGTGGGTATCGATACCGGCGGCCGCCACCTGGGCGCCGACGTTCCGGTAGCGTCCCGAATGCTCCCCCAAGCCGTGGACGATCAGGAGGGAGGCCCATGGATCCGCGGCTACCCACCGGCGACGCAACTCGGTGACGCCGGCGCGGTTGTTAACGATCTCCATGCTGGTCGCGGGTGGGGCTGGCATTTCGATGAAGCCTTGACTGGGAGCCGGAGTGGTCCGTGGCCACGAAGTAGCCGCCAGTCTAGATGGTTGGTTGCAAGGGGTTCTAGGAGTGGCCAGTGGCCAGTGGCCTGTGCCTAGTTGGCCGGTAGTGATTAGTGCCAGCAATAGGCAACTCTCTCCTACTGCAACCAGCAACCTGGTGTCAGTGAAGCAGAGGTAGCCATACCTGGCCACTGGCCACTGGCCACTAGATGTCAGTAATCCGATCCCTTGGAGCTACTGGTCTAGCGGTGGGTTCCTACCCGGACGCGCTCCGGGCCCGGTTGGTCAGCCGGGTGACAAGCGGTGGCCCGTTGTGACGGGTGGGAACCAGTGCGGAGCCGGATGGTGGCGCCGCGTCCAAGCCGTACTTGAATGCCAGGTGCAGGTAGTCACGCCGGTAGAGCAGCCTGATGTCAACGTCGGGATACCGGGCCCGGAACAGGCGCACCTTGCGCTTCTTCTTGGTGACCAGGCTCTGTTTCATGGTGGTGATCTCCACGAAGACGTCCTCGTCCGGCAGGTAGAAGTCGGGGGTGAAGCTCTTGGTCGGCCGACCATCGTCGTCCCATTGGATGGGAAACGACCGGGGCTCGTACTCCCAGCGCACATGGTAGAAGTCGAGCAGCCGGGCGAACTGGTTCTCGCTGGGGTGGGCGAAGGCGACGCTATCGGGGGAAGGTGAGACCGGACTCGGGCCGAAGCGGGTCAGCTGGTGGCTGCCTCGGACTCGGATTCGAGTTCAGCTAAAGGGAGCTGGGCCTGCACCGCTTTCGGAGCGAAGTCCAGCAGCTCACCCTCGAGGTCACGTTGAATCCGTCCCACGGCGATGGCGAATACTCCCTGACCGCGCTGGAGAGCGTCCATCAGGTACTCCTGGGTTCCCTCGCGATCGAAGCTGGTCAGGATGGTGGCGCCGTCGCTGATGAGGTTGGCTTCGGAGAGAGGCTGGTCGATCTCCTGCTCGCGCAGCCAGTCGACCGCCCTCCGGATCCTCTTGAGGCCGAGGCCTGTGTCGAGGAGGCCCTTGATCACCCGTAGCTGGACCAGGTCCGAGAAGGAGTAGAGCCGCTGGGATCCGGATCCCTGCGCTGCTCTCAATGAGGGCTGCAGCAGGTCGGTGCGAGCCCAGTAGTCGAGCTGGCGATAGGTGATACCGACCAGCTTGCATACATGGGGCGCCCGGTAACCCTGCATCCCCTCAGCCGGGTTCTCGGTGTTGATCTCTCGGTCCATCGGAACGGGACTCCCCTCCCTTGCAGCAGCACCGAAGCACCACGGATGCTCTCGGTGCGCCTACGCCGACCCGCTATCACATGGCGGTTACAGCCAGGTAATTACCTGTTTGCGAGCCGTACGATAGACCATCGGGAGCCGCGTTCCAACGGTTTCCAGAGGATGCCCGCTACCCGGGCATGGGGACTTCCCTGGGTGGGATGGCCTAGGCGTCGGTCCTGAAGTCCTCGGGCGAAAGACCTTCGAGGAACTCTCGGAAAGCCTCCACCTCCGCCTCCTGGTGGTCGTCCTTGATCTCGATGCCCGCGTCGTCGAGGACCTCGGGAGTGGCGAATACCGGTGCCCCGGTCCGGGCGGCCAGTGCGATGGCGTCGGAGGGACGGGAACTGACATGGATCTCCTCACCGTCCCGCGAGAGAACCAGGTCTGCGTAGTAGACGCTGTCCCGCAGCTCGGTCACGGTCACCCGGGTCACCTGCCCACCCAACACTTCGGTCGTGATTCGGAGCAGGTCGTGGGTGAAGGGGCGGGGGGTGTTGACGCCCTCGAGGGCGTAGGCGATGGCGGTGGCCTCCATGGCGCCGATCCAGATGGCGAGGAAGCGCTTGCCATGTGATTCCCGCAACAGGACGATCGGTTGGTTGGTCGGGTATTCGATCCTGACCCCGATGAGATCCATGGGCACCGACTCGCTCATGGCGCGAGCCTATCACCATGCGCCGGGTCTGTGATGGGCAACAGGGCGGACGGGTCGGCCGCGAAGGAAGCGAAATCCAGGATGGCCCACAACGATCGTAGGTTGCGGAAGGCGCCCTTCCAGTCGAGACCGTATCCCACCAGGAACTCATCCCCCACCTCGAAGCCTCGATACTCGATGGGTACGTCAACGATGCGCCGGGTGGTCCGATCCAGCAGCGACACCGTTTTGATGCTGGCGCAGTTGCGCTCCTCCATCATCTGGCGGAGCAGGCGCAGTGTGAGGCCGGTGTCCACGATGTCCTCCACGACGAGCACGTGACGAGAGGCGAGGTTGGTGGCGGTGTCCATGGCTACGCGTAACCGGCCGCCCTCCCCGAATTTGGTCAGCCCGAGAAAGTCGGCTTCGCATTCGATAGGGATCCGGCGGATCAGGTCCGCCAGGAATACCAGGGACCCGGACAGCACGGATACCAGCACGGGGCGCAGCCCCCGGTAGTCGTGGCCGATGCGCTCTCCCAACTCGGCGGTCCGCTCGGCGATGTCCTCTTCGCTTATCGCCTCAGCCGCGATCATTCTCTGCCCTCAGTCCGTGCCAGTACTTCCATATCCACGTCAGCGCGTCGCGGATACCCGGAAGTTCTACTTGACGTTCAATGCGCTCGACCACCGGAGCGGCGGGAGCTTCGGCTTCCGCGTCGATGGCGGCTGTTGGGTTCTCCGTCCCCGGTGCGTTGACGGTGACCGCTTCCTCCGGACCCGGAGGAAGCTGCTCTGCCCGATCCGGGAACAGTTCGAAGTCGGTGCCCGGCTGCGCGGCGACACCGCCGGCGAGCGGGCGTTGCTGGTCGGATGTGACCGGGACCAGGGTCAGTGGTCCGAAGCCGCCGAATGCGTAGTCGAACAGCAGGGTGACGTCGGCGAAGTGGTTCTGCGAGCCCAGCACCACCACATGGATCCGGTGTCGATCCCGCTCCGCCGCCGCTGAGAGTGTCTGGAGCGCGCGGCCGGTGTAGCCGGTCTTGATGCCGAGCGAACCCGGGTAGGTGGCGAGCAGGTCGTTGCGGTTGACGGCCACCCTTGATTCCCCTTCAGGAGTAGGTGGGAGGCTGAAGCTCCGGGTGGCGGCGATCCGGGCGAACGCCGGGTTCTCCATGGCGGCGACGGAGATGCGGAGAATGTCGCGGGCCGAGCTGTAATGGTCGGGGTGATCGAGGCCGTGCGGGTTGACGAAGTTGGAGTCGGTGAGGCCGAGCCGGGTCGCCTCCCGGTTCATCATCTCCGCAAACCCCGCCACCGATCCACCCACGTGCTGAGCCAGCGCTACTGCCGCATCGTTGGCGCTCCGCAGAATCAGGGCGGCCAGGAGTTCTTCGACCGTCCAGGCGGCTTCTCCCGCCACCAGCCCGATCTCGGACTCCCCTACCGAGGCGGCCGTATCGGATATGGTGACGAGGTCGCCGCTCCTTACGTTCTCGAGCACCACCAGGGCGGTGAGGATCTTGGTCACCGAAGCGACCGACCGGCGTGAGTCGGCGTCCACTTCGGCCAGCACCTGTCCGTACGTGTCGTCGTAGATGATCCACGCCTCAGCTGTCACCTCCGGAGGATCCGGTGCGATGAGCCCCAGATCGGATGAGGGGTGAGCCCGGCCCGGCGGGGCCGCCACGAGCAGGATTGCCAGGCAGGTTGCTAAGAGCAGAGCACCTGCCCGGATGTCTCGCATGTGGAGGTCAGTCCTCGCCGAGGAGCGCCTTCATGTCCGCCTGGAGGAAGGACTGGGAGAGCAGCCGGATCGCCTCGGCCCCCCGGCTCAACGTCCTGGCGGCCTGGCGCCGGCTGGCCGGACTCGGGCTCATGCGCATGGCGAGAGTGAGCCCGTCGAGCAGCCCCACCTGACGGGAGACGGCCTGACGAACCTGCCGGATGTGCCGGGGCTCAAGACCCTCCGCAAGTAACACTCCGCACTGGCGAGCGACGACGACGTCCCCGGTGGTGAACTGACGAGCGCCCTCAACGTTGCGCGGGGCCACCAGGCCGTACTCGATGAGTTGGCGAGCCTGGGCGGGTGTCAGGTCGGAACGTCGAGCCAGTTCGTTCAGGCTGATCATCTCGTCAGCGATGTCCGGGGCCGGTCCGGGATCTTCGGTGTCCGCCCCGGCGCCCGGCATCTCGCCCCTCTCGAACTGCGTCAGTTGCGACTTGATGACCTTGAGGGGAAGGAAGTGATCACGCTGCTGGCGGAGGATGAAGCGGAGCCGGTCAACGTCGGACCGGCGGAAATGACGGTATCCGGATGGCGCCCGAGCGGGGTGAACGAGACCGTTGGTCTCGAGGAATCGGATCTTGGACGTGGTCACATCGGGAAACTCTTCGTTGAGCAGTTCCCGGACGCGGCCGATGGTGAGGGCCGGAGAATCGGTCATCGTCCCCGGACCAGCAGGAGCCGGAACATTCCGATCATCAACTCGTCGCCGGGAAGGATGGTGGTGCTTTCCGCCAGCATGCCGTTGACATAGCTTCCGTTGGTGGAACCCAGGTCGGTGAGGGTCATTCCGGTGGCATCGAGGGTCAGCAGGCAGTGGCTGCGGGAGACGGTGATGTGGTCTAGGGCGATGTCGTTGTACGGATGGCGCCCGATCCGGGTGTCGCCGGGATGTACCCGCCAAGATCGGCCGGCCTGCTGACCGGTCCGCACTATCAGCTTGTATGCCGGTCCCTCCTCCCCCGATCCGAGCCGGTCGGACCCGATGGGATTTCCCTCTTCTTCGAAGAGATCGATTACCTCGGTCACATCCCCCGGAGACGTTGCATCCTCGCCGGGCCGGCGGCCGGCCGTCGCGTCCGGCGCCTGGTGGGTGTCATCCATGCCCCGAGTGTAGTTGTAGAGAACCACCACCGGGGACGCTATTTTTGTGTTTACTTACAGATATTCAAGCATTTACGCATTGGTGAGCAACGACTTGGCGTGTGGACCTTCGTATTAAAGTTTCAGTAGAACCTTTGGGTTAGGGACTCACCGGGGAGCGCGGCGTAGATCGCCGAGATAGCGCCAGGTCACGATGAGGTAGAGAGCCAGGCCCAGCACGCCGAGGAGCGTCGCCAAGACCTCCCAGAAAAGGGGCACGAAGCTCGTAGCGGTCAGGTAGTAGAAAGGCACGGCGAAGAAGATCAGGGCGGTGGCGGTCTTGCCCATCCGGCGCACCGGCACACGGATGTTCTGGCGTACCAGGTAGTAGATAGTGGTGGGTCCGATGATCGCCTCCCGGATGAGCAGGGACACCCCCAGCCATAGCGGGACAAGGCCTGCCACCATTCCGCCCACCACGCCTGCGAAGACCACCAACCGATCCGCTACCGGATCGAGCATCTTGCCGATCTCGGAGACCTGACCCAGGCGACGGGCGAGCATGCCGTCGAGCAGATCGGTTACCGAGATCAGGCCGAGGAGAACGGCGGCCAGGAACGGGCGGTCAAGACCCAGCAACACCCAAAGGAAGACGGGCAGGGCCAGTATCCTCAGGAACGAGATCAGGTTGGGCAGGGTCCAGAGTCCGGCATCCTGTACAGCCGTCTTCTCGGTCGTTCCCTCGCTCACTCCGGCACGTCCTCCGTCCGGTAGCAAGCTACCAGGTGATCATCGGAGACCGCTTCAAGTGGAGGATGGGAGTTGGTCCGGCATACATCTGCGGCCATCGGGCAGCGGTCGATGAACCTGCACACGTCGGCCGGGTTGATCGACCGGGATATGGCTCCCTTGATGTTGGCGCCGGTCCGGCGATGGGAAGGATCCGGGACGGGCACCGAATCGACCAGCGCCCTGGTGTAAGGATGGCGGGGGTTGGCGAGGATGTCCTCGGTCTCTCCCATCTCGACGATCTTCCCCAGGTACATGACCGCGATGCGGTCGCACATGTAGCGCGCCACCGCCAGGTCATGGGTGATGTAGAGATAGGCGACCGACAGTTCCTCTGCCAGGCGGAGCATCAGGTCCATGATGGAGATACGGATGGACACGTCCAGCATGGAGGTCGGTTCGTCGGCGACTACGAAGGCCGGACCGACCACCAGCGCCCTGGCGATGGCGATCCGTTGCCGTTGTCCCCCGGAGAGCTCGTGCGGGTAGCGGAACATGAAGGTTGTAGCCGGTTTCAGGCCGACCAGATCAAGCAATTCGGCCACCCTTTCCTCTCGCTCCCGTACCGATCCGAACCTCTGGATGGTGAGCGGCTCCGCCACCGTGTCGAAGACAGTGCGGCGGGGATTGAGTGACTCGAACGGGTCCTGGAAGATCATCTGCACCCGGCTGCGGAAACGTCGCATCTCCTTCCCACCCTTGATGCCTGCCACGTCGGTCAGCTGCCCGTCTTGCTCCAAGAGGACCCGCCCGGAGGTGGGATCCAGCAACCTCAGCAGGAGTTTGCCCGTGGTGCTCTTTCCGCAACCGGACTCGCCCACCAGGCCGAGGCTCTCGCCAGGAGCGATATGGAAGCTGATGCCATCCACGGCATGGACGAAATCGCGAGCTCTCCCGAGGGAGCTCCTGGGCACGGGAAAGAGCTTGGTGAGGTCCTGGACCTTGACCAGACGATCCCGGCTCATGACCGAGCTCCGTCCGGGGCGTCGAATTGAATCTCCGTCCAATGCCAGCACGCCACTCGGCGTCCTTGACCGACGGCGTCCAGGGAGGGAGTCTCATCCCGACACTTTTGATCGGCGTACGGGCACCGCGGATGGAAGCGGCAACCCGGCGGAGGGTTGACCAGGTCGGGCGGCTCGCCCTCCAGGGGGGCGAGAACCCGCCGCGGGCCCGAGATGGAAGGCGTGGAACGGAGCAGCAGATGGGTGTAGGGGTGGCGGGGACGGGCGAAGATCTCTTCGGTGGGGCCGATCTCCACCAGCCGCCCCGCATACATCACGCCCATGACCTCGGTCACCTCGGCGATGATCGCGATGTCGTGGGAGATATAGATGATGCTCGTACCGAGTGTGTTCTGGATCTCCTTCATCTCGCGGAGGATCTGGCCCTGCACGATGACATCGAGGGCGGTGGTGGGCTCATCGGCGATGATCACCTTGGGGTCGCAGGCCAGCGACATGGCGATCACGGCCCGCTGGCGCATCCCTCCCGAGAACTCGTGCGGGTACCGGTCGGCCATGGCGGGGTCCAGACCGACCAACTCGAACAACTCCCCCACCCGGCGCCGGATGTCCTGCTCGGCGAGGTCGCTCTCGGAA
>LXNI01000114.1_pt1 | contig 98191 bp, 99 predicted proteins | sample 809091 | NCBI WGS metagenome assembly LXNI01 (sample SAMN04870527, study PRJNA318959) | sponge metagenome | biome: 01000161; feature: marine sponge reef; material: water | host: Sarcotragus foetidus | place: Greece: Milos, Mediterranean Sea | collected 2013-05-29 | depth 5-7 m | reverse complement strand
GCGAACAACGCGACGCCGACACGACGGGACCAGCCCATTACCGCCCCCCTAACCATCAATCAATGATCTTCTCGATCCCCCGCCGCTCCAGGAGGTCCACTCGCCGCCCGGCCCCCGGCTACCCGAAGGTGGCCAGGACCTGCCTCAACGCCTCGATGTCGCGCGGCTCGTTATAGACGTTCGGCGAGACGCGCAGGGCATCTCCGCGCAGGGAGGCGTAGACGCGTGCCTCGGCGAGGCGGGCGTTCACTTCTGCGAGGTCACAGCCCTCGGGGAGGCGCACACCGAGAATGTTGCCGGTGCGCCATTCCTCGTCCTCGATCGCCCATCCCCGGAGGCGCAACTCATCGGCGAGGCCGGAAAGCAGGTACCGGCAATAGTCGAGGATGCGGGCGGGATCCCAGTCGATAATCAGGTCGAGCGCCTCGATGAGCATTGGCACGAGGATGAAGTTGGATGTCTGTCCCACATCATAGCGTGCGGCCCCCGCTCGATAGTCGTCGGTATAGTCGATGAGACCCTGAAAGTCCTCGGAACCGCGGCGTGAGATCCACGTTTCCTCGAGCGGCGTGCCGTCGTCGAAGCAAGGACCATAGTAGCCGAAAGCGGTCGAATAGGGCCCCAGGAGCCACTTGTACCCGACGGTGATCAGCGCGTCCGGGCGGATGCGCTCGACATCGAAGGGCACCGCGCCGATGGACTGTGAACCATCTATGACGAGCGCGGCGCCGACCTCGCGCGCCCGCTGCCCCGCCGCCTCGAGATCGATCCGGGTGCCGTCCGTCCAGTGGCAGTGCGGGAGGGAGACGACGGCGGTCTCCGGCCCGATCGCCTCTAGCAGGCGCTCGTTCCAGAGGGCGGCGGACGGGGGCGGGCCGGGCCGGTCGACGGTTCGGACCTCGCATCCGTGGACGCTGGCCTGGCGTCGCCAGGCGTAGACGTTGCTCGGGAATTGCTCGCCGAGGACGACGATGTTCTGCCCGGGCTCGAGCGGAAGATTCCGGGCCGCGACTTCAATGCCGTAGGACGCCGATGGTGCGAGCGCGATCCGCTCCGGCGGAGCGTTGACGAGGCGTCCGAAGCGCTCCCGCGCGCGATCGCAGCCGGTGAAGAACTCCTCGCTGGCGAAGGGGGTCGGCGAGCACTTGCGGCGGATCCCCTCCACCCCGGCCTCCGCGACCGAACGCGGCAGGGGCCCGAGATAGGCGCAGTTGAGGAAGTGCGCGTCCTCATCGAGATCAAAGTGACCCTTCCGGCAGGCGAGCATGGGCTCGACGACGGTGCTCAACGGTTCCTCCCGGGTTGTGTTGGCGAAGGCATGGCGCGCCAAGATACTGGAACGCTGCCCTTCCCTGTCAAAGATCGCCGCACAGGAGGGCTCTCAGGCGGGCGCGATCCACCTTGCCCGTCGCCGTCCGGGGGAGGTGGTCCAGCGTCTCCCAGCGGCGCGGCAGGCGCGGACCCGACAGCCGTTCGCGGCACCACGGATCGAGGCGGGCCGGGAGATCGGGATCTTCCCCGGCGACCACGGCGACCACAACCTGCCCCCACCGGTCGTCCGGTACGCCGATGACGGCGGCTTCGGCGACCTCGGGGTGGGTGGCGAGCACGGCCTCGACCTGGGCCGGGTCGACGTTCGCTCCTCCGCTCACGATCCGGTCGCGCAGGCGCCCGGTCACCTCGAGGCGACCTTGCTCATCGAGGCGCCCGAGGTCGCCGGTCGCGAACCAGGCGGCGGCGGGCCGGGGGGCTTCTCCGACGTACCCCCGGAACAGCGTGTCGCCGCGCACCTCGATGTGGCCCGCGGCGGGCGCGGCGGCCGGCCCGGCGGGCGCGGCGCCGGGCGGGCGAATCCGCACTTCGACGCCGGTCAGCGGAACGCCGCTCGACCGGTCGCCGGCGCGCACCTCGGACGGCGTGGATGTGGTGACCTGCGACCCCGCCTCGGTCAATCCGTACGTCAGCGCGATCGGCCAACCGGCCTCCAGGGCTCGGTCCGTCAGATCCGGCGGGGTCGCCGCGCCGCCCAGCAGGACGACCCGCAGAGAGCCCGGCGGCCGGGCGCCGGCGGCCAGCAGCCCGTGCAGCATGGCCGGGACGAGCGAGAGGTGCGTCACGGCGAGTTCGCCGAGCGCCCGGGCGACGGAGGCGGCGTCGAACCGCGGGCCCGCCAGCGCGACCGTGGCGCCGGCAGCCGCGGCCCTCAGCGGCACGGCAAGCCCCCCGACGTGCGCCCAGGCCAGCGTCGCGAGCCACCGGTCGTCCGCCCCGTAGTCGAGGCGCTCGTTCGATGCGATCGCGTTCGCATGCAGCGACCGCCATTCGTGAGCGGCGAAACGGGGCAGCCCGTCGGATCCGGAAGTGGCGAGGATGGCGCCGGTCCCGAGGCCGGCCCACCTCCGCCCGCTGCCCGGGGCCGAGGCGCGGCGAAGATGAAGCCCGATGTCTCCGATCCCGGGCACGGCGACGCTGCGTGACGTCCAGCCGTCGGCGGGCCACCGGGTGTCCTTTCCCGTGAGGGCTGCGGCCGGATGAACTGCGGCGATGAAGGCGTCCCGCTCGTGCGGCGTCCACTCCGCGTGCGCGGGCGCCAGCACTCGGGCGCGCTCGGGGTCAGCCTCCATGGCCACGGCGGCAATGGCGGCCGCGCCGCCGGGATCCAGCCGGAACTGGTGAGCGACGACAGCCCCCTCCCCCACGCCCTCCGCCTCCAGAGCCGCGGCCACCGTGTTGCCCGCGGCGCGGACCTCCGCGGCGGACCATGCCCGGTCGCGCGACAGGAGCGCGAAGGACGACGCCGACGCGCGGGTCGCGGAGCCGCTCACAGCAGACAGCCGACCGCAAAGAGGAGGCCGTACGCGCCCGCTGCCCGGGCGGTGCCCGCGAGCGCCGGGTTCAGCGCCCTCGGGTCTTCATGGCACCAGACGGTGTGGAGCGCGGGCGCGGCGAGGAGCACGGCCGCGCAGGCGAGAAGCGCGCCGGCCGGCCACAGGCCCGCGATCGCGCCCGCCGGCGGGATCGCCGCCGCGACAACGAGCAGCAGCGAATACTCCACGCACGTCCCGGTGCGCCCGAGCCGGACCGCGAGCGTCCGTTTGCCGGCCGCGGCGTCCGTCTCCCGGTCACGGAGGTTGTTCACGACCAGAATTGCCGTCACGAGCGCGCCGGCGCCGACGCCAGCGAGGATCGCCTCCGACGGCCAGCGCCCCATCTGTACGTAGCAGGTGCCGACCACCGCGATGGGGCCGAAGAAGGCGAAGGTGAAGAGATCGCCGAGCCCGTGGTACCCGAAGGGCCACGGTCCTCCCGTGTAACAGATGCCCGCCAGGATCCCCGCCACGCCGATCCACACGATCGGCCACCCTCCGACCGCGACGAGGTACGCGCCCACGCCGACCGCGAGCGCGAAGCTGACGCCCGCCGCGAACCGCACCGCCCGCGGAGACAGCAGCCCCGACTGGGTCACGCGCGGCGTACCGAGCCGGTCCGCCGTGTCGGCGCCGCGCACGAAGTCGGAATAGTCGTTCGAGAAGTTCGTGCCGACCTGGATCAGGAGCGCCCCGGCCAGCGCGGCAAGGAAGGGTCCCGGAGAGAACTCGGCGCTCTTCCAGGCCAGCCCTCCGCCCGCGAGCACAGGTCCCATCGCCGCGGGCAGCGTCCGGAGCCGCGCCCCGGCGATCCAGGCGCGCAGCGTCCCGGGCGTTGCCGGGCGCGGCATCGCCGGGCCGGAGGTCAGGGGCGCCAGGGGTACTGTCTGAAGTTCGGCGGGCGCTTCTCGAGAAACGCGTTTTTCCCTTCCTGCCCCTCCTCGGTCATGTAGAAGAGCATCGTCGCATGGCCCGCGAGTTCCTGCAGTCCGGCCTGGCCGTCGCAGTCCGCGTTCATGGCGGCCTTCAGGCACCGGATCGCGAGCGGACTCTTGCCGAGGATCTCCCGCGCCCAGTCGACGCCCTCCGCCTCCATCCGCGCCAGCGGGACGACCTTGTTCACGAGTCCCATGCGTTCGGCCTCGTCCGCCCCGTACTGCCGGCACAGGTACCAGATCTCCCGCGCCTTCTTCTGACCCACCGAACGGGCGAGGTAGGACGAGCCGAACCCGCCGTCGAAGCTCCCGACCTTCGGCCCCGTCTGGCCGAACACGGCGTTGTCCGCCGCGATCGTGAGGTCGCACACGACGTGCAGCACATGCCCGCCGCCGATCGCGTATCCGGCCACGAGCGCGATGACCGGTTTCGGCATCGAGCGGATGAGACGCTGGAGTTCGAGGACGTTGAGGCGCGCGACCCCGTCCTTCCCCACGTACCCGGCCGTCCCCCGCACCCGCTGATCGCCGCCGGAGCAGAAGGCCCATTTCCCGTCTCGGGAGGGTCCGTTGCCCGTCAGGAGGACGACGCCGATCTCCTCATCGTCCCTCGCGTCCAGGAACGCCTCGTACATCTCGAACAGCGTATCCGGGCGGAACGCGTTGCGGACCTCGGGGCGGTTGAAGGCGATGCGGGCGATCCCGTCGCTCTTGTGATAGGTGATGTCGTGGTATTCGCCGACCGGCTTCCAGTCGACGCCACTTTCCGGGGGCGAGAAGGTCTCTGCCATGGCGGGTTCTCCCTCAGATCTCCTGGCGCGCCGCCTCCTTTGCGCTTTCGATCACGGCGGTGCGCTGCTTCCAGTTGTGTTCACGCTCCACGCGCGCCTCCGTGAGGCGCAGGCCCCGGCCCTCCGATCCCGCGTCCGGCGGCTGCAGTGCTTCCCTCAGTTCGGCGACCGACGCGACGAGACGGTGCGGGATTCCGGCGGCGGCGGCAACCGCGCCCGGATCGACGGACTGCGGCATGACCACATAGGGCGTGAAGGGCGGGTCGTGCTCGCGGATCGGCAGCATGTGGAAGATGCCGCCGCCGCGGTTCTGGATCACGACGAGGTGAAGCGAGATCGCGGCCGGGCGATCGGCCAGCAGCGCCCCCACATCGTGGAGCAGCGTCAGGTCGCCGATGAGCGCGGCCGCGGGCCGTCCGGACGCGGCCGCGGCGCCGAGCGCGGCGCTCACGTTGCCGTCGATGCCGCTCGCACCGCGCAGCCCGAGGGGGCCCAGCGCGCGGTCCGTGGAGTGCGCGAAGGCGTCCACATCGCGGATCGGCATCGAGTTGCCGATGAACCAGGGTGTCTCCTCCGGCAGCCCCTCCGCCAGCGCCGCGGCGATCGCGCCCTCGAACCACACCTCCGCGAGCGCAGGCTCGACCGCGCATCGGACCGCGCGGTCGAGGGCCCGCCAGCGCTCGACCCAGGCGTCCTCCACCTCACCGGCGCTCGTGCCGGCAGCACCCTCGAGGGTTGCGACGGGATCGCCGGTCAGCGGGCTCGCGTCCGTGGCGAGGTGATCCCGCCAGCGGTGCGCCGCGTCGAGAACGACCTGCGGGACATCGCGATGCCGCTCCAGGTAGCGGCACACAGCAGCGGAGGTCGGCGCTCGTCCGACCCGCACGACGAGATCCGGTTGGAGGGCGGCGGCGACATCGCCGGAGCGGAGGGCGAGATCCGCGCTCCCCATCGTCCAGCTCCGGGCGCCGGGCGCGAAGCGGGCGCCGGAGAGCGGGTCGGCCACAAGCGGGGCCCCGACACGGGCCGCCAACGCCAGGGCGGCGCGACCGATCTCGGGCCGATGGTTGGGGCCGCAAACGATGAGCGGTCTCCGCGAGCCTCGCAGCAGGTCGGCGAGCTTCGAACCTGCATCCGGATCCGGCGCGCCGGGTTCGCGGGCGGGCGCCTCGAGGTCGGGAAGGCGCGGTGCGAGGCCGGCGGGGACATCGCCCGGCACGTGTACCGGCTCGAGCGGCTTGGCGAACGGCACGTTCAGATGGACCGGTCCCGCTGGAGGCCCCAGCGCCGCGCGCCACGCCGCCTCCACGGCGGCCCCCAGGCGGCCGAGCCCGGCGGCCGTCGGCTCCGGGAGGGCGAGGTCGATGCATGTCCGGGGATAGCGGCCGAAGAGGTCCTCCTGGTCGATCGTCTGGTTCGCGTCCGTGCCCCGCAGCGACGCCGGCCGGTCCGCGGTGAGCGCGAAAAGGGGGATCTCGCTCTGGCTCGCTTCCACGACCGCCGGAAAGAGATTGGCCGCGGCCGTGCCCGACGTCGTAACGACCGCGGCCGGGCATCCGCTCACCGCTCCGACGCCCAGGGCGAAGAAGGCGGCGCTCCGTTCATCCACGTGTGGGTGAAGGGTAAAGCGATCGTCCGCCGCCAGCGCTGCCACGAGAGGGGCCGAACGGGACCCCGAACCGATGCAGGCGTGCGTCACGCCCCGACGGGCGAGTCCGTCAACGAGGGCCCGCGCCCACAATGTGTTCCGGTTGGGCGCGCCCGGAGGCGGCTGGTTCACCGCATCCGCGCGACACCGAGCGCCGCGAGCATCGTCTGCAGCTTGACCCGGGTCTCATCCCACTCCGCCGGTGCCCAGGAGTCGCTCACGAGCCCGGCGCCGGCGTAGAGCCGGAGGAGCGGCCCCCGGGCCACCCCGCACCGTAGCGCCGGGGCGAACTCCCCGTTCCCCCCTTCGTCGAACCAGCCGACGGGCCCCGCATACCAGCCGCGGCTCTCCGGCTCGTGCGCCCGGATCAGGTCGAGCGCGGCGTGGCGTGGCTCGCCACACACGGCGGCCGAGGGGTGAAGCCTCTCCACAAGGGACAGTATGTGTGTCCCGGTCGGGGTCGCGGCTTCCAGGTCCGTGCGCAGGTGCTGGATCCGCGGGAGGCGCAACAGCACGGGCTCGGGAACCGCGTCGACCTCGACGCCAGCCTGACGCAGCCGTTCGACGATGTCCTCGACGACGACGAGATGTTCCTCCCGGTTCTTGCGGCTGTCGATCAACTGGCGGCCGAGCCAGGCGTCCGCTGCCGGGTCGGCTCCGCGGGGCGTCGACCCCCCGACCGCCATCGTCCGGAAGCGCCGGCCGCGGAGGGAGCCGACCAACTCCGGGGCGGCGCCGACGAGGAAGCGGTCGCGCGCGAACTGCATGAGGTAGAGGTGTGCGAGCGGGTTCGCCGTCCGCAGGGCGGTGAGAACCGCGCCGGAGTCCGGCGGCTCCCCGAGCGTGATGTCGCTGTGACGGGCGAGCACGGCCTTTCGGACCCGGCCGGACCGGATCTCGTCGAGGACTCCGTCGACGGCGCGTTGCCATTGCCGACGGTCCACGAGTTCCTCGAAGGCCGTCGCGGTCGGGACGGGCCCCGGCGCCGCCCCCCGGCGCTCGAGCCTGGCGAGTTGCTCGCGGGTACGCGTCGCGCGACGGCGGAGCCGGTCAATGGCCTGATCGTGGGAAATGTCGGACGCGAAGCGGCGTGTCACGGTCAGCCACGCGCCTCGGCCGTCCGCCTCGACTTCATAGGCCGGCAGCACGAAGCGGGCGCTCGGGAACGCCTCCCAGAAACCCGGCTCGCGGTCGGCGCCGCGGGCGGGGTCGAAGGCGAAGCCACCATGCAGGCGTGGCCGTCGCACTTCGCCATCCAGATCGAGAACCCACGGTTCCGAGAACAGTCTCGCCGCCCGCTCCCGCGTCCAGGATGCGAGGTCGCCGGGCGAGGATCCCGGGGCACCCTCCCGGCTGTCGATCTCCGCTGCGGAGCCCGCGTGCGCGATCCAGTGCGGGCCGCTCTGCCAGAAGCCGCGCATGCCGACGGTTGGTGCGGCAAGGACCGCCTCGGGCTCGATGCTCGGCAGGCGCAGCGTGAGGCTGGCGAAATAGGCAGCTTCAGGCTCGGCCCCTGCCGCCTCGACCGTTCGCGTCCCGGGGGATGGCTGCACCGCCCTCATGCCGTCGCCTTCCTGCCGCTACGCTCACCCCGTGCTTCGACATCGAGCGCCGTCCGGTGTGCGATGGAATGCAGTTCCGCCGTCTGTTCCGGCGTGGCCGCATACCCGCCCGACAGGAGTAGCGTGAGCGGGACCCCCTCCCCGCGCATGGTGCCGATGACCCGCCGATCTCTTCGCTCCAGCCCGGCCGGGGTGAGCGCGAGACGTCCGAAGCGGTCGCCCTGGACCACGTCCACGCCCGCCAGGTAGAAGACGAGGTCCGGACGCGACCGCGACACGGCCTCGGGCAGGAAACGCCGCAGCGCCTCCTCGTATCCGTCGTCTCCCGTACCGTCGGGGAGCGCCACATCGAGATCCGATGGCGTGGGCCGGAACGGATAGTTCCCCGCCCCGTGCATGGAGAAAGTGAAGGTGTCGGGGTCGGCGGCGAACACGGCGGCGGTGCCGTTGCCCTGATGGACGTCGAGGTCCACGACGAGCGCGCGGCGGATCCACCCGCCGCGGCGCAGCACCCTGACGGCGACGCCTACATCGTTCAAGACGCAGAACCCCTCTCCGTGATCCGGAAACGCATGGTGCGTCCCTCCGGCCAGATTGGCAGCCACTCCATCCTCAAGCGCCATCCACCCCGCGTTGACCGTGCCCCGGACGGCAAGTCGCGACCGACGGACGAGTGCCGGCGACCACGGGAGCCCCATTCGCCGCTCCGCCGCCGGCCCGAGGGTGCCGTGCCGGAGCCTGTAGAGGTACTCCGGCGTGTGCACGAGCGCCAAGTCCTCCCACGCGGCCTCCTCCGGCTCGATAACGTCGTTGGGGCCGATGATCCCATCGCGCTCCAGGATCCGCCTCAGCGCGAGGAACTTTCCCATCGGGAAGCGATGGCCTTCGGGCAGCGGCACCGTATACCCGGCGCTGTACGCGACGCGGAGTCCCGACACGGCTATCGTCCCCGATCGGCTAGAAGAGCCGGAACTGGAGCCGCAGCAGACGGCCTGGTTGCGGCAGTCCGCACTGATCGAAGACCGTCGCGTCCGCGAGGTTGTCCAGCGACAGCGATGTCTGGAGCGTCCGGAAGGGTCCGCCGACCGTGAACTCCCGGCTCACGACGAGATCGACCCGGGCCGTCGGGTCGAGGGCGACATCCGCGCCGAGGTCGGGGTCGACACAGTACTGCCGACCGACCGCGTCCACGGCGGCCCTGGCCCTGAAACCCGCCGGAAGCGGGCTCTCCACGTGCATCCCGGCCATGATTCCGGGCTGGTATTCGGCCCGGAGCGCGCCGCCCGCGAACCGCTGGTCGGTGACGCTCACGTCCTGCCACGTCAGATCGCCACCCAGGGAGACTTCGCCCCAGCGGGCGTCGCCGAGGAGTTCGAGCCCCGCCGCATCGACGCGACGCCGGTTCTCCCTCCGGAACCGTCCGTCCCCGAGCCCCGTGCGTACGATCGCGTTGGAGAAACTCTGGACGAAGAGCACGGCTTGTGCCTCGACCTCCGCCCCGAGGGCCTCCACCGTCCCGGTGAGGCCGCCCTCCACCGCGCGCAGGACTTCGGGCGCGAGGTCGGGATTGGGGACGAAGCGCCCAAGGGCGCCCGAATACAGTTCGCGCAGCGAGGGAAAGCGGACGCGGCGGCTCGCCCCCATGTGGAGGCGGACGCGGCGCCCGATCTGCGCCGATCCCCCAACCCGCGCGCCCCAGTCGTCAATCGCCTCGCGCGCTTCCCGGCCACCGGTCTCCGGCGTGCTGCCGCGATCGAAGCTCGCACCCGCATTGATGCGGGCGCGGGACCAGAATCCCGCCCCCTGCCGCGCGAGAGGCACCTCCACCTCCCCGCCGAAACTGAACAGGCGCTGACGAAAGACGGACTCTTCGCCGGGCACGATACGCTCCACGTGGCGGGTCTCGGCTACGGTGAGCGCCGTCCGCACGACCCCCTCGCCAAGTTCGTGGTCGGACAGCCCGCGGAAGGTGAGGGTGCGGTCGTCCGCGAACTCCTGCCCCGCGATGTCCTCATAGGCCAGCGTCTCGAACTCGTCGACCTGCGAGTCGCCCGCGTCGATCCCGAGGCTGACCTCGAAGTCCCCCGTTCCGAAGGGCGTGCTCCTCCACCCGGTCCCCGCCGAGACCGTGCTCACGAACCGCTTCGTCTCCGGAATCCGCCAGCGCCGCGGATTCGCGACGTGAAGCTCCGGAGGTATGCCCTTTTCGGCGCGGTAGCCGAAGGTGGACGTCGAGAGCCACGCACCCGACTCCGCCTCGTAGCGGCCCGTGAAGAAGGCGCTCATGTGATCGAGGTCGCTGTTCAGGCGCCGGTTCGGATCGGGCGCCGCCGGCTGGACGACGCCCCCGGGCAGGGGGACGCCATCACGCGTCCGATAGGCGCCGCCCGCCTGTACGGACACGCCGCCCTCCCCCGAACTCCAGGTCCGGCCGAGGCGCGCGCCTCCGAAGGCCGCGCCGGTCGCGTCCATGCCGCCCTGCATCCCGTTGAGCCGCCGGTCCGGTTCCACGCTTCCGTGTCCGATCTCGATCGAGATCACACCGCCGAGGACGTTCGGGCCGTGGAGGACCGACGAGAGGCCGCGAAAGAGCTGGATTTCACTCGCCGCGTCGACCGGAATGAGCGAGAGGTCGGTGCGGGCGTCCCAGCCGAGTGTGAGGGGCACCCCGTCGACGAGGACCGCGAGCTGGCGCGATTCGGTTCCGCGCAGCGACGGCTGGGCTTCGCCGCGCGAGTTCTCCCGCACCTGCAGAAATGGGATCTCGCGCAGCGCCTCTTCGAGCAGCGGGACGGCGGCCACCCGCGGGGACTGAAGACTGAGGCGCACGGCGCTCGCGCCGGAAACGCTGGCGACCGGCCGCAGCGCCTCGATCCGGAGCTCCCGCATTCGGAACTCGACCGTGTCGCGGGACACCGAATCCGGTACCTGCGCCGCGGCCGTCTCCGCGCCGGCGAGACAGGCGAAAGCCGCGAGGAGCCCCCACGCGAAGCCCCCCCCGAAGCGCCGTGCGTGGCGCCGCTCGATCTCTCGTTCGATATGTCGTTCGATATGTCGTGTCATGCGCTCCCGCTTACCGACTCCGCGGTCCCTCCTCCGCGCACCTGGGCGCGGACGTTGCGATCCTTCAGGAAAGACGCGCCGAGGGCAAGAAGGGCCACCAAAGCCGACAGAGTCCCCACCACATCGCCGAAGCGCACGTAGACCGTCAACCCATCGGTCGTCGACACATCCGCCACGAAGGCCGCGGGCTCGAAGAGTTCGGTGCGGTGCGAGACGCGGCCCAGCGGGTCCACGATCTTGGAGACCCCCGTGTTGCCGGAGCGCGCCGCCCCCATGCGGGTCTCGATCGAGCGCATGACGAGGTGCGCCGGATGCTGCCAGAGGGCGCTCGAACGGCTCCACCACGCGTCGCGACCGAACCACGAGTCGTTCGTGATGTTGACGAGAAAGTCCGCGCCGTTTCGCCGGTAGTGTCGGGCCAGCGGCGAGAAGATCGACTCGTAGCAGATCATCGTCCCGTACGCCGCGCTTCCATCCTCCGTGGCGATCTCGATCGGTGCCTGCCACTCCCCGATGCCGAAGTTCCCGCCCGCATAGGGAATGGCCGCGAACCACTCGGGAGGCATGAACGGGACCCGTTCCACAAACGGTACGAGGAAGCGTTTGTCATAGCGGTTGACGACACCCTCTCCGGGGCGGAGGTGGAAGGCGGAGTTGAACGGCTGGTACTCGCGTTCTCCCAGATCGTCCGCGCCGCGGCCCCCGATCGCCACCTCGGCATCGAGTACCTCGGCAATCCCCTCGGCCCAGGCGCGAGCCTCCGGCCATCCGGGATAGGGATAGGAGGGGAGCGGATCCAGGATCCCTGCCCCGAGCATCGTTTCGGGGAAAAGGACGAGATCCATGCGTTCCCGACCCGGCCACGTGGAGATCAGCGTCGCCGTTGAACGGAAGGCGCTGTCGGTCGACGCCGCACGGTCCGTGTTGCGCAGGTGCTGCGGGACGCTGGGCTGGACGACCCCCACACGGGCCACGGGCTGCACTTCCAGCGTGTGCCAGCGCGCCACCGAATAGGCGATCGGGAGCGCGAGTACGAGCAGGAGCCCGGCCGCCGGCCGCCGGAGCGCGCGCGCCCCCCCGGCCCGGTACGCAAGGAATCCCGAGGCGGCGAGGGCGTTCGCGAGTGCGAGCCAGAAGGAGAGCCCGCGGGAACCCACGAGGTCGGCCGCGCCCACGAGGATGGGGTAGCCGGAGAGCGTGTCGCCGAACTGCATCCAGGGGAAGGAGACGTCGAGGAGGTGGGCTCGCAGCACTTCCCCCGCGGTCCAGAAAACGGGGAACGCCACCTGGAGCGGCCAACGAAATCGGGCCCGAACGAGGTGGATGCCTCCCGCCACCCACGACATGAAAAGGGAAAGGATGAGGATCGGAGCGAGAAAGGCGAAAAAGGCGAACCACGTATAGAAGACGAGCGCCACCAGGAGCCAGTAATAGACGAGCGAAAAGTAGACGAGCCCGAAGAGGAACCCTCCCTTGCGGGCCTCTCGCCGGCCATCCGCCGTCGCCGGGAGCCCCTCGAGCCACACGATGAAGGGGACGAGCGCCACGAAGGAGGTGACGAGCAGGTGGAAGGGGGGGTAGGCAAGCCCCATCAACACCCCGCCGAGAAGGAGGAGACCGGCCCTCTCGGGGACGAACCGCGCGCGCCAGTTCAACCCGCGCCCTCCGGCGCCGCATCCAGCATCTCGTCCGGTGCCTCGCCCCGGGCTTCGGCCTGCGCCTCATCGAGCGCCTCGCCCACGACCTCGAGCGTCCTCGCGATATCCTCGTCGGTGTGCGCGGTGGAGAGGAAACCCGCTTCGAAGGCCGAGGGGGCGAAGAAGACGCCACGTTCGAAGCACGCCCGGTAGTAGCGGGCGAACAGATCCGTGTCCGCGCGCCGCGCGCCTTCGAAATCGAACACGGGCCCCTCCCGGAAGTAGACGCCCCACATCGAGCCCACCGCCGTCCCGCAGGCCGGGAGGCCACGAGCGCTCGCGGCGGTCAGGATGCCGTCCACGAGCGTCGCGGCGCGGCGCTCCAGGTCGGCGAAGGGGTCCGTCCGCTCGAGTTCGTCGAGTTGGGCGATGCCCGCCGCCATGCCGAGAGGGTTTCCCGACAGCGTGCCCGCCTGGTACACGTCTCCTTCCGGAGCCACCCGCCGCATCAGCTCCCCGCGGCCCGCGTACGCCGCGACCGGCAGCCCCGCGCCAAGGACCTTGCCGAGCGTGACGAGATCCGCGCCGACCCCGTAACGCTCCTGCGCGCCGCCCCGCGCGACCCGGAAACCGGTCATGACCTCGTCGAAAATGAGCAGCGTCCCCTCGCGGTCGCAGCGTTCGCGCAGTCCCTCGAGGAACCCCTCGCGAGGCGGGATGAGGCCGGCGTTGCCCGCCACCGGCTCCACGATGACGGCCGCGAGCCGCGAGCCGTGTTCTGCGAACACCGCGTCCACCGCCTCGAGGTCGTTGTACGGCACGGCCAGCGTGAGGCCGGAGGTCGCCGCCGGCACACCCGGCGAGTCGGGAAGCGACAGCGTGGCGACGCCCGATCCGGCAACGATGAGAAAGGGGTCTGCGTGGCCGTGGTAACAGCCCTCGAACTTCAGGATCAGGTCACGGCCCGTCGCGGCGCGGGCGAGTCGCACGGCGGACATCGTGGCCTCGGTGCCGCTGTTCACAAAGCGCACCATCTCCACGCCGGGCACCCAGGCGGCGACGCGCTCCGCGAGTTCGACCTCGCGCGTCTGGCAGGCCCCGAAGCTCATGCCGTCCCGGGCCGCGCGCGCCACGGCCTCGACGACGGGCGGGGCGGCGTGGCCGAGGATGAGCGGACCCCAAGAGAGGACGTAATCGAGATAACCGCGTCCGGCCTCGTCGAAGACCCGCGCGCCCTCGCCGCGGGCCGCGAACAGGGGCTCCATGCCGACGGCGCCGAACGCCCGCACGGGCGAACTCACGCCGCCCGGCATCACGTCACGCGCCCGCCGGATCCAGTCGGAGGCGACGGACGACCGCCGCGGCCCCCGGCTCACCGACCCCAGGCGCTGTCGAGTCCCAGAACGGGAAGCCCCCGCCGCGATGCGCCCACCGAAGCAGCCGCTGCTCCCCGCCCGGGCGCCGCGCGTACGACTTCCCGGACGCGCCCGGCGAGGTCGAAATCGGCGGCCCGCTCAATGCCGACCCGCACCAGCGAGCCCGGGACGAGCCCGTTTCCGCCCAACAGCACGGTCACTCCGTCGACGTCGTCGGCCTGGCTCTCCACCCGGCCGAGGTGCGCCGCGCCCGTACCCCCGGCGTCGTCGCCGTAGAGGAGCCCGAGCGTCGGCTCATCGGCGTCCGCCGGCCCATCCACGACGGCGACGCGTTCCCGGCCGACCTCCTCGGCGAGCCGCTCGCGGCTTACGGCGCGCTGGACCTCCAGCACTTCCTCGAGGCGGTCGCGCGCCAGATCCGGGGGCACGAGGCCCTCCTCCATCGCCGCCGCGCGCGTCCCGTCTTGCGGCGAGAAGGCGAAGGCCCCGAGCCGGTCGAACGGCACCTCGTCGAGGAAATCCACCAGTTCGCGGAACTCCGCGTCCGTCTCGCCCGGGAACCCCACGAGCACCGTCGTCCTCAGCGTGAGGTCCGGGATGGCCGCCCGCAGCCAGGCCACCTTCGAGCGCAGCGTCGCCGCCCGCTCCGGCCGCCGCATGCGATAGAGGACGCTGTCGCTCGCGTGCTGGATCGGCATGTCGATGTACGACAGGAGCCGCGGCTCCGTGGCCATCAGTTCGACGAGCGGTTCGCGCAGTCCCGCGGAGTAGATGTACAGAAGGCGGAACCACGGGATCGACGTCTCGCGCAGGAGCGCCTTCACGAGCGTCGCGATGTCCGTCCCATCGCGCCGCTCCCGGCCCCAGTGCGCGAGGTCCTGCGCCACGAGGTTCACCTCCACGGCGCCCTGCGCTTCGAGGCGCTGCGCCTCGGCGACGAGACGCTCCAGTTCGAAGGAGCGGTGCTTCCCCCGCCAGAGCGGGATCGCGCAGAAGGCGCAGCCGTGGTCGCACCCCTCGCTCACCTTCAGGTAGCGGACGTGGCGCGCCCCGACCGGGATCCGTTCCCCCGGATGCACGCCCCCGGCCGGCCCCGGTCTCTCGAGCAGTCCCCGCTCGCGCAACTCCGGTACCAGGCGGTCGAGGTCGCGCAGGCCGAGGAGGAGATCGACCTCGGGCAGCGCCTCCGTCATCTCCTCCCGATACCGCTCCACCATGCACCCGACGGCCACTACGCTGCGGCAGGCCCCTTCGCGCTTCAGCCGTCCCGCCTCGAGGATCGTCTCGATCGATTCTTCCTTGGCGGCGTCGATGAACCCGCACGTGTTGACGAGGATGACCTCGGCCTCATCCACAGCCGTGCGCTCGGCCCCGTGTCCGACGAGCTCGGCGAGCATGCGCTCGGAGTCGACGGTGTTCTTGTCGCAGCCGAGGCTGATGAGCCCTAGTCGCATCGCACGTCGTCAGGAAAGACCGGCACCCCCGCCGGGGGCGCGTAGTCGAAGACGGAGGGGTCGATCGGTGCCTGAGGCTCGAGCCGGGTCAGCGTCACCGTGCGGAGAGTCTGGTTCTCCTCGCGAATCCGGAAGCGGCGCACGTAGCGGTCGGACACCCCGATCCACAGGCGGACCTCCACGTACCGGGCCGGGAGCTGCCGCGGCGTGAGCGACACGACCCGTGTCTCGACCCCATCGATGTCCTCGACTCCGTCATCGACGCCGTCATACCGCGTTCTCGCCTCGGACAGCAGACGCCCGAGGATGTCGATCGTGCCGATCTCCACGCCCTGCTCGAGGGCTGAGACCATCACCTGGTCGTGGAGCGAGGGTTCGTAGAGCCAGAGACACGAACCATCGGCGACATAGATGTCGTCGGCCGGTTCGTCGAAATCCATGCGGAACCGGTTCCGCCCGGCTTGATGCCAGCTCCCGCGGCCCTCGCGCGTGCGGCCCAGAAGCGGGTTCTCGATGCGCTGCGAGAAGGCCGCCCTGAGCCGGTCGAGCGAGGCGTAGGCCGAGTTCGCGAGCGCGAGCAGCGAGTCCACGTCCACCGGCCCGCGCTCTTCGGTCTCCCGCGGCGGCTCACCGGCCGGCCGCGTCGCGTCCGGGGCGGGAGACGCAGCCTCCACGACTCCTTCACTCGGCGCAGCCTCCCGGGCGTCACCGGATGGCTCGACCCGGGGCTCGCTCTGTTCGACCGGAGTATCCACCGCGGCCACGGGTCGCGCCGCGTCGTCGCGGGGTCCGAACTCCGCCTCGATGCGGGCCCGCCCGTCCGCGACTTCTTCGGAAGCAGCATCCGCGTCCGAGCACGCCGGCATGAGCCCGCCTGCAAAAAGGCCGGCCGCGAGAAGTCCGATGCCCCGCGAACGAGACGGCTGTGGGCGGAAGGGCCTCATGGCTCGTCGACGCCCCCCTCGTCCAGATCCGTGAGCGTGGCGAGCACCTCACGTGGCTTGGATCCCTCCGCGGGTCCCACGATCCCGGCCGCGTGCAACTGATCGATGATCCGCGCAGCCCGTCCGTATCCGATCTTGAGCCGACGCTGAAGCAGGCTCGTCGAACCCGCTGCGTGCGAGATCACGATCTCGGCGGCCTGCCGGAACAGCTTGTCCCGATCCTCGGCGCCGTCGTCCGACACCGCCGAGCCCCCGTCTTCCTCCTCCAACTCCTTCAGCAGGTCGAGGATGTCACGCTCGGCAGCGGCCTCTTCCTCGGCTTTCTCGGCCTCGGCCCGCGCCTTCGCCTGCTCCCGATACCAGTCGAGGAGACGCTCCGTCTCCTCCGAGGAGATGTAGGCCCCCTGGATGCGGACGGGGTCGGACTCACCCGGCGGCAGGAAGAGCATGTCCCCGTTCCCGAGCAGGCTCTCGGCGCCGTTCTGGTCGAGGATCGTGCGGCTGTCGATCTTCGACGCGACGCGGAAGGCGATCCGGCTCGGGATGTTCGCCTTGATGAGGCCCGTGAGGACGTTGACCGAAGGACGCTGCGTCGCGAGCACGAGGTGGATCCCGACCGCCCGCGCCTTCTGGGCCAGCATCGCGAGCGGCGTCTCGACCTCGGACTGGACCGTCATCATGAGGTCCGCCAGCTCGTCGATGATGAGGACGATGTAGGGGAGCGGCCCCTCATCGTAGAGCGCCGGGTCGTCCATGACGCCGCGCTTGGGAAGGAAGACCTCACGCCCGCCGTCGATCCGGCCGTTGAACTCGCCGACGTTGCGGCATCCGTTCGCGGAGAGCAGCCCGAAGCGGCGCTTCATCTCGTAGACCGCCCACTTCAGGACGGACGCGGCTTCGTCGTTGTCGGTGATGACGGGGTGGCGGAGATGCGGGAGATCTCCGTAGACGGACAACTCCACCATCTTCGGATCCACCATCAGGAGGCGGAGTTCGGCCGGGGTGTACCGGCACACCAGGCTCGTGATGAGCGTGTTGATGCACACCGATTTTCCGGACCCGGTCTGGCCTGCGATAAGGAGATGCGGCATCCGGGTCAGGTCCGCGCACGTCGGCTTGCCGGAGAGGTCGCGGCCGAGCGCGAGCGGGAGCACCTGGCGGCCCCGCCGATACACCGGGCTTTCGAGCACCTCGCGCACGAGCACCATCTCCGACGCCGGGTTGGGCACCTCGACGCCGACGGCGCCCTTGCCGGGAATCGGCGCCACGATGCGGACGGACGGCGCCTTGAGGGCGAGGGCGATGTCGTCCGCGCGGGCGGAGATCTGCCCGACCTTCACCCCCGGCGCCGGGACGACCTCGAACTGCGTCACGACGGGGCCCGTGGTCCAGCCTCCGATCTCCCCCGCGACGCGGAAGGTGGCGAGCTTCTCGATGAGGATCTCGCCGAGCCGGTCGAGATCGCGCACGCCAAGACCGCTGCCCTGCCCTGTCGGCTCATCGAACAGGTCAATCGGCGGGACGTCCGGGGAGCCGGGATCGCCGGCTTCCTCCAGTTCCGGAACGGGCGGCGTCTCGTCCTCGGGCTCCGCGTCCGGCTCGGGCTGCGCACTCTTCGGTTTCGCCGGCTTCCGTTTTTTTGCGGCGGGGCTCCGCTTGGACGACTTCGCCTTCGCTTCGCTCGGCGGATCCGGTTTGAGGGGCGGTCGCGGAGCACGGGAGGGACGGCCGGCGCGCACGCCGCCTGCGAGGGATCGACCGAGCCCGAGGGTCGCGCTCCCGGCGGCCGCCAGTCCGCGACCGAGCGAGCGCCCGCCCACCGTCACGACACTCGTCAGGGACCAACTCATGGTGACGAACAGCGTCAACACGAGGACGCCCGTGGCCAGGAGCACACCCCCGAGACGCCCGAACACCTGCGCGAGGCCGGCCCCGGCGGTCGCGCCCAGCCAGCCGACATCGCCCACGCCTTCGGGTCCCAGTCCCGCGAACAGCCAGTACAGCGACGGAAGCACCGCGAGGAGAACCACCGACAGGATGGACCAGCGGAGGGCGCGGGTCGGGTCGCCCAGGCCGAAGAAATGCAGGCCCCACATGAACGCCGGGACCGCAAGGAGGGGAGAGAGGGCCCCCACGGCCTTCTGGAGGTTGCCGTGGAGCAGTTCCCCGGCCGGACCGATCCAGTTGGACCCACCGCTGAACAGGGGAGAGAGCAGCGCGAACGCCACCAAGAGGCCAAGCACGATCAGCGCGACGCCCAGCACCTCGCGCCGTTGCCGTTCATCCACCATCAGCGTCCTCCCCGCCCCGACTGCCAACGAGGGCGCCGTCTCTCCAGACCGGCACGACCTCGAGATCATCCAGCCCCGCGCAAACCGCCAAGTCCGCGGTCCGGCCGATCGCACCCAGCGCCCGCCCGGCCGCGGTGCGGGCGAGGCCGGTCGCCGTTGGCCGTCCCAGCCGGGCGGAAAGAAGCTGCGCGGCCCGTGCTCCATCGGTCAGTTCGGCCTCCGCGACCGTCTGGACCAGCCGCCCTACAAGATGGCCCGCGCACCACGCGTCGTCCATGCTCACGCGACCCTGCCTCCCGGCGCACACGATGGCGACCCCGCGCCCGTCCGCGGCCGCGTCCGCCGACACCCGCCGGACCACGGCGCCGGCGTTCCGGAAGCAACCCAGCTGGAGGGAACCAGCGCCGGCGCCGCGCGCCGCCTCGATCGCGGCCGTCCCGTTCGTCGTCGTGAACATCAGGGCGCGGCCGGCCACGATCCCCGGTCCGAACTCGCCGGGTGCGTTCCCGAGATCGAAACCACGCGGCGGGAGGCCCCGGCGTTCCCCGCACAGGAGCGCCCCTCTCTCGCGCGCCGCTTCCTCGCGCGCCTCTTCGACGCTCGGCACCGGAATCACCCGGTCCGCTCCGGCCGCGAGCGCGGTCGTGATGCTCGTCGTGGCCCGGATCACATCGATGACGATCGTCGCGCGTCCACACGGAGCGGTATCGAGTTCTTCCGGCAGCCACAGCACATCGATCACGCTCACAGGCGAGCGCCGTTCACGAGCGGGTCAGAAACCGCTCGACGAACCCGGTGTCGATCTTCCCCGATACGAAGTCGGGATGTGCGAGCACCTTGCGCAGGAAGGGCACGGTGGAATGGACGCCCTCGAGGATGAACTCCTCGAGCGCATGGTACGCCCGGACCCGGGCCTCTTCACGCGTCCTGCCCCATACGATCAGCTTGGCGAGCAGAGAGTCGTAGAACGGAGGCACCACGTATCCGGCGTAGATATGCGTATCGACGCGCACGCCGGGACCACCCGGCGCGTGGAAGGCGGTGATCGTGCCGGGCGATGGACGGAACCCGTGATCCGGGTCCTCCGCGTTGATCCGGCACTCGATGGCGTGCCCCCGGAACTCGACCGGCTCGGGGATTGCCAGCTTCTCGCCCGCCGCGATCCGGATCTGCTCCTTGATGAGATCGACCGAGGTCACGAGTTCCGTGACGGGGTGTTCGACCTGGATCCGCGTGTTCATCTCCATGAAGTAGAACTCGCCATCCGGGGCGAGCAGGAACTCCACGGTCCCGGTGCTCTGGTATCCGATGGCCTGTGCGCCAAGGATCGCGGCCTGTCCCATGGCTTCGCGGAGTTCCGGGGTCACGGCCGGACTGGGCGCTTCCTCGACAAGCTTCTGGTGCCGGCGCTGGCTCGAGCAGTCGCGCTCGCCCAGGTGCATGACGCGCCCGTGGCGGTCGCCCACGATCTGGACCTCCACGTGGCGCGGCCGTTCGATCAACTTCTCGAGGTACACGGTGGGATCGCCGAAGTTGGCCTCGGCCTCGTTCCGCGCCATGGCGAAGTGGTTGCGGAACTCCGCTTCCTCGAAGGCGGCGCGCATGCCCTTCCCGCCTCCGCCGGCGGCTGCCTTGATCATGACGGGGAACCCGATCCGGCGGGCTTCATCGAGCGCCTCGTCCTCGTCGTCGATGGGCGCCGGCGACCCCGGCACCACGGGGACCCCCGCCTCGACCATCGTCTTCCGCGCCTCGGCCTTGTCCCCCATGCGGCGGATCTGTTCGGGCGTGGGCCCGATGAATACGAGACCGCTCCGTCCGCAGATCTCCGCGAATTCCGCGTTCTCCGCCAGGAATCCGTATCCGGGATGGATGGCGTCGGCGCCCGTGATCTCGGCCGCCGCGAGGATCTGCGGGATGTTCAGGTAGCTCTCGCGCCCCACCGGTGGACCGATGCAGATGTCCTCGTCGGAGAAGCGGACGTGGAGCGAGTCGTGGTCGGCCTCCGAGTATACGGCGACCGTCCGGATATCGAGCTCACGGCAGGCGCGCAGGATGCGGAGCGCGATCTCGCCGCGGTTGGCGATCAGAATCTTGCGGAACATGCGCCCGGCCGCAGCTGCTAGTCGGCTTCGATGCGGAAGAGGAGCGCGCCGTACTCCACCGGCTCGGCGTTCTCGACCGCGACCTCCCGCACGACGCCCGCGACCTCCGACTGAAGCTCGTTCATGAGCTTCATCGCCTCGAGGATGCAGAGCGTCTGGCCGGCCTCTACGCGATCCCCGACGGATACGAAGGGGTCGGCGCCGACCGTCGGCGCGCGGTAGAAGGTGCCGACCATGGGCGAGAGCACCTCGAACAGTCCCGACGCGGGCGCCGTCTCCGCCGGCGGGGGAGCGGGCGCAGCGGCCGGGGCCTGCGTGACCTCGACGCTGCCGACAGCGGCCGCGGGGACGGCCGCCGCGGCGGCTATGCGCGGGGATTTGCGGATCCTGACCCGGGTCGGGTCTCCCGTGTCCGAGCCGACGAGCTCGATGTCGAGGCCATCCACGCCGGAGTCCTCGACCAGCTCGATGAGTCCCTTCAGCCAGTCCAAATCCATGGTCAGGTCACCCGCGTAATGTACTTGTTTTCGGTTCTGTCGACGCGCACGACGTCGCCGATCTCGAGGAAGAGCGGTACCTGTATCACGGCGCCGGCGGCCAGCCGGGCCGGCTTCGTTCCCCCCTGCGCCGTGTCGCCCCGCACTCCCGGGTCCGTCTCGACGATCTCCAGCTCCACGAACTGCGGCAGTTCGATGGCGAGCACGACGCCATCACGGTTGAGGCTCTGGCACTCCATGTTCTCCTCCAGATACTGGAGCTGGTCCTCCCCGATCTGATCTTCCGACATCGGAATCTGCTCGAAGGTTTCCATGTTCATGAAGTAGTGCAGTTGGCCGTCCGTGTAGCTGTACTGCACGGGCCGGCGTTCCAGCCGAACCTCCTTGACCTTCTCGCCCGCACGGAAGGTCTTGTCGATGACCCCTCCCTCCATCACGTCCTTGAGCTTCGTGCGCACGAAAGCCCCGCCCTTCCCGGGCTTGACGTGCTGGAAATAGGTGATCGAGTAGAGGGTGCCCTTGAGTTCGATCACCATCCCTCGACGAAAATCCGAAGTATCTGCCATGATCCCCGATTGCGTTGTGGAAACTGCGCCCGCTGTCGACTGGCCCGTGTACCCCTGGCAGCCCGTGTACCGCTAGAGCCGGACGAGGGCGCGTGGAAGGCGGGTCAGCGTGCGGGCACCGGCCTCCGTGATTCGCACATCATCTTCGATGCGCACGCCGCCGCGCCCGGGAAGATACAAGCCCGGTTCCACTGTCACCACGTTGCCCGGCTCCAGGACTTCGTCGGATCGCGAGGAGAGGCTGGGCCCCTCGTGGACGTCGAGTCCGATCCCGTGCCCCGTGCTGTGGCCGAAGAAACCGTCCATGTCGTGCCGCGCGAACGACGCGCGTACGGCTTCGTCGACGTCCCGGCACGCGACGCCGCCCCCGATGACTTCGCGCGCCCCCGACTGGGCTTCGAGAACCCGCTCGTGGAGGGTCACCTGCCAGGGCTCTGGTGTCCCGCGTATGCAGGTCCGCGTGATGTCGCTGCAGTACCCATCCACCCGGGCGCCGAAATCGATCAGGAGGAGATCGCCGGACTCGAGGCGCCGGTCCGTGGGCGTCGCATGGGGAAGAGCGGAGCGTTCTCCCGCCGCGACTATGGGATCGAACGGGAGCGAGTCCGAGCCGCCGGCGCGGAGTTCGCCCTCGAGCGCGGCCGCGATCTCGCGTTCGCTCGGCGCGGCGGACCACTCCATGGTGGAAAGCAGCCGGTCGAACGCGCCCTCCGCCACCGCGATCGCCCGTTCGATCGCGACCACTTCGTCGCGGGACTTCACACGCCGCAGTGTCAGGATGAGATCGCGGTGCGGGACGAAGGTCATGTCGGGGAGCGCGCCGCGGAGAGACTCGTAGTCGGCGACCGTGAGTCCCTCGGCCTCGAACGCGGTGGGGCCGTCCGCGTCGGCCGCCACTTCGGCGACGCCCCGAATCCACCCTTCCCGGCTGATGTGGGTGCGGATCGGATCCGCCACCTCGAAACCCGCCTGCTCCTCGTAGCGGAAGTCCGTAACAAGCACCGGCGGGTCCTCGAGCGGGATCCACAGGGCTCCCGCGGAACCCGTGAACCCGCTCAGGTAGCGAATGCTGGATCGGGCGGTGACGAGGACGGACCGGTGCCCAGCGGCCTTCGTCGTCGCTACAAGTCGAAGGCGGCGCGCTCCCGCCGGCGTCACTCCGCTCCCGCCTCGGCGCCCCCGCGGAGATGCTGTATGAGCGCCTCGAGACCGAACAGGTAGCTGGAAGCCCGGAATCCGGTGATGACGCCGATCGCAAGGTCGGACAGGAGTGACGTATGCCGGAACGGCTCGCGGGCGAACACGTTGGAGAGGTGGACCTCGACGAAGGGACGGCCGGAGCCGGCGAGGGCGTCGCGGAGCGCTACGCTCGTGTGGGTCAGGGCCGCGGCATTCACGAGCCACGCATCCACCGCCCCGGTTTTCGCCTGCACCCAGTCCACGATCTCGCCTTCGTCATTGGACTGGTAGAACGTGAGCGATACACCACTGGCCCCCGCCCGCTCGCGCAGGAGCGCCTCGATCTCGGCCAGTGTCCGCGTTCCGTAATGGCGGGGTTCGCGCTGCCCGAGGAGGTTGAGGTTCGGTCCGTTCAGGACGCCGATGCGCATCGCCTCGGGCCCCCGCTCAGTCGGAACCGGCGGGAGCTTCGCCGTCGAGGATCCGGCGGAGTTGCTCGCCGATCGACTCCTGGGCAGGTGCAGACGCCGGAGCTGCCGCCTCTTGCCGACCGGCACTCCCCTCCTCCGGCCGTTGCCCCGCGACCGCGGCGCCACTCGTGCCCGGGCCGTCCGCCGCCTCCGCCCGGCGGCGCATCGCTGCGAGCGCCGCGATGAGATCCGCATTGTCCGGGTCGCTCGACAGCATGTGCTCGTACACGCCGATGGCGCGGTCGAAGAGGCCCTGACTCGCGTACAGCCCAGCCAGCGTGGCGGTCTCGATCGCTTTCTGGCGAACGGCTGCGGTTCCGCTCGCGTCGCTCCCGGGGCCGGGCCGCGCGTCGGCTTCATTGCTCTGCCACGCTTCCTCGAGTTGCCCCAGCCAGTCCGCGAGAGTGCCCCGGCCGGTACGGCCCGCTTCCGTCTCCGTCCGCTCGACGCCCAGCGCCATACAGGCGAGGGGGTTCCCCGGGTCGATGGTCAGGATGTGCTCGAACTCGGTCCGCGCCGCCTCCTCGTTATCGAGTTCGAGCAGTACACGGGCGTGAAGCAGACGCGCGTCGAGATAGTACGGGTGATCCTTCAGACCTTCCCGAATCACGCCCAGGGCGCGCTCCGGCTCTCCCGCTTCCCGGTGCAGATCGGCGAGACGCGCGAACGTGTGCGTCCGCGGCTCCAATTCGGCTCGGCTCAGGAGTTGGTCGATTTCGGCGGTCTGGTCGTCGGTGGCCACGGGCGTCGCAAGGAGGGAAGCGGCAGGTTCGGGCCTTCCGACCCAGTCCCCGGCAACATACCGACGGCATTTTTTCGTTGTCAACGAACGTCGCCGGAATGCTGCGGGGCCGCCGCCTTTCGTTGCCCGGAAGGCGGGGTCGGCGTACGTTTTCGACCGATCACGGAACCGGCGTCGTCGCGGACGATCGCTCGCGTTTCCGGCCCCGGCGCGGCCGCGTTCGGGCGACCTGATTCAAGACGACAGGGTGGGTTCGGCGTCTCATGTTCATGCGGAAGATGCGCGGCAGCGCAAGCCTGGTGATGGGCATCATGGCCGCGGCCTTCGTGGGCTGGCTGGTGTTCGACGGAATCAACGCGATGCAGGGGGGGAACCTCGGCGGGCAGGTCAATCCTGTCGTGGGGCAGGTCGGGGGACAGGACATCCGCTACAACGAGTGGAATGTCTTCCTCCAGAACCAGCTCGCGGTGAGCCGTGCGGCCGATCGTGGCATGACGGACGAAGACGTCCGCGTCGTGACCGAACAGGCCTGGGAGAGTCTGGTCAGCGCAACGCTGATCCAGGCGGAGTTGGACCGCCTCGGCGTCAGCGTGACGGACGCAGAGGTCCGGCAGGCGTTCTTCACGCAGCCTCCGCAGGAAATGCTGAGTTACCCCGGGTTCCAGACGGACGGTCAGTTCGACATCGACAAGTACCGCCGTTTCTTCACGGACCCGGCAACCGACGAGATGCAACTGCTGCAGATCGAGAATTACTATCGCTCCATTCTGCCGCGCGCGAAGCTCCAGACGCTCGTCCAGAGCGGCATCTACGTTTCCGAGGACGAAGCCTGGCGCTTCTATCGGGACACCAACGAGCGGGCCCGCGTCCGTTTCGTGCGGGTCGACCCGGCCCAGACGGTGGCGGACTCCCAGGTCAGCATTGCGGAGGATGAGGTCCGGCAGGTCTATGACGAGCGCGTGGACCAACTCATGCGGCCAGCCAGCGCCCGGGTGAACATGGTCAGCATCTCGCTTCGGCCTTCCACCGCCGATTCCCTGGCCGCCCGGGAACGGGCTGCCGCCCTCGCGGACCGTGTACGAGACGGCGAGGACTTCGCCGAGGTGGCGGCCGCGGAGTCCGCGGACTCCATCTCCGGCGCCGAGGGTGGTTTCATGGGCATGCGGCCCACGAGCGCCTACGACCCGCGCCTCGCCGAGGCCGCCGCGGCTGCCCCGCTCGGGCAGGTCACGGATCCGGTCGAGACGCCGTTCGGACTGCACGTGCTGCAGGTCGACGATCGGACCGCGGACTCCCTGGCGCTGCGCCAGATCTACGTTCCGTTCGAGATCTCCGGCGCCACCGAGGATTCGGTATTCACGCTCCTCGACGACCTCGAGGATGTCGCGCTGCGGACGGATCTCACGACCGCCGCCGACTCGCTGGGGGTGACGGTCCGCACCGACGTGCAACTGCTTGACGGCGTGGACTTCATTCCGGGCGCCGGTCAGCTGGGGGTGGCGAGGGAGTGGGCCCTGGGCCCGGAGAGTGAGATCGGAGACCTGTCCGATTCGTTCGAGAACCCGACGGGCTTCCATCTGTTCGAACTCCTGGGGCGGCGGGACGAGAGCACGATTCCGTTCGAGGAGGCCGAGATCGGAATCCGCGCGGAGCTGCTCGTGGAGAAGAAGAAGGAACAGGCCGCCGAACTGTTCGGCGGCCTGCTCGGCGCGGTCGCGGCGGGGAGTTCTCTCGAGCAGGCGGCGGAGGAATCCGGTTGGTCGGTCGAGGAGACCGACTCATTCCGCCGGGGCGACTTCGTTCCGGGACTCGGTCAGGGCACGGAAGCTGTCGGCTTCGGCTTCGGGGCCGCCATCGGTGAGCTCAGCGGCGTCCTCGACGCCGGAGATGCTGTGGTCGTCCTGGAGGTGCTGGAGCGTGAAGAGGCCACGCGCGAAGGATTCGAGGAAGTGAGGGACGCCGTGCTGGGGCAGCTGGGATTCGAGCGTTCCCAGCAGTACGTCCAGAAGTGGCTGGCCGCGCTTCGCGAAGACACGGTCATCGAGGACCACCGCGCGAGGCTCCTCCTGCAGCAGGAGGCTCAGCCCATGATCCCGGGCTTCTGATCCGGCGACCCTAAGACGAAACCTGGCCCTTGGCCCCCCGCCGCCGGCGCCAGACTTTTCTTGCGGCGCCAGACGTCAGTGCGACGCTAGGCTTCCGTGTTCGAGGGGCGGGCCTTGGCGGTCTCCTGGGGGGCGGAGGCGGCCGACGGAGACGCGGTGTCCCCCGTGATCTCGGCCCGCACGTCGCCCTCGACCTCCTTGATCGAACCCTTGAACTCACGGATCCCCCGGCCCAGGGAACTTCCGATCTCGGGAAGCCGCTTCGCGCCGAAGAGGAGCAGGATAGCGAGAAAAACTAGCAACAACTCCCATGGGCTCAGACCGAACATCTCATACTCCTTGGTTGTGGCTCATCTCCGGTGTCCCGGTCAGAGAAGCGACCGGGCGAACCAGGCGACGAGCACGACCCCGACGACGCTCAACACGTTCAGGCGCAGGACGATCGGCCCCAGCGTAAACGCGAGCACCTTGAGGTCGAACGCAAGCGGCTGCAGTGAAGCCGCGACCGTTGTAATGAAGAACTGACGTGCCGCCGACGGGGGCAACGTAACCGCCATAAGTTCGGTGAGCAGCCCCCCGAGCACAAATCCCCCCGCGATGATGAGGACCATGCGTATCGGGGAGCGATTGCGTCTGCTTCCGAAGTTCACTCGCTACCGTACTCTCTCCACGACGTATTCCACCGCGAGACTCAGGGCCTCGAGGCACGGACCCGCCGGCAAACATTGAAGCTGATCACGAGCCCGGCTTGCCCGCGACCGTGCTTCCTCCCGAGCCGTTTCCACGCCTCCATGTCCTTCCACGAGATCCACGATCTCCTGTACGGCGTCGGGGGAGGGTTCCGGGTCCGCGAAGAGCGCTTCGACGGTCCGTCGCTCCTCCCACTCCATCTTGGGCAGAGCGGCGATCAGGGGCAACGTTACCTTGTGTTCCTGCAGATCCTGGCCGCGCGGCTTGCCCATTACGCGCGTCGACGATGAGTAATCGAGCAGGTCGTCGACGATCTGGAACGCCATCCCCAAATGATGGCCATACGCGCGCAGGGCGTCCCGATATTGGGGCGCCCCCGAAAGCGTCCCGAGTTCGCAAGCCGCCGACATGAGAGACGCCGTCTTGTGCTCGCACAGCCTCTCGTAGTCTTCGCGCGTGAAGTCGAGGCCGTCGTGGAGCACGAGCTGCCGCATTTCCCCGATCGTCATGCGGTTCGCCGTGCGGGCAAGGAGAGCTACCTGCTCGAGCTTGCCGAGGGCTACGACTTCGATGACGGCTCGCGAATAAAGGTAGTCTCCCGCGATGATCGCGACCTGGTGTGTCCAGCGGTGATTGACGGTGGGCCGGCCTCTGCGCCTCGCGGAGTGATCGACCGCATCGTCATGCACGAGGGTCGCGACGTGCAGCAGTTCGACGATGGCCCCCAGCTTCACGGCATCCGGGGAGGGGCGCCCCCCAACACCGTTGGCAAGGAGGAGAAGGGTCGGCCGAAGCAGCTTTCCGGACCGCGCGAACAGATAGTCGCCGACTTCGTCGAGGGCTTCGAACCCCGATGGCACCATCCCGAGCAACTCACGCTCGACAGCGACGAGGCGCTCCGCTACGGGCAGGCGGACGTGTTCCAGATCGATGGAGGTGGTCGGGAGCATACTCTCCTCGGCGCGCGAACCGCGCATGAAGTGCCCGGGAATGTCGGCGCGGTGAAGGAGAATGTCAAAAGCGCCCGGGGCCCATGCCGCTGCCGATACCGCTGCCGAAACCACCCTGTCCATCCTGCGTCTGCTGGTCGTAGTCGAACTTGAGATCGGGGGCATCCCGCAGGCTGACGCTCATCTGGAAGATGAAGTTCCCGTTCGGTGAGCGGGCGAACATGAAGGTCGCCATCCAGCGGTGGAGGGCGCGGTCGAGCGTGATCAGGTGTTCCCCGAATTCCTTCTGGGTGAGGTTGTACGTCGTCCGCCAGGCCAGACGCCAGTTCGGCGTCGGGTTCAGCGACAGCACCGCGTTGAGCGACTGGCGGTCCTGCGAACTCTGCTCCTCCCGGCCGCGCTGCAGCGAATAGGTCAGCGCGAGCGTCCACGGCCCGCCGGCGCGCAGGCCGGGATCCGCCGGGTCCGGATTCTCGTCGAAACTCTGCAGCCGGTATCGGGAGTCGGCCGCATTGCGCAGGCGGGTCCGGGGATCGGCTCCGCCCCCCCCGCCCCCGCCACCGCCCAGACCGAGTAGACCACCGAGACCGCTGGCCGAGCTGAACGTGAAACTGCCCGTGAGGCTCGACAGGATGGGAGCGAACATCCGCTCCTGGCCACTGCCCTCGAACAGGTCCAGAGACATGTTCAGAGACAGCCCCCTGAGCAGATCCGAGTTGACGCGGTGCGACCAGCGGTCCGTCGTCAGGGGCGACTCATCCTCGCGGGACCAATCGAAGGTGAGAGGACTCGAGTTGATGCCAAGAAGGACGACGTTCCGGCGCGGCTGCGCGCGGCGCGGCGCATCCGGGTCGCCCGTATCTCCTTCGGTGCCCGGTGCCGTCTCCTGCCCAAGCTCGGTTAGTCCGCGCTCCGCGGCGAATGGATCCCCTTCGGCCGCGTCGCCCTCCGGTGCCTGTACGCCGGCCGGATCGCCGAGCGCCGCGAGCGAGTCCGCTTCGGGCGCGGCCGCGCCCGCCTCCTGGCCGGTCGAATCGGCTTCGAGCGAGCGGCCCTCCAGCAGTGCCGTCGCTTCGGGGTCAAGCTCGACTTCCTCCCGCAGCTTGGCCTCGAAGGTCTGGTTCAGCGTAAGGCGGAGCCGGTTCTCCTGCTTCGAGTTCGATACGGGGAAGCCCGGGATCGCAAGCAGCGAATCGGAGGCTTCCACGGCGGGCGAATAGTCGTAGTGAAAGCGCGGCGAGACCTTGTGCCGGATGCGCTCGAACGGACCGACGCCGGGGAGGAACCCATAGAGGTCGGTGGACACCGCGGCTCCGAATCGCAGACGCGTCGGCGCCGTGATGAACTCTCCGTCCGTGTCGCCCGACTGAAAGCGGCTCGCGTCCACGCTGAGGGTGGGGCGAAGCGTCGTGCTCCCGATGAGGTCGATCTGGTAGTCCGCCTGCGCCGAGTAGTCCAGCTTCGACACGCTCGCCGGCATCCCGGACGCCTCGGAGTCCTCGGTGTCCATGCCCGGCATGGGCTGGAACGGAAGGTCGGTCGTCCGGTTGAAGTTCGTGTTTCCGCTGATCCCGAAGGAACCGATCCGGATCGCGCTGTTTGCGGACGCCCGCTCGGTTCGCTTGCCGTCCCTCTCCTCCTGTGTGCGGTCGAGCCGTGACGCGGAAAAGGCGCCGTTGACGACGATATTGTTGAACGGCCCGCTGCGGTTGCGGGGCGCGCGGAAAAGGGTCAGGGGCGAGAAGGTCATCTGAAGCTTGGGTAGTGTGAGGTCCGTCTTCCCCCTTTGCGCTCCCAGATCCTGTCGTCGGCTCCCGCTCAGGTTGACGGACGCGAAGGGGAAGCGGTGCTGTACACCGACATCCGACGCGATCCGCTGCGTCTGTATTGTCGGATCGAAGGTCTGACGCTCGAAGACGGTGGTGTTCGAGATGAAGTTCGCGTTTACTCGGATGTCCGTGACGGGGGTCAGTTCGTGCCGGTGCCGCATCTGGAACTGCAGCGTCTTCTCGTTCCCGAAGCTGTAGCTCGCGAGAAGGTTGCCCCGGAAGAACTTCTTGATCGACCGGTAGCGGAGCGCCCCGTTGAGGCGGGTGAAGCGTCCGCTGAACCAGTCGGCCGTCGCCTGCGCATCCATGAAGTCGTTGAGCGCGACGTAGTACCCGAAGTCGGTGATGCTCCGCCGGGCATTGCTGGAGGACGCGACCACGTCGTTGAAACCGAAGCGGGGAGGCAGGAAACCGCTCCTCCGTTCTTCGCGAATGTCCTGCGCGAAGAACGGGAGCCAGGCGACCGGCACATTCTGGATGTAGAGGGTCACCGGCCACGCCACGACGATGTCGTCCGAGACGACCTTGATCTGCCCGGCGCGGAAGTAGTAGTGCGGCTCGTCGGCTTCGCACGAGGTGAAGTTCCCGGTCTCGACAAAGGCTGTGCCGGAACCCCGGAGCGTCATGTCGCCGAGGATGAACCAGTCGGCCCCCATCTGGGCGAACGAGGTTCGCGCATCCAGGACGGTGCCCTTGGTGGACGAGACATCGTAGTTCAGACACTCGTCCGAGATGACGTTCTCCCCCTGCCCCTCGAGGGAGACGTTGCCGCACCCCCGCACGAACTGCAGGCCCGCTTCGTAGGTGATCGTGTCCGCATCGATCGTGGACTGCTCGTAGGTCACCTGTGCTTCTCGATTGAGTTGCACCCGCTGCCGGTCGACATCCAGTTGGACGCCGCGACCCTGGTACCGGATGGTCTGATACCCCGGCTCCCCGAGGAGCTGGCCGAAGATGTCATCCTGCTGCGGGAAGGGCGGGTCGGTCGGGCCCGCTTCGACGGTGTCCGCCACCGCGGCATCGAGGGTGTCCGCCACCGCCGCATCGAGAGTGTCCGCCACCGCCGCATCGAGGGTGTCCGCCGGGGCCGCGTCGCCAGCCGGAATCGAATCGCCGACCGCAACGGAGTCATCGGACGCCACCGGATCGCCGGTAACGGTCGAGTCCGTCACCGGAATCTCGAGCGTATCCCGGGCGGTGGAGTCTTGCGGCAGGGAGTCCCGCCCCACGACCACGACCGTGTCGGTATCCGCCCGGGCGGTGAACTGAAGGGGTCGGGCACCCGCGGGCGCGGCGCGCGCGGTTTCGACCGCGCCGAGGCCGCCGAGCAGGGCCGCCAGCCCCAGGAGCGCGCGAAGTCTCAGTCGGAACTTCCTTCCCCGGACGTCCGCTCCGCCTCCCGCTCCTGCCGGCGCCGCCGGAGCACGCGGGTCATGATCACGGACACCTCGTAGAGCAGCATCATGGGCAGCATCATCGCGAGCATCGAGTACGGCTCAGCTGGCGTGAGGAACGCCGAGACCACGGCCATCGCGACGATCGCGTGCCGCCGGTACTTTACGAGCCCCTCCGGCGTCACGATCCCGACCAGCGACAGGAACACGAGAATGACCGGAAGTTCGAAGATGAGCCCGAACGCCAGAATCAGCTTGACGGCGAAGTTCAGATACTCGCTGATCATGATGACGGGGTTGAGTTGTCCGTCGAAGAAGTTCAGCAGGATCCTGAGTCCCAGCGGCAGGACCAGGAAGTACGCCATCGAGATACCGGCGCCGAACAGAAGGGTCGCCGAGGCGATCGCCGGGACGGCGAACTTGCGTTCGTTCTCGTACAGGGCCGGCGAGAGGAAGGCCCACGCCTGCCAGCCGAGGTAGGGCAAGGTGGCAAGGAGTCCCACGATGAAGCCGAGCTTGAGCATCACGACAAAGGGAGTGGTGGGACTCGAGATGTTCAGCTGCTCGCCCGGGAGGAGTTCCACGATCGGCCGCTGGACGATGCCGAGCACGTCGAACTGCGTGACGACCACGAGCCCGATGACGAGCCCGCAGAGAAGCGCGAGGAGCGCGCGGATCAAGCGGGAGCGCAGCTCATCGAGATGGTCGAGGAAGGGCATCTCCGCCTGATCGGTCGCACCTGTGATCTGTCTCCGGGGCCTCATCGGCTCTGGTCACCTCCTGATATGAACAGGTCGACCTGCCCGGCCGCGCTGTGCCCGGCGCGTCGCAGCAACTGTCGCACCTCTTCCATGAACTCCGTCGTGTCCTGGAAGTTCCGGTATACGCTGGCGAAGCGCACGTATGCGACCTGGTCCATGGCTCGGAGCCTCTCCATGACGAGTTCGCCCAGGCGCAGGCTGGCGACATCCCGCTGGTCCTCCGCCGCCAGTTGTTCCTCCACCTCGTCCACGAGGGATTCGATGTTGCTGTTCGATACTGGACGCTTGGCGCAGGCCACGCGAATGGAAGCGAGGAGCTTCCCCCGGTCGTAGGTCTCCGAGCCGCCGTCCTTCTTCATGACGAGTAGCGGCTCTGCTTCGACCTGCTCGTAGGTCGTGAAGCGTTCGCCGCAGGAAAGGCACTCGCGCCGGCGGCGAATGGCTCGGCCGCCGCGACTCGTGCGGGAGTCGACGACCCGCGCCTCCAGGTGGTTACAGCGGGGACACTGCATGGGTGCCTGCGGTCACCGGACGGCTAACCGCCCAGCTTGCGGAGTTCCTCCGTGGCCTGCGGCGCCTCGGGGCTGTTCGGGTAGCCGCTCTCGATTTGCGTGAACAACCGCCTCGCCACCGCAGTGTTGCCCCGCATCGCTTCGATGATCCCCCGGCGGAGGAGTGCTGCGGGTGCCCGGCCCGAGTCCGGGTAGAGTTCCGTCAGGCGGCGGTACTCCTCGAGAGCGTTGCCCGGATCCTCCGCGTCCTCATACGTGCGGGCCAACCAGTACTGGGCATCGGGCGCCAACTCGTGCCCGCCGTGCACGGCGAGGAAATTCCTGAAGGTGCCGCGCGCGGTCTCCAGGTTCCCGCGCTGGTACATGTCGAGCGCCAACTCGTAGACCTGGAACCCATCTTCCGATCCGGACGTGACCGCGGTTCCGTCCTCCGGACCGGCGGCCCCGGGGGCTGGCGGACCCGCGTCGGACGATCCGGCGCGGCCCATCGGCGAGGGAGGGCCCGAGCGGCTGAGAATCTCGTAGATGTCGTTGAGCAACTGGTTGTTCTGCACGGCGTGGTCGTTCTGCTGCTGGATGGCGCGCTCCAACTGTCCCACCAGCCGTTCGAGTTCGCCCCGTCCCGTCGTCTCCCGGCGCTCGCTCGAACTCTCGATCGTCTCCAGGTCCGCGCGAATCGCCTCGACCAACTCACGTTGCCCTTCGGCGAGTATCGCCATCTCGTCCCGCAGGGCGTCTCCCATCGTCTCGACATCGCCCCTGGACGCGCAGGCGGCGGTCGCAACGCCCAACAGCACGGCGACCGCCGCTCTCTGCATCTAGATGTCTCCGGCCGTGATCACGAACTCGCCGCGGCGATTCTGCCGCCACGCCGACTCGTTGCTCCCCCGGGCCAGCGGCACCTCCTCCCCGAAGGTCACGACATCGAAGCGGCCGGCATCCAGCCCCAGGCTTGAGAGATAGTCGACCGCGGCCTGGGCCCTCCTCAGACCCAGCGCCTGGTTGTACTCGAGCGAGCCCCGTTCGTCACAATGGCCCTCGATCCGGAGACGGATGGCGGGGCGACCGCGGAGCGCATCGGCCTTGCTCTGCAGGATCGCGGCGGCGGCGTCGGTGATGTCGGACTCGTTGTAGTCGAAGTGAATCCGCGCCACGATCGCTTCGCCCGCAACCGCGCGCTCGATCTGCGCCGGCGCGGACTCCGCGCACGTCGTGCCGGGGTAGTCGTTTACGACCTGCTCGAGCAACTCGCGCGCGGTCGTGTAGTCGCCCGCCTCCATGGCCGTCGCCGCGCGCTCGCAGATCCGGGCTGCGGCCGCCTCTCGGCGCTCGCTGTCGTCCGGTGGCGGAGCCGCAGGCGGAGGCGGAGGCGGGGGCACCGGCTCCGGCTCCGGATTGCCGCTACACGCACTCGCCAGAAGTGCAACGAGAAGAATGGGAGCGAATCGGTGGCTCAGCCGCATCGAGGTCTCCTTGGTTACCAGTCGCGGGACGAGAATTCGGCGGGAACGGGCGGACGCCGCCACGGCTCCGCGCCGCCCTGATCCCGGCTTCAGCACGGATTCATAACCTATCGAAGCCCCGTCAAGTCGCAACCCGCTGGAGACCCCGCCGGACGCCAATGTCAGGAGCCGGGTGGAATCGGCGGCGACCAGTCCGGAAGGCCGTCGAGTCGTCCCGAAGTCAGCGGTCGGGCACGTCCCGTGAAGATGTCGAGAATCCAGACCGTCGATCCCTGCGAGTCGACCGATGAGAAGACCAGATGACGGCCATCGGGCGCCCAACTCGGATCCTCGCTTTCGCCCCGGCGGGTAAGCATCCGCCGGTCCGTGCCATCGGGGTTCACCGTGAAGATCTGCCAACGGCGGTTGCTCAGTGCGGAATACACAATCCGGTCCCCGTTGGGCGACCAGTCCGCCCCGGCCGCGTTCGTGCGCTCGCGAGGGTGGTAGATGCTGATCCGTCGCGCAGGCCCGCCGGCAACGCGGCGGACATAGATCTGGGGTTCGCCCGTCGGATCGGCCTCGTACGCGAACCGGACGCCATCCGGAGAGAAGCTGGGGTTCAGAGACTGTCCGCCTCCCTCGGTCAGCGCTCTGCCGCCCTCGATCATGATGCGGGTGGTGCCGCCGTTTCCTTCGGCGTACACGAGCCGCCCGTCCGGCGTCCAGCTCGGCGTCAGAACGAGTCTGCCGGACCTTACGGTTCGGCGGCTCCCCGTGATCAGGTTCATTTCGACGAGCGAGAAGTAGCCTGTCTCTTCCTGAGTCGTGAAGGCGATGCGCGAGGCGTCCGGCGAAAAAGCGGGCGAAAAGACGTTGCGCCCTCCGGTTTCGATCCGTTGCGGATTCCGGCCGTCGCTGTCGATGAGCAGCAGGTGGGACGATCCGGCGCCGTCTCTCCGGCGCAGAGCGATCCGGGTGGCGGCGATCCCGCGCTGGCCTCCCGTTGCCCAGGACACGACCTGGTCCGAGGCCCGGTGGACCGCCATGCGGAACCCGGCCGCATCCATGGCCGGAAGGCTGAAGGCCTGGACGTTCTCGAGTCTCGCAAACAAGACATCGTGCAGGCTGATTCTCAGAAGCGGGGTCTGCGTCCCGGGCGCGACCGAGATCTCGGAGGTGACGTACCAAACGGCTCCGAGATCGTTCCAGAGCGCGTAGTTCGGGGGATCGCTCAGCGGAAGCGTGTCGGCCACCGCGAGGATGTCGAAGCGATCGGAATACTCGAGGTCCGTGCGGAGGATCTCGCCGATGGCCGTGCCCAGTTCCTCGAAGCCGGCGCTGGCGGTGACGGGGGCGAAGACCAGGCCCGGGACGTAGCCGGCCTCGTAGGTGAGGCCCAGACGGAGTGCCCCGCCCTCTTGCCCTTCCGCGGGCGCCTGCGCGGCCGCGGCGGCGATGACGAGCAGGCACACCGCGGCGCGGGGGGAACGAGAGATCGGAGAGGGGCCCATTCAGCGTACGCTCGGGTCGAAGAAGAAGGAGACGGCGAGCGCATCGGCCGTAAAGTCGTCCGGGAGCGGGCCGAAAGCCCGGTCACGGCCCGCCGATTCCACGGCTCCCATCGCCTGGGTATCGAAGATCAGGCTCCCGGAGCGCGCCACCCACTCGAATCCCGTCACGCGCCCGTCCCGGTGGATGATGAAGTAGACCTCGGCCCTCAGGTCGCGCGCGCCGACGGGGGGCCGCCAGCGGCGCTGGATCTGCCGGATGATGTTCTCGCTGTACTCGGGCCAGGCGGAGGCATCGCCGGCGATCCGGATGCTGACGACTTCCTCCCCCACCTCCTCGGTGCGTGCCGGCTCCGGCTCCTCCTCGCGCTCGACCTCGACCTCGGCCTCCACGGTCGGCGTCTCCACCTGCGGCACCGGATCGGGCGTCGGTTCCGGGGGTGGCGGCCGGTTCTCCTCCTCCGCGACCTCGGGCGGAGACGGATCGAGGCGGATCGGCGCATCCTCCGGAGCGGCCGCGACCATGTTCACCCGCACCGTCCTGGGCATCTCGGCCGGGCGGAACACCGCGTCCCCGAGCACGGCGAGAGCGAGAAGGCCGCCGTGCACGCCAAGTGAGCCGTAGACGGCCCGCTGGGTCGGACGCCCGTGGCGCTGCGGCCCTCCGCGCCGCCATGCGCGCCAACGTCCGCTGCCGCCGGCCTCCTCCGCGCCGTACCGGTTCATGGACGGCGACGGCCGGGGTCTGGATCGGTGATGATGTTCAGTATGCCTCCGGCGTCGAAAATGCGGCCCATCACCCGGGTTGCCTGCCGCAGGGCGAGGTCGCCATCCGCCTTCAGAAACACCTGCTCGGACTCGAAGCGTTCGAGCGCCAGCGAGAGCGAGGCATCGAACTCTTCCCACGTCACCGGCGCGTCATCCAGGTAGATCTGCCCGTCCGCGTCGATCGAGACCACCAGCGCATCGGAGGCGCTGAGAGGCGCGGAGGCGCCCTCCGGCAGGTCGATCTCGATGCCGCCCTGCAGAATGGGCGCCGTGATCATGAAGATGAGGAGGAGCGTGAAGGCGACATCGACGAGGCTGGTGACGTTGATTTCCGCCACGACGCCGATGCCGTCGTCCTGCTCTGTAAAACGTTTCTTCATCCCGCGTTCCTCGTCCTCCGACCGTCCGGGTCCCGGCTCACAGGCGACCCTCGCGCGCCAGCGTCCCCACGAACTCGCTCGCGAATCCTTCCAGTTCCCCTACGAAGAGACGCAGCCGGGAGGCATAGTGGTTGTACGCGATGACGGCGGGAATCGCGACGGCCAGTCCCGCGACCGTGGTCGTGAGGGCTTCGGCGATGCCCGGCGCGACGGCCGCGATGTTGGCGGAACCCTGCGATGTGATGCCGATGAACGAGTTCATCACGCCCACGACGGTCCCCATGAGGCCGAGGAGCGGGCTTACCGAGCCGATAATGGCGAGCCAGGGAAGTCCGTGCGCCAGTTCGTCCTTCTCCTCCGAGAGACTCTTCTCGAGCACCAGCCACAGCGCTTCGAGCTGCGTGGGGCTCAACCCGTTCCCGACCTGCGTGGTCGCGAGCGCGCCCGGCCGCAGCTCGGAGAAGAAGGCGATCCCCTCCCGGAACACCCTTCTGAAGGGGGAGTCCTCGAGTTCCGCCAGCGCATCGTTGAGGTCGATCAGACCGTTGGCCCCGGCCATCGCGAACACGAAGTCATCCGCGCGCGCGTTCACGGCGCGCAACTCACGGAATTTCCAGATGATGAGGACCCAGGACACGAGCGAGAAGGCGGCGAGCACGGTGAGGATGATCTTCGTGGGCAGGGTCGCGCCCAGGATCATGTCGATGGGGGAATCAATCACGCGTGCCGGCAACTGCTGCGCGACCCCCAGGACTCCGGAACCGACGGCCACGACGACGCCAAGTGCGCCGCTTGCCATCACCCCGCCTCCAGGGGAATGAACTGCCTCATCCGCTCTCTCCTGACGTCCCCACCCGTTCCACTGCCCCCCGGAGTTTCAGCCTCGATCCGGGCCTTGGCCCGCCCGCTGCCGCGCGGCCACCGGGGCGGCCACGGCGTCTACACTAGCAGGACGTGGAGGGGCGCCGCTACCAGCCGACAACCACGGTTCGAGGGCATGGAGGCGCGCCTCGCCCCCGGGTTGCTCGGCAAGCCACCGGATCGCACGCGTCGGCCCGTGCAAAAGCTTGTTGAGCGCGGCGCGACTCGCCAGCCGGAGCGCCTCCTCCGCGTCCGTGTCGCGCGGCGTGCAAGCACCCGCGTCGAGGGCGTCCGACACATGCCGCCGGGCGGTGTATCTCAGCGCCCGCACGGCCGGGTCTGCACGACGGCTCCGGTGCCAGCCCCGGTATTTTCCGACTTGCCGTTCGATGATCGCCTCCGCGCGCTGGCGCTCGGACTCGCGCGCCGCGCGGGCCCGTTCCACCACACGCCGCAGGTCGTCGATGTTGTACAGGAACACATCGGCGACATCCGCCACCCGTGGATCGACGTTGCGGGGTACGGCGATGTCGAGGATCACGAGCGGCGCGCGCCCCTGTCGCGGCTTCCGGGCGTGCCCGGGCCGGAGGAAAGCCGACTCCGACTCCGTGCAGGTGACGACGAGATCCACGCGATCCAGCGCATCGAGGGCCGCGCTCCGTTGCATGGGGAGCGCATCGAGCGGCCGGGCCACCCGTTCGGCCCGGGCCCCGTCCCGGCTCGCGAGGTACACATGCCGCGCGCCCGCTCGCATCAGACACTGCACCGTGAGCCTTCCCATCTCGCCGGTTCCAAGCACGAGTATGCCGCAGTCGTCGAGTGAACCGAACACCTTTCGGGCCAGACCGACGGCCGCACCGGGGATCGAGGTCACACCGCTGGCAATCGACGTACGGGCCCGCACGCGTCCGCCGACATCGAGCGCCGACTGGAAGAGGCGATGCAGCACGGGCCCCACCGTGGGACGCCCCTCCCGATAGGCGCCTCGGACCTGACCCTGAATCTGCGGCTCGCCGACGATGAGCGATTCCAGTCCGCCGGTGACGCGGAACAGGTGGCGCACGGCGTTCGCTCCCTCGACCGTGGTCAGGTAGGAGTCTCCCGCGGCCCCCAGACCCGACACCCTGCACAGCGCCTCGCGCCCAAGGCGGTCCAGCGCTTCCGGGTCACTTCCCGCCAGGTAGCACTCCGTCCGGTTGCAGGTGGAGAGCACGACGCCCTCCGAAATGCCCGGTCCGGCCGTCAGGCCGTCGACCCACTCGGCGCGGCGCCCTTCCCCGAGCGCGAAACGCTCCCGGATATCGATGGGGGCCGTCCGGTGGCTGAGGCCAACCATGACGAGCGCGTCGGCGTGCGAATGCGGCATCGAATCAGAAGGGGAGGTCGTCCTCACCCGCGACGGCCCGGTTGGAGAACTCCGAGAAATCCGAACGCTCCTGTCGAGGTTCCGGCGACGAATAACTTTCTCCGCCACCGCCGCTGCTCCCGAGCATGATCATCTCGAGCGCGCGGATCTCCGTCGTATACCGCGTCTGACCGTCCTGCCCCTCCCACTGCCGGTACTCGATCCGGCCTTCCACGTAGACGCGGTCGCCCTTGCGCAGGTATTGCTCGCAGATCTCGGCGAGACGATCCCAGCAGACCACGCGGTGCCACTCCGTCTTCTCCTGCTGGTCCCCGGCGCGCGTCGTCCATCGGCGGCTGGTCGCGACCGAAAGCGTCGCCACCCGCGTCCCCGAGTTCGTCGACCGCACTTCCGGGTCCGCGCCCATGTTTCCGATGAGTGTCGCCTTGTTCAGACTGCGCGCCATTCCCGCCTCCCGATGATCGATTCAGAAGCTCATGGTGGTGATGATGTTGAAGAGGATCAAGGTAACAGAAAACGATCAACGGACCAGCAATCGGCGCATGATAAGGGCGTCTTCCGCGGGGCCCTCGTAGTATCCGCGGCGCCGGCCGACGATCTCGAACCCCCGGCTTCGGTAGAGGCCCTGTGCACTTTGGTTCCCCTCCCGCACCTCGAGGAAGATCTGGACGACGCTCCGGTTCCGCGCTTCCTCCAGAACCGCTTCCACCAGTTCGGCGCCGATACCGCGTCGGCGCTCCTCCGGGGCCACCGCGAGGTCCCCCAATTCCGCCTCCCGTCCGACGAACCACACCACGGCGTAACCCGCGACGCGCTCCTCATCGTCCACAGCGGAGAGCAGCACGGCGTCGGGGCGCCGGAGCAGGTTCCTGAACGTTCGTTCGGACCACGGGGTGGCGAAACACGCTTCCTCTATCGCCGTCACCTGCCCGAGATCCGACTCGAGGAGCGGCCGGATCCGAAGCGCCGGCCTATCGGGGTCCGCCACGGCGCCCGGCCTGGCGTTCGGCCCCGGAACTCCGGACGTACCGGGGTTCCCACGCGTCGATGTCGGCGACGCGGCCGGCGGGCAGCCTCTGGGCCAGCCACAGGAGCGCGCCCGCCCGCGGCACGCCGAGAAACGCGGGGAGCACGCTTCCCCCACGACCCTCGATCCGGTCGCGGTGCCGGATCGCTCCTTCCCCGGCGAAGGACCAGGCCCCGGGATCCTCGAGCTCTTCGATCCAGACATCGATGTCGCACGCCATCGGCCCGCGGAGCGGGGCCTCCAGCGGGCCGTCGGCATAGGCGGCCGCGTAGACTTCGCCTCGCCGGGCGTCGAACAGTGCGCACACGCGTTCGCGCCCCGCGGAGGCGGCGACGGAGCGTAGGCTCGAATACGCGTGGAGCGGCAGGCTCCTCGCATGACACCAGCCCTTGGCGAGCGCAGCCGCGATCCGCACGCCGGTGAAGGAACCCGGGCCCGCCCCGACGACCACACGTTCGATGTCGCCGACGCCGATCCGGGCCCGCGCCAGCATGCGCTCCACCTCGTCGAGCACCGTTTCCGAATGCGTCGCGCGGACCGCCAGCGCGCACTCCGCAACCAGCGTGTCGCCGCGGCCCAGGGCGATGCTGCCGAGTGTCGTACTCGTCTCCAGCGCCAGGCTCAGCACGCGGACGCCTCCACCCCCTCGGCGTAGAGGCCCGGATCAGGAACCGGCGGCACGCGCCCCAGCCCGCGCGCCGTGACCCGCCGCAGCATGCCCGCTGGGTCCCCGGCGGCTCTGTCGGCCGCGTCGGCCCCAGCGGCAAACTCGAGCCGAACCTCCCACCGGTCCGTCGGGAGCTCCTCCCCGGCTCGCTCGGCCCACTCGACGAAGACCGCCCCCGCGTGGGCTTCGAGTTCCTCCCACCCGAGGGCGAGGAGTTCGGACGGGTCGCCGATCCGGTACAGATCGGCGTGCCCGATGGGACCCCGGTCGCCCGCGTACCAGTGGACGAGCGTGTAGGTCGGGCTCGTAACGGTTTCGTCCACGCCCGCTCCGGCACACGCCGCCTGTGTGAGCCGGGTCTTGCCGGCTCCGAGCGGCCCGCTGAGCGCGACGAACACTCCCTCGCGGTCCGCGACCGCACCGAGCTCTCGCCCCCAGCGCACGAGCCCCGCCTCGTCCAGCACGGCACTTCTCATGCCGGGTCCCCCGCGGAGATCGGCAACCCCGGCGGCCGGGCCCCTTTCCCCTCGTCGATCCGGGCGCGGATCTCGAACAGCTCGTCTCTCAGCCGGGCCGCCGACTCGAAGTCGAGCGCGGCCGCCGCGGCACGCATGTCTTTCTCGATGACCTCGGCCAGCGCCTCCGGCGACAGTTCCTCATAGGGGCCTTCCCGTTCGTGCACGGCGGGCTGCGCCTCGCGCGCGTCGGCGACCGCGGTCGAGAAGCGGATCTCCCGCACCGACTTCACGATCGAACGCGGCTCGATGCCGTGCTCCCGGTTGTACTCCGCCTGGACCTCACGTCGCCGCGACGTTTCATCCATCGCGCGCCGCATCGAATCCGTCACCCTGTCCGCATACAGAATCGCCTTCCCCGCCAGGTTCCGGGCCGCCCGTCCGATCGTCTGCACGAGCGATCGATCCGAACGGAGAAAACCCTCCTTGTCCGCGTCGAGGATCGCGACCAGAGAGACCTCCGGGAGATCGAGGCCCTCGCGCAGCAGGTTGATCCCGACCAGGACGTCGAACGTCCCCAGCCGCAGATCGCGGAGGATCTTCACCCGGTCGATCGCGGCAATGTCCGAGTGCATGTAGCGCACCCGCACGCCCCGCACCGCGAGAAACTCGGACAGGTCTTCCGCCATCCGCTTCGTGAGCGTCGTGACGAGCACGCGCTCGCGCCGTTCCGTCCGGCGGCGAATCTCGCCCAGCAGGTCATCCACCTGCCCCCGAACCGGCCGTACCTCCACGTCGGGATCCAGCAGCCCCGTCGGCCGAATCAACTGCTCGACGACGACGCCTTCGCTCTTCCGCAACTCGTACTCGCCCGGCGTCGCGCTGACGAAGATCGCGTTGGGCACGAGATCCTCCCACTCCCCGAAGGCGAGCGGGCGATTGTCCAGCGCGGAGGGGAGCCGGAACCCGAACTCGACGAGCGTCGTCTTCCGACTGCGGTCCCCCTCGTACATCCCGCCGATCTGCGGGATCGACACGTGGGACTCGTCCACGACCACGACATAGTCATCGGGAAAATAGTCGAGAAGGCAGTAGGGACGCTCGCCGGGTTCCCGACCGTCGAGGTGCCGGCTGTAGTTCTCGATCCCCGGACAGAAACCCACTTCCGTCAGCATCTCGAGATCGAATCGCGTGCGCTGCTCCAGGCGTTGCGCCTCCAGGAGCCGCCCCTCCTTCCGGAGGTGCAGCAGCCGCTCCTCCAATTCCACGTAGATCGCGTGCCGGGCCTCCTCCAGGCGGTGGCCGAGCGTCGCGTAGTGCGTGGCCGGGAAGATCGATGTCTCCGGCAGGCGTGTGATCGTGACGCCGGTCATGGGATCGATCTTCGAGATGCGCTCGACGACGTCGCCCCACATCTCGATCCGTACTCCCTGCTCCTCGTATGCGGGCAGGATCTCGATCACATCGCCCCGCACCCGGAAGGTGCCGCGGACGAAGTCGAGATCGTTGCGGGAATACTGGATCTGGACGAGCCCGGAGAGGATCTCGCGGCGAGAGATCTCCTGCCCTTCGCGCAGCGTGAGCATGAGTTCGCGGTAGCCGGCCGGATCTCCGAGTCCGTAGATCGCGGACACGGAGGCTACGACAATCACATCCCGGCGTTCCATGAGCGCGGAGGTGGCACGGAGCCGCAGTCGGTCTATGTCCTCGTTTATGGACGCATCTTTCTCTATGAAAGTGTCCGTCGAAGGGACATAGGCTTCGGGCTGATAGTAATCATAGTAGGAGATGAAATATTCGACGGCATTGCGGGGAAAGAACTGTCGCAATTCTCCATACAACTGGGCGGCGAGCGTCTTGTTGTGACTCATGACCAGCGTGGGGCGGTTCACCTCCGCAATCATCGCCGCCAGGGTCACCGTCTTGCCGCTGCCGGTCACGCCGAGGAGCGTCTGCCATTTGTCGCCGCGGCGTAGGCCCTCGGCCAACTCGCGGATCGCGGTGGGCTGGTCACCCATCGGCTCGAACGGAAGCTGGAGGTCGAAGCGGGGCATGGTCTCGATCAGCCGGTCACTCGATGGTGAGCCCGCTCTCCCCGAAGGACTCCTTCCGTTCGACGGAGATCACGCCCTTCACGCCCTGCACCTTGCGCATGACCTTCTGCAGGTGGTTCAGGTTCTCGACTTCGACGACGAACTGCCCGCGCATTCCCCCCTCGACCCCCTTGATGTCGGCTGATTGGATATTCGTGCCCGTGTCGCTGACCGCACGGGCGATGTCCGCGAACAGCCCGTGGCGATCCGTCCCCTCCATCACGATGCGGACCAGGAACCGGCGCTCGCCGTGTGTCTCCCACTCGATCTCCACCCGGCGCTCGGGAGCGTCGGAGAGGTTCAGGACGTTCGGACAATCCTGCCGGTGGATCGAAACGCCGCGGCCCCGGGTGATATAACCGATGACCCTGTCTCCGGGGACCGGCTGGCAACACTGGGAGTACCGGACCATCAGGTTCTCCATCCCCTGGATCCGGATCCCCTGGCCGCCTCCACCCCAGACCTTGTCCACGAGCTTGTGGAGCGGACTGGGACTCTTCTGCGGCACTTCCGGGATGACCTCGGGGAGGATGGCCCTCATCACGCGCGTGAGCCCCACGTCCCCGCGCCCGGTGGCGGCATAGAGGGAGTCGGGTCCGTCGTATCCCAGTGTCTCGCATGCAGCCTTGAGGGCCTTCTCGTCCACCTTCCCGCGACGGCGGCGCCTCCACTCCCGCTGAACGATGTCCTTCCCCAGCTGCAGTGCCGACTCCTGCTCTTCATCGCGAATCCACTGCCGGATCTCGTGCCGGGCCTTGCTGCTCCGCACAAAGCCCAGCCAGTCCCGGCTCGGCGTCTGCGAATCGGAGGTCAGGATATGTACGGTGTCCCCGTTCCGCAGCGGGCGGCTGAGCGGGGCGATCCGTTCGTTCACCTTCGCGCCCTTGCAGCGCAACCCGACCTCGGTATGCACCGCGAAGGCGAAGTCGATGGGCGTGGCCCCCTTCGGCAACTGCTTGACGTCCCCCGCCGGCGTGAAGACGAAGATCTCGTCCTGGAAGAGGTCGATGCGGAGGAACTCCATGAACTCCTCCGGCTCGCGCGTCTCCTGCTGCCACTCGAGCACCTGGCGGAACCACGCGAGTTCGTCGTCGACCTCGTCCCCGGACCGGCCCTCCTTGTAGCGCCAGTGCGCCGCGATCCCGTACTCGGCCGTGCGGTGCATTTCGCGGGTTCGGATCTGGATCTCGTACAGCGCCCCGCCGGGACCGAAGATCGTCGTGTGCAGGCTCTGGTACATGTTCGACTTCGGCGTGGCGATGAAGTCGTGAAAGCGTTCCGTGAGCGGCGTCCACTTGTTGTGCACGATCCCGAGCGCGTGGTAGCAGTCGCGCACCGAGTCCACCAGGATTCGCATCGCGAGCGTGTCGTACACCTCCTCGTAAGGCGTGTCGCGCTTGACCATCTTGCCGTAGATGGACCAGAGGTGCTTCGGCCGGCCCGTGACCTCGCACTCCATCCCCGCGGCGTTCAGTTCCGTCCGCAGAGGCTCCTCCATGCGGCGGATCAGCTCCTCGCGTTCACCCCGTGTGGCGTTGACCTCCTTCACGAGCTTCCGGTATCCCTCGGGCTCCAGGAACTTGAAGGCGAGATCCTCGAGTTCCCACTTGAGGCGGGCTACGCCGAGGCGGTGGGCCAGGGGTGCGTAGATCTCCCGGGTCTCGAGCGCGATTCGCTCGCGGGCGCCGGCCGGCATGTGCTCCAGCGTCCGCATGTTGTGGAGACGGTCCGCGAGCTTCACCATGATCACCCGCGCGTCGCGCGCCATGGAAAGAAGGAGCTTCCGGTAGGTCTCGACCTGCCGTTCCGCCATGGAGCCGAACGCGAACAGCGCGATCTTCGTGAGGCCGTCCACGATGAGGGCGATTTCCTCGCCGAACTCGGTCCGGATCTCGGCCACCGTCGTGTCGGTATCCTCGACGACGTCGTGTAGCAGCGAGGCGGCGATGCTCACCGTGTCGAGCCGGATCTCGATGAGAATCTTGGCGACCTCGACGCAGTGGCGGATGTAGTCCTCGCCGGAGCGGCGCTTCTGGCCCTCGTGCTTCTCCAGGCTGTACTGGAACGCAAGCGCGAGCAGATCGAGGTCGAGGCGATCCTCGTAGCCCTCGATCGCTTTCATGAAGTCGACGGGCAGCAGCGAACGCGGGCCCGCTCCCGGCGCGGCCCGGCCGACTGCCCGCTTGAGGCTGCTCTCCACGCTTCGCGCTCCGTCCCCGAGACGTAAACGCCCGAACGGCCGTGATCCAATGGCCCGGGCAACCTGTAAAGATAGCAGTAGGCCGCGAGTTCGGCGCGGGCCGGGACGGGAGCGAGGCCCGTGTCCGAGACACGACGCTAGCAGACGCCGCGTTCGCGCAGGCTTACGTAGGCCTTGTCGCCGAGGATGACGTGGTCGCGGACGGGGATCCCGAGAAGCCTGCCGCTTTCGACGAGTTGGCAGGTCACCGCGATGTCCTCGGGCGACGGTTCGGGTTCGCCGCTCGGGTGATTGTGGGCGAGGATGACGGAGGCCGAGGCCGTGGCGATCGCCGGCGCGAACACCTCCCGCGGGTGGACGAGCGAGCTGTTCAGGAGCCCCACCGTGAGTCGTCGTTCGAGCAGTACCTGGCTTTGCGTGTCCAGGTAGAGGACCCAGAACTCCTCCTGGCGACGATCCCGCAGCAGGGGGCCGAGACGTCCGTACACGTCGGCCGGACTGCGGATGCGGGCGTTCGCACGGGCAGGTTCAGCCGCCTGTCGCCGCCCCAGCGCGAGCGCCGCGGCCACGGCGGCCGAGCGGGCGGGGCCCACCCCCCCGGTTCGCTCGAGTTCGGCCGGCTCCGCTCGTCCCATCTCCCGCAACGAGCCGCCGAAGTCCGCCAGCAGACGGCCGGCCACCTCCACGGCCGAACGCCCGGTGGCACCCGCCCCGAGCACGACCGCCAGCAACTCGGTGGTCGAGAGGGCGTCCGGGCTGAAGCGACGCAACCGCTCTCGCGGACGCTCGCTCGCCGGGAGTTCGAGGATCTTCGGTGCCATGCCGTCATATATCCGAACGGTCATGAATTCCGTCTCAACTCCCGGGTAGCGGGGGTATCGTTCTCGGGGGCTGGTGGCACGCCCGGGCCCGATCGCGCAAGTTGCGGACACCCTTGGCGGTCAAGGGCGAACGCCCGAGCCGGGGCAGGAATCGCGCGCTCGGCAGCGCCGGCTCCCGAGGCCCGATCTCAATACCGTCAGGAGGACCAGAATGACATCACGATGGCGCAGTATCGCCGCTGCCACGACCCTTACGCTTGCCGTCGTCCTCACCTCGTGCGGGCCGTCTCCCGCGATCCGCACCATCCCCCTCGACGGGCCGCTCCTGCTGCGACTGGCGCCGCTCGAGGGTCAGATTTCCCGGTACGCCTACTCCATGGAAACGAGCGTCGAAGGTCCGATGATGCCTTCGACCGACGGCCCGCTCATGACCATGAGTTGGCTGCAAACGCAGACGGTCCTGAGCGTGGAGGACGACATCTTTCGAATACGGTCGACGGTCGACTCGGCCAGCACGACGCTGGGTATGGGCTTGCCGGGGATGGGTGATCTCCTGCCGGACGTCTCCGGGATGTCCTTCACCACCGAAATGGACTCGCGTGGCGGAGTGGTCCGCATCATCGAGAGCGAGGGCGTACCGGATGACGTCGGGATGAGCGTGGAGAGCCTGGTAGAGGGAGCGAGCTATTTCGTCCTGCCCGAGGAGGAGGTCGGCCCGGGCGACTCCTGGACGCTCGATACGTCCGTGGATGTCCCGCTCGGGCCCGGCGGCACCACATCGATGGACATGGAGTTCACGTACACGTTCGTCAGCCTCGACAGTGGCCTCGCGACCCTCTCGTTCGAGGGTCCGATGGACATGAACATGGACTTCGAGGGCATGGCGATGAGCGGCAGCGGGACGCTGACCGGAACGATGGTCGTGGACGTCGTCGAGGGTCGGCACGTGAGCCAGGCGAGCCAGACGACCATCGACATGAACATGGCCGGGATGACGATGACGGTGAACTCGACGACCACGCTCGAACTGCTGCCGGATTCCTGATACCAAAGACCCCAGACGGCGAGTGAAGGAGAGCCGAGGAGAAACGATGAACCCGACGAAAATGAGAGTCTTGATTCGAAGTGCGGCGGCGACCGCTTTCGCGGTGGGCTGTGCGGCCCCCCTCCACGGGCAGACTCTGCTTCGCATGACGCCGGCCGAAGGACAGGTCTCGCGGTACGTCGTCGAGGCGGAGACGTCCATGGCCGGGGCGGTCATGTCGACCCAATCCATTTACCGGACCGAGACGATCGCCAGCGTGACCGGTGGCGCCTTCGAGGTTCAGGCCATGATTGACTCGTCTACCGTGACGGCGGCCATGCCCGGGGCGGGGGGGCCCGATCTGTCGGGCATGAGTTACACGTTCGGCATGGATCCGCGGGCGCGGGTGACGGGGTTGACGGACGCCGGGACGCTTTCGGCGGAAGCGGAGGTGGCGATCCGTGCGCTGCTGGGTAGCAGTTTCTTCGAGTTGCCGGAGGGCGAAGTCAGCCCGGGTGACTCCTGGTCGGGGCAGGTGACGACCGAGATACCGGCCGGCATGGGCGGTACGATGACCATGGAAACGGACCTGACCTACACGCTCGCGAACCTCGACGGGGACCTGGCGGAAATATCGCTCGATGGAACCGTGACGATGTCGGGAAGCGCTGGCGGCATGACGATGTCGGGAACCGGATCGCTCAGCGGGACCGCGATCTTCGACACGGGACGAAGCCGCCTCGATAGCCACGACAGTGTGCTCGACGTGGACATCAATGCGGGGGGTATGGCGATGTCAATGCAGACGACGACCACGCGCAGCATCATCTCCTGACGCCGGCGCCAGGTCGCGCTATCGGTTTCGTGAGGGCAAGACGATCCGGGAGGGATAGCTCGGGCTTCGCTTGACCGTCCACTCCGGGACGTCGCCGTCGCGGGGATAGCGGAGGAACGTGTCGGCATCCGCGCCGGCGAGGGCGACACGGATCCTGTGCCCCGCGCGGAACAGCACCGAGGTCGCCCACAGGTCGAAGCTCAACTCCGCGACTTCCCCGGGCACGAGCGGGAGCGCGTCGTCGCGTGACTCGCTGCGGTGCGGGCCGTACTTCCTGTACAGCGGGGGAGCCTCCGTGACCGCGCGCACGACCCCGCGCAGCTGTCCTTCCGTGATGTACCGCACCGTACCATCCGGAGCGACGTCCTCCAGATAGACGATGAAGGCGCCATCCGTTTGGGTGGACGCCAGGTGCAGCGTGACGACCGGGTGGCCCGTGACCTCGGTGTCGGCTTCGAGGGGCGGACTCGTGTAGGTGAGCAGCTTCTCGTCCTCGGCCCGGCGGTCGCCATACACCACGTCGCCGCCCCCGCCGTTCGTGTACCAGCGGTTGCGGGTCCCTGTCGTGGCGCTGAAATCGACGGTGTAGGGATCCTCCCCCGCTTCCGAGGCGGGAGCTTCCGCCGATAACGTGCCTCCCTCGCGGAAGTACCACGTCACGTCGTCGAAACCCTCCGGCGGCCAGAGCTCCGTCCGTGTCCAGCGGTCGGCGCCCAGCGTGTAGTAGTGGATCTCGGTCGGCGTCTCCCCGGACCCGCCCTCCTTCAGGTGCGCGTCGAAGAACGCGACGAGTTCCTCGAACTGCGCATCGGCAGCGGGCGCGACGGGCGTGTCGTCCGCCTTGAAGGGGTCGGTGTCGTTGCGGGCCCCGTGGTCCCAAGGGCCGATGTAGACCTGTTGGGCGTTGGAGATCGTGTTGTAGCGGCCCAGCGTGCCGTTCACCGTCGCGGCGTCCTGCCAGCCGACCCGGATGAACATGGCCACGCCGGATTCCTCGATCTGCGGCAGGTGGCCCGAGGGACTGCGGCGATGACCGACGTTCGTCTCGCCGTAGGGGCCGAAGGGGTCGTCCCGGAACTCGTACTCCAGCGCCGCCTCGAAGGGCACGGTGTTGGCCCGGTGCTCCGCCACCGCGGCCTGGAGCAGCGATCCGTCGACGTCCGCGTCGACGGGTTTCACGCCGGTAACCCGGCTCTGCACCTCGTCGCAGGCCGGCCCCATCGCGTCGGACAGGCCGCAGATGTCGTTCAGGTCCTGCATGCGCGTGCGGTTCGACCAGTCCTCGAGGAAGCCGACCGTGAGCACGCCGCCGGGGAAGATGAGGTGGCCGAAGTTGTCGAAATCGTTGAAGAGGGGCGCCACCGCCTTCACGGCGGGGCTGCCGTTCACGGCCAGCATCTCGGCCGTGTTTCCGGCATAGGAGACCCCGTAGGCGCCCACGCGCCCGTTCGACCAGGGCTGGTCCGCAATCCAGTCCGCGACCTCCCCGTAATCCGTGACCTCGTCTTCGGCGAGTTCGAAGCGGCGGATCCCGAACGAGGCCCCGCTGCCCCGCCCGTCCACGAGGATGAGGGCGTATCCGGCCCGGTTCCAACGTTCGGCCTCCGCGAAGTTCGAGGTCTCCTCGAGGGGGACGCCGACCTCGCCGCGGGCGCGCCAGTAACGGGTCGCCCGCATCATGGCCGGGAGCCGATCCCCCGGCTGGATGCCGTCGGGCAACCACACGTCGACGGCAATGCGGACGCCGTCCCGCATGGGGACGTGGAGCGCCTGGTTGCGCGTGAGCGCGCTCACGGGGGCCTCACCCGGGCTATCGTCGGCGGCAGAGGAGGCGCCGTCCCCGCAGGCGAGATTGGCAAGCGCAACGGGCACCGCCAGCGCCGCTACGGCAGTGAGGCGCCGCCCCGGGCTCACCAGGCGATCGCGTGGCCGTCGCGGCGCGGATCGGACCCGCCCGCCAGAGCGCCCGTCTCCGCGTCCCGGTACACCCCCTGTACGCCGCCGAGATTGCCGGGCTCCACCAGGTTGTGCCCTCGATCGGCGAGCTCTTCGTACACCTCCGGTGGGAAGCCCGCCTCCAGGTACGTGACCGAGTCCTCCGGAATCGGCGTCAGGCCGCCGCCCCGGTTGAGGCACATGCGGGGCGAAGCGATCGCAAGCTGCATGTCCATCCCGCCTGCCGTCAGCTTCGTGATCACCTGCCCGACCGTCTGCGGGATCGTGTAGCCGCCGGCGGCGCCGACAGCCGCGACGAGATTCCCGTCCTTCATGACCACGCACGGCGTCATCACGCCCTTCGCCTTCTGGCCTCCCGCGATGTAGTTGGCGTGCCCTTCCTCGAGGGAGAAGCCGAACATGTGGCCGTTGTTCAGGAAGATCCCCGTGTCGCCCGCGATCACGCCGCTCCCGTAGAGGGCGACGAGCGACTGCGTGAAGGCGACGGCGTTCCCCCAGCGGTCGGCGGAGGAGAGGCTCGTCGTCCCGAAGAACGGGAGCGGGGCGCCCGAGAAAGAGGCGATGCGGCCGGGATCGATCGTCGCCCGCTGCTCGTCCGCGTATTCCTTCGAGATGATCCTGTCGACCGGGATCTCCGCGTCTTCGTTCCCCGTGTTGTAACGTTCGTCATCGATGAGGGCGAGCCGGTTCGCCTCGAGCCACAGGTGGGCGAACTCGGAGCCGTAGAGGTCCATGTTCGCGAGGTCGAAGCCGTCCATGATGTTGAGCGCCTGGAACATCGTCATCCCGCACGATCCCGGCGGCATGGCGTACAGATCGTGTCCCTGGAAGGTCGTCGTGATGGGCTCTCGCCACGCGACCTCGTATCCCTCGAGATCGGCCTTTGTCATGTGGCCGCCGTTCTCGGCGAGGAAGGCGACGATGCGGTCTCCGATCTCGCCCTTGTAGAGGTCGTCGGCGCCTTCGCGCGCGAGCCGGCGCATGCTGGCGGCGAGTTCGGGCTGCTTGATGATCTCACCCATGCGCGGTGGACGGCCGTTCGGGAACATGATCCGCGTGCTCGACGGGTAGTGCCCGAGCTTGTCGGCGCTCCCGGTGGTGTGGAGTTCATCGAACTTCGAAATCACGAAGCCGTCCTCGGCCAGCTGGATCGCGGGCTCGAACACGTCGCCGAGGCTCATCGTCCCGTAGCGCTCGAGCACGGCGGCCCAGCCCTTGAAGGCGCCGGGTACGATCGGCGCCCTGTAGCCCATCTCGACATCATCCGGCGTGATCGTGCTCGCCGAGGATGCCGCGGGCGCCCGTCCGAGCGCATCCAGTCCGACGACCCGGTTCTCCTCCGCCAGGTAGATGAGCATGAAGCCGCCGAAGCCGCCGAGCCCGGACATGTAGGGCTCGGAGACGTTGAGCGTGGCGGAGGCGGCGACGATGGCGTCGATCGCGTTGCCGCCCTGCATCATGATCGTCGTGCCGGCGAGCGAGGCGTAGTAGTCGGCGGCGGCCGTCACGCCGCGGCGGCCCCACACGGTCCCGTGCGCGGGGCCGAGCAGGCCGGGGACGTTCGAGTCCCCGGCGGGCCCCCATTGTCCGATCCCGTCCGGGGGCGCGGCGGCCGTCTCGGGGGCGCGACAGCCGATCAGACTGGATCCGGCGGCGGCAGCGGCGGAGGTGGCGAGAAAGTCTCGGCGTCTCATGGGACGGCTCCTGGGCAGGGGGAATCGCGCGGCCCTCATCCTAGACTCCGAGTTGCCCGCCGCTCAAGACCCTTGTTGACGGCTGACACATCGGCGGCGGCCCCTCCCGGGCGCGCCGCCGATGCGTCGGGTGAGAGCCCTACCAGGCGATGGCGTGGCCGTCCCGGCGCGGGTCGGATCCGCCGGCCAGGGCGCCGGTCTCGGCATCGCGGTACACGCCCTGCACGCCGCCCGGGTTTCCGGGCTCGGCCAGGTGGTGGCCGCGGTCCTCGAGTTCGCCGTACACCTCGGGCGGGAAGCCCGCCTCCAGGTACGTGACCGAGTCCTCCGGGATCGGCGTTCGCCCCCCGCCCCGGTTGAGGCACATGCGCGGCGAGGCGATCGCGAGCTGTATGTCCATTCCGCCCGTCGTCAGCTTGGTGATCACCTGCCCCACCGTCTGCGGGATCGTGTAACCGCCCGCGGCGCCTACCGCGGCGACGAGGTTCCCGTCCTTCATCACGACGCACGGCGTCATGACGCCCTTCGCCTTCTGGCCGCCTTCGAGGTGATTGACGTGCCCTTCCTCGAGGACGAAGCCGAAGGTGTGGCCGTTGTTGAGGAAGATCCCCGTGTCGCCGGCGATCACTCCGCTGCCGTAACCGCTCACGAGCGACTGCGTGAAGGCGACCGCGTTCCCCCAGCGATCGGCGGACGAGAGGCTCGTCGTGCCGAAGAAGGGGAGCGGGGCCCCGGAGAAGGAGGCGATGCGGGCGGGGTCGATCGTCGCCCGCTGCTCGTCCGCGTATTCCTTCGAGATGATCATGTCGACGGGAATTTCGACATCTTCCTTCCCCGTGTTGTAGCGGTCGTCGTCGATGAGGGCGAGCCGGTACGCCTCGAGCCACAGGTGCGCGAACTCCGAGCTGTAGAGGTCCATGTTCGCGAGGTCGAACCCATCCATGATGTTGAGCGCCTGGAACATCGACATGCCGCACGAGCCCGGCGGCATGGCGTACAGGTCGTGTCCCTGGAAGGTCGTCGTGATCGGTTCCTTCCACGTGACGTCGTACGCCTCCAGGTCGGCCATCGTCATGTGGCCGCCGTTCTCGGCGAGGAAGGACACGACGCGCTCCCCGATCTCCCCCTTGTAGAAGTCGTCGGCGCCTTCGCGGGCGAGGCGCCGCATGCTGGCGGCGAGGTCGGGCTGCCTGATGATCTCGCCCATGCGCGGGGGGCGGCCGTGCGGGAACATGACGCGGGTGGTCGACGGGAACTGTCCCAGCTTCTCGGCCGCGGCGCCGCTCGTGTGGATCTCGTCGAAACGCGAGACGACGAACCCGTCCTCGGCGAGCCGGATCGCGGGCTCGAACACGTCGCCCAGGCTCATCGTCCCGTAGCGTTCGAGGACGGCGGCCCAGCCCTTGAATGCGCCGGGCACGATGGGGGCCTTGTAGCCCGCGGCGAAGTCGTCGAGCGTCATCGTTTCCGGCGACGAGGCGGCCGGCGACTTGCCGAGCGCGTCGAGTCCGACGACCCGGTTCTCCTCGGCGAGGTAGATGAGCATGAAGCCGCCGAAGCCCCCGATCCCGGACATGTAGGGTTCCGAGACGTTGAGCATGGCGGACGCGGCCACGATGGCGTCCACCGCATTCCCGCCCTGCATCATGATCGTCGTGCCGGCGAGCGAGGCGTAGTAGTCGGCGGCGGCCGTCACGCCCCGCGCCCCCCACACGGCCCGGTGCGCGGGTCCGAGCAGGCCGGGGACGTTCGAATCTCCGGCCGGGCCCCATTGCCCGCTGGCGGCGGTGGCCGCGCCTGCGGTCTCAGGAGGCCGACATCCGATGAGACTGGATCCGGCGGCTGCGGCGGCGGAGGTGGCGAGGAAGTCTCGGCGTCTCATGGGACAGCTCCTGGGCAGGGGGGATCGCAGACTCTGATCCTAGACTCCCCGCAGGCCGCCGCTCAAGACCCGGCACACGGCGACGGGAACCCGGAAATAACCGCAGGACTCCCGCCTATGGGCTATCGTAGACGGCATCCAGCTCATTCTTCCAGGACATCACACGTGCTCGACCCCATCACATCCGTCGCCCGCCGCCCCGACGATACGGTTATCGCCGCCCTCCGTGGCCTTCAGGGACGTGCCACTGTAGGCGATGTCGTCTCCGCCACCGGATTGCCGGACCACGAGGCCGAGGTCGCCCTGAGGTCCCTCCTGGAGACGCACCGCGGCCACCTCGAGGTCTCCGATTCGGGCGACCTCCTTTACCGGTTCGATCCCACGCTCATCGAACGGGACGCGGAACCGTTCCGGGCGCGCTTCCGCAGAGTCGCCTGGTCGGCCTTCCAGGTCGGCTTCAAGATCTGGACGGCCGTCATGCTGGTCGTCTACTTCGTCGTCTTCGTCCTGATTCTGATCGCGCTGATGACCGCCAACCGCGACGGCCGCGGCTCCGGCGGGCGCAGGGGCTTCAGCCTGGGGGACTTCTTCATCCTCCACTGGCTTCTCGGGGGCCGCGGGTGGGACCGGAGGGGCCTCTACTACGGCGACCGCCACGCCAGGCGGCTCCCGAAGGACGCCCGGCCGCCCTTCTACAAGAAGGTCTTCGCCTTCATCTTCGGCCCCGAGGAGCCCAGGCCGACGCAGCTCCAGAAGGATCGTACGGTTGTCCAGTTGATCCGGGCGCGGAAGGGCGTCCTGACGTCGTCGGAGTTGATCGAGCACACCGGCCTGCCGATCGACGACGCCGTCGAAGAAATGGGACGCCTCACCGGCGCCTACGGAGGCGACCCGCGGGTGTCGGACGCGGGCGAGGTCGTGTACGCCTTCCCCGAGCTGATGAGAAGCGCCCACGGGGAGGTCCGCGCGCGAGAGCCCGAACCGGCATGGATGCGGTTGGAGTACCCGAAAAAGCTGACGGGCAACAGCGGCGGAGCCAACGTCGGCATCGGCGCCATGAACGGCTTCAACCTGGCGATGGCGAGCGTGATCGGGCTGCCCTCCTCGAGCGATCCGGTCACCTTCTACGGGCTGGGCGTCGTGCCGTTCACCTACAGCAGCCTCTTCTTCGCAATCCCCATCGTCCGCTCGTTGACCCTGGCCGGGAAGAACCGCGCGCGTATGCGGCGCAACGTTCGGCGCTTGCTCGTGGGCCTGGTCTACTCCCGTAGCGTCGGGACCGATCAGTGGGTCGCGGCTGGCGACGCGATCCGCCACGTGACGCGCGCGCTCGACGGCCAGCAGGTGCCGCCGAAGATGATCCTGACGGAGCTGGAGCGCCTGGCGGCCGAGTTCGACGCGGAAGTGGAGGCGGAGGACGAAGGGTTCACGTATCGTTTCCCGGCGATACGCGAGACCTTCGTCGAGGCGGAACTCATGCGGCGCCGGCTGAAGCTCCAGGATCAGCGTCTCGGCCGCATCGTCTACGCAACCTCCGACACCGCCGCGGAGGCCTCACGACGAGATCTGGCCGCCTTCGACCGCGAACTCGAAGGGGCCCAACTCGACCTCTCCCGCTACCTCCCATCCCACACCCGGGTAGGCTACGAGGAAGACTTCGAGGTGGTTATGGATCGGGACCCGGCGAGGATGTAGAGGACTACCAGGCGATGGCGTGGCCGTCGCGTCTCGGGTCCGACCCGCCGGAGAGGGCGCCTGTCCCCGCGTCGCGATGCACCGCCTGCACGCCACCCAGATTCCCGGGCTCCGCCAGGTAGTGGCCGCGGTCCGCCAATTCCTCGTAGACCTCGGGAGGGAACCCGGCCTCCACATAAGTGACGGAGTCCTCCGGGATCGGCGTCCGGCCCCCGCCCCGGTTGACGCACATGCGCGGCGAGGCGATCGCCAGCTGCATGTCCATGCCGGCGACCGCGAGCTTCGTGATCACCTGGCCCACGGTCTGCGGGATCGTGTAGCCGCCCTGGGCCCCGACGGCCGCGAAGAGGTCGCCGTCTTTCATCATCATGCACGGCGTCATCACGCCCTTCGCCCGCTTGCCGCCCTCGAGGTGGTTCACGTGACCCTCCTCGAGCACGAAGCCGAACATGTGGCCGTTGTTGAGGAAGATCCCTGTGTCGCCCGCAATCACGCCGCTCCCGTACCCGTTGACGAGCGACTGCGTGAAGGCGACCGCGTTCCCCCAGCGGTCGACGGTGGAGAGACTCGTCGTCCCGAAGAACGGAAGCGGGGCCCCGGAGAAGGAGGCGACGCGCATCGGATCGATCTTCGCGCGCTGTTCGTCCGCGTACTCCCGCGAGATGATCATGTCGACCGGGATGTCCACGTCCTGCTTTCCGGTGTTGTACCGGTCGTCGTCGGCGAGGGCGAGCTTGAACGCCTCCAGCCACAGGTGCACGAACTCCGACCCGTACAGATCCATGTTCGCGAGGTCGAACCCATCCATGATGTTGAGTGCCTGGAACATCGACATCCCGCACGAACCCGGCGGCATGGCGTGCAGGTCGTATCCCTGGAAGGTCGTCGTGATCGGCTCTCTCCACTGGACCTCGTACGATTCGAGGTCCGACTTCGTCATGTGGCCGCCGTTCTCCGCCAGGAAGGCGACAATGCGGTCGGCGAGTTCGCCCTGGTAGAGGTCGTCGGGCCCCACGCGGGCGAGGTGCCGCATGCTCGCGGCGAGTTCGGGCTGCCGGATGACCTCGCCCATGCGCGGCGGACGTCCGTTCGGGAAGAACACGCGCGTCGTCGACGGGAAGCGGCCCAGCTTGTCCGCGCTCGACTGCGTGTACTGCTCGTCGAACTTCGAGATCACGAAGCCGTCCTCGGCGAGCTGGATCGCGGGCTCGAACAGGTCGCCCATGCTCATCGTGCCGTAGCGCTCGAGCGCTGCGGCCCAGCCCTTGAAGGCGCCGGGCACGATCGGCGCCTTGTAGCCCATGGCGAAGTCGTCGAGCGTCATCGTCTCCGGGGACGAGGCGGCGGGCGACTTGCCGAGCGCGTCGAGACCGACGACGCGATTCTCCTCGGCCAGGTAGATGAGCATGTAGCCGCCGAAGCCCCCGATGCCGGACATGTAGGGATCGGACACGTTCAGCGTGGCGCAGGCGGCGACCATGGCGTCGATGGCGTTCCCTCCCTCCATCATCGTCTTCGTGCCGGCGAGCGACGCGTAGTAGTCGGAGCAGGCCGTCACGCCCGTCCGGCCCCACACGGTCCCGTGCGCGGGCCCGGCCAGGCCCGGCACATGCGAGTAGTCGCCGGTACCCCATTGTCCCGAGGTGACGGGCGGCGCGGCGGACGTCTCGGGAGGACGGCAGGCGACGAGGCTCGATCCGGCGGCGGCCGCGGCGGAGGTGGCGAGAAAGTCTCGGCGTTTCATCGGACGGCTCCTGGCAGGGGGATCGCAGACTTCGATCCTAGATGGGGGCCGCCCCATCGTTCAAGGCACTCAGAGCTTGATGTCGCCGCCGGGATCGCGGCGTTTCAGCCGTTCCAGTACCTCTTCTGCCTCCCGCAACCGGGCGCGGCGCGCCTCCTCGTCCAGCACGGCGGCCGTCCAGTCGGGCCGCCCGCCCACCTCCGGCACGCGCAGCACGGCTCCCTCCCGGCTCCCGGCGGGAAGCGTCTCGAGCGGCACGTCCTCGGTGCGCTCGTCCCCGTCGCGGACGAGAACGGCGCTGGACCCCTCCAAGCGGTCGACGACCCAGAGGTACTCCGCTTGCCCGCTCAATAGTTGAACACGACGACGACGGCCCCTGTGTCGTCGTAGAGCGTCGCGGTGTCGCCGCTGTTGTTCCACACGGCCTGTCGTCGGCCCATGTAGTAGCGGGTGTCGTCCGCGCTTCCGGAACCGGTGTGGACAAAGAGCCGTTCGCCGGCCGCGAGCACCGCGCCCCCCGGGAACGTGAAGCAGTGGTTCGCCAGGTCACACAGCGCCCAGCCGCCGACCGCCCGGTCCTCGGACGAAAGGCTCTCGAGGATCGCGTACTCGCCGTTCGGGTTCTGGTGGTCGTTGCCCGGGGCGTCGGCATGCACCCGGATCCGGATCCCGACGGCTCCCGACGCTCCGGGAGAGAGAGCGCCCCCCGCACCGGCCGTCAGCGCCGAGACGCGGCGTGCGGACGGCGGACCCGCCTCCGCACGTGCAGCGCCTCCCTGGAGCGCAACCTGTCCGCCATAGGCGACCTCGTAGTCTCCGCTCTCGCGACCCTCCACCGAGACATGCCCGTGCTGATCCGTCCGGAACACCGCGGCGCCCGAAGCGTGGAAGGCGTTCAGCGCCGCGGGTCTCGGGTGGCCGTACTGGTTGTTCCGGCCCGCCGAGATGACCACCACCCGGGGCTTCGCCGCGGCGAGGAATTCCCACGTGAAGCCGTTGTCGCTCCCGTGGTGCGGGGCCTTGAGAAGCGTCGCCTCGGGTACGACACCCTGCCCGACGAGATACGAGAGCTGCCTTACCTCCGAGTCGCCGCTCAGAAACGCCGTGAAGCTCCCGTAGCGCACGACCAGCGCGACCGAGCGGTCGTTGTGTTCCGTGCTCCCTCGCGGCAGGAGCGGCAGCACCTCGACCTCGACCTCGCCGAGCGTGAGCGTCCGCGGAGAGGCCTCCAGGTAGGTGATCTCCGGACGCGCGTCGAGGGCGGCGAGCAGCCGCCGGTAAGTCTGCGTCGTGTGCGGCTGGCCGTTGTCCATATAGAAGCGGACGGGGAAGGTCTCGATCACGCCGGCCATGCCGCCGATGTGGTCTGCATGCGGGTGGGTCGCGACGAGCAGGTCGATCTCGCGCACGCCGAACTGCCGCAGGAGCGGGACGATGTCGCGGCGTCCCGCGTCCACGAGCGCCGTCCGGCCGCCCGGCGTCTGGATGAGGACCGCATCGGCCTGTCCGACATCGAGAAAGGTGATGCGCAGCACGGAGTCCGCAGCCGCCGGAGCGTGCTCCGCGGCAGGGGGCGCGCTGACCCGGGTAGGGGCGGCCAACAGTAAAACGGCGGCCGACGCGGAGATGATGATCCGCGCGCAGGTCACGGCCCGCGTCACCGCGTTGCCTCCAGTCCCTGCCACATCAACGCTCGTATTTCCCGCCGGACCATACTGTCCAACTGACCGGCGCCGTTACGGCGAGACAAGTAGCGCGTACACGTGGACTTGCCACCAGTCGCCGCCGATCCTCTCTATCCGATGGCGTGCTTCAGCCCCCGTTTCGGATGCAGTCGTGCGAGGAAGTCCCCGACCGGCACGCACCGGATATCCCGCACGGCGAGCCGGTCCGCGCCCCTGTAGAGCAGCACCCGGTGAGCCTCCGGGTACTCGTCGCCGAAGGCCACCAGCCCCCGAAGATCCTCGGGGCGTACCCGATCCGCGTTCTTGACCTCGAACGCCCAGAGCCCCCCGGTCCCGTAGAGCACGAAGTCCACTTCCGTCCCGGACCGCGTGCGCCAGTAGTACAGCCTCCCATCGGTTCCCGAGTACGCCAGCCACGCCCGAAGGTGCTGCGCCACGAGGCCCTCGAGCGCGGGACCGTCGATTTCGGCGGGCCGGTCGAGCGGGCCGGCCGGTCGCAGACTCCTGAACAGGCCGCAGTCGAAGTAGAAGAATTTCGGGTGCGCCGCGAGGCGGCGTTTGGCGCGTCGCGTGAACACGGGCAGGCGGAAGGCGAGCAGCAGGTCTTCGAGCAACGCCAGGTAGCCCGCGACCGTGGTCCGGCTCGTCTCGCACTCGCGCGCGATTGCGCTGACGTTGAGCGTCGCGCCGTGAGAGAAGGCCGCCGCCTCCAGGAAACGCGAGAAGCTGCCCACGTCGCGAGCCAAGCCTTCGGCGCGCACTTCCTGTTCGACGTATAGCGCGGCATAGGCGGCGAGGGCCGATTCCGGATCTTGCGAGGAGAAGACGGCGGGAACCATCCCGAGTCTCAGGCAGGTCTCGAGATCGAAGCGTCGTCCCGCCTCTCCGGCCGCCCCGTCCGCGACCTCCCCTGCCACCATTTCCCCGGCCATGAAGGGATGCATGGAGCGCATGGCGGCGCGGCCCGCGAGAAGGTTCACGCCGCCACGCCTCAGCTTGCGGGCGCTTGACCCCGTGAGGACGAACCGGTGCCCTCCCCCGGATTCCATCAGGTCGTGAACGACGTTCAGGAGCTCGGGGACGCGCTGAATTTCATCGATGACCACATCGCGTCCGGGCGAAGCGCCCCGCACAAGTTCGCGCAGGCGTTCCGGACGGGCCGCCAGCCTCCGGTACTCTTCCGGCTTCAGCAGGTCCACCACCAGAGCATCCGGCAGCGCCGAGGCCAACCAGGTGGTCTTGCCCGTCCCACGCGGGCCTAGGAGAAAGAAGCTGCCTCGAGGAGATACGAGGAATCGCGGCAATGTCGTCATAATGACTGTCTAAATGACGAATACGCCGTCATTTTGTCAATCGACGCGGGTCGAAAGTCGATGTAGATGGTGTCTCCTCGACCGTGCCTGAACAACGCGAAAGCGTCGGATCGTCTTGCGCGGCGGGGACGGGGCGGACCACTGTGCGGATCGTCCCGTTTCGCCGCTGACACCGGCCGTCACCCCGGAGGTTCCGATGGCGCTCCAACCCAGGATCGAGCGATCCTATCGCCTTCTCGTCACACTCCTCTTTCCCCTTTCCCTCGCGCTGGACGCCGCCCTGCCCGAAGCGGCGACCGCGCAGACGGCCTCCGAACGGGCGGCCGACGCGGCCTCGGTCCTGGACTTCCGGGAATTGGGCCCCGCCATCATGGGGGGGCGCGTCTCCGACCTCGCGGTCGTCGAGAGCGACCCGCGCATCTTCTACGTCGGCCTCGGCGCCGGCGGCGTGTGGAAGACGACGACCGACGGCATGACGTGGGACCCGGTGTTCGACGACCAGCCCACGGCCTCGGTCGGCGCCGTGAGCGTGGCGCCCTCCAACCCCAACCACGTCTGGGTCGGAACCGGTGAACCGGCGAACCGCCAGAGTTCTCCGTGGGGCGTCGGCGTCTTCAAGTCGACGGACGCCGGAGGAACGTGGACGCACGTCGGGCTCGAGGACACGCGGCACATCAGCAAGATCAAGATCGATCCGCGCGATCCCGACGTCGTATACGTGGGCGCGGTGGGCCACCTGTGGGGCCCGAACGAGGAACGCGGCCTCTTCAAGACGACCGACGGCGGGGAGACGTGGGAGAACATCCTCTACATCGACGAGCACACCGGGATCATCGACCTCGTCATGGACCACAACGACCCGAACACGCTCTTCGCCGCGACCTATCAGCGACAGCGAACGGGCTTCGGGTTCGCGGCGGGCGGCGGCGGGTCGGGCCTGTGGCGCACGACGGACGGCGGGGAGAGCTGGGCGCGGCTCGAGGAGGGGCTGCCGGAGGGCGAACTGGGCCGCATCGGGCTCGACGTCTATCGTCGGGATGGAAATCTCGTGTACGCGATCGTGGAGGCGCACGAGGGCCAGGGCGTGTACCGCTCCACCGACCGCGGCGAGACGTGGGAGTTCATGAGCGACCGCAACCCGCGCCCGATGTACTTCTCCCTCATCCGGATCGACCCCAACAATCCCGAGCGGATCTACCTGGGCGGCGTCCAGTCATCGGCCTCTGACGACGGGGGCCGCACCTGGTGGCCCGGGAACGCGACGGACCAGATCCACTCCGACCACCACGCGCTGTGGATCAATCCGGACAACTCGAACCATCTCATCAACGGGAACGACGGCGGCCTCGCCTTCTCGCGCGACGGCTCCGTCACCTGGCGTTCGATCCGGAACATGGCGATCGGCCAGTTCTACGAGATCGATGTCGACATGAGCGACCCGTACAACGTGTGCGGCGGGCTGCAGGACAACGGGAACTGGTGCGCCCCGCACCGGACGCAGTCCACTTGGGGCGTGCGCAACCGCGAGTGGACGCACATGTGGTTCGGCGACGGGTTCCACAACCACTCCGATCCCGAGGACCCGAACATCATGTTCTCGGAGTCGCAGGGCGGAAACATGGCGCGCATCGATGTGGCCACGCGCGAGGGACAGTCGATCCGGCCTTTCCCGCGCCCGACGGGAGATGAAGCCGAGGACGACGAGCCACGCCGCTACCGCTTCAACTGGGACTCGCCGTTCGCGATCTCGCGCCACGACCGGGCGACGATCTACCTGGGCGGAAACCACCTCTTCCGGTCGCGGGACCGCGGGTTGAACTGGGAGGAGGCGAGCCCCGACCTCACGAAGCAGATCGACCGCGACACGCTGGAGATCATGGGACGCGTGGTGACGGACGAGACGCTGTCGGACAACGACGGGATCGCCAACTACGGCAACATCACGGCCTTCGCCGAGTCGAAGCACTCGCCTGACGCGCTCTACGTGGGGACGGATGACGGGAACCTGCAGGTGACGCTCGACGGCGGCGCGACCTGGACGAATGTGATCGACCAGGTGCCCGGCGTCCCGACCCGCACCTACGTGAGCCGTCTCGAGACGTCGCACGCGGTCGACGGACGCGTCTACGTGACGTTCGACGGCCACCGCAACGACGACTACGCGCCGTACGCCTACGTGAGCGAGGACTATGGCGCGAGCTGGCGGCAGATCACGGCCGGCCTCCCCGACGGCTGGTCGGTGAACGTGATCCGGGAGCACGTGCGGAACCCGAATCTCCTCTTCCTCGGGAACGAGATCGGCGTCTACATGTCGATCGATCGGGGCGAGTCGTGGGCGCGCATGGTGAACAACCTCCCGACCGTCCCGGTGGACGACATCGCGATCCATCCGCGGGAGAACGACCTCGTCGTGGGGACGCACGGGCGCAGCATCTGGATCCTCGACGACATCACCCCGCTCGAGGAGATGTCCGCCGAAGTGTTCGCCACCGACTTCCAGCTGTTCGGGGCGCGGCGGGGGACGATGTGGTCGATGGGCATGGACTGGCCCTTCCAGCCGGCGACGTTCATCGCCCCCAACCCGCCGGCCGGGATTCCGCTCCGCTACTACCTGGGCGACGGGGTCGACTCGGACGGGGCGAGCCTCGATATCCTCGATGGCGGCGACGTCGTGCGCACGATGGACGCTGACGGCAGCGCGGGTCTCAACGAGGTGCTGTGGGACTTTCGCGTGGATCCCGCCTTTGCGGCTGACGGCGGGGGCGGCGGCTTCTCGCGTGGACCGGCCGCGGGCGCGGGGCCGCGCGTGTTGCCGGGCACCTACACGGTGCGCCTCACCGTCGGTGGTGAGAGCCAGGAGACCGAGGTGGGCGTCCGACTCGATCCGCGGCGCGAGGCCAGTCGGGCGGCGCTCGTCGCGCGACAGGACGCGATGATGCGGGCCCACGCGCTCGCCGGACCGGTACGCGATGCGCGGCAGCGGATCGGCGCCATGAACGGCCGGCTGGACGAGATCAAGGCGCTGGTGGACGGCGCGGAGATGGATGACGCCGACCGCGAGCGGATCGAGGCGATGGCCGAGGAGATTTCCGGCGAACTGGAGGAGATCGGCGACGACCTCGGCGATGCCGCCGGAGGCACCGGAATCGGGCAGATGGAAGGGTGGTCCGGCGAGCCCACGGCGGATCAGCTGTACCGGATCGACGAGGCCTGGGAGGCGCTGCCGCCGGTCGTGGAGAGCATCAACGCGCTCCTGACCGGACGCATGCCGGCGCTGGAGGCGCTGCTGGGCGACCTGGGCGTGATGCCGGATCTGGGCGACCCGGTCCGCATCCCGCCGCGACGCTGAGAAAAAGGAACGGCGGGCCGTCACGCGGCGGCCCGCCACTGCCGCGGCGCGAGACGTCGGGCATGTGCGGGGATACGGGACCTTGAGCGGACGCGGGCCACAGCCGTCTTCGGCGAGCATCGCCGTCATCGGGGGCGGCATCGTCGGCAGCTGCCTTGTCGAGCACCTGGCGCAGCGGGGCTGGGACGATCTCGTCCTCATCGAGAAGGGACCGCTGCCCGACCCCGGCGGCTCCACCGGCCACGCCTCCAACTTCATCTTCCCCACCGACCACAACCGCGAGGTCGCAATGCTGACGCTGGAGAGCCTGCGTCAGTACGAGGCGCTCGGCGTGCGAACGACGTGCGGCGGCGCCGAGGTCGCCCGTACCGAGGCGCGGATGGAGGAACTGCGGCGACGCATGACCTCGGCGCGCGCGTGGGGCATCGAAGCCGAACTGCTCGCGCCGGAGGAGGTGGCCGAGCGGATCCCGTTCGTGAACCCCGACGTCATCCTGGGCGGCTTCTGGATGTCCTCCGTCTCGGTCGTCGACTCGGTGCGAGCCGGGACCCTCATGCGCGAGCGGGCCCTGTCCCGCGGCGCGCTCACAGTCCTGGACAACACCGATGTCACCGGATTCGAGGTCGCCTCCCGGCCCTCAGGGCGCCCCCGTCTGCGGGCCGTCCTCACCGCGCGCGGCCCCATGGAGGTCGAGCACGCGGTCATCGCGTGCGGCGTGTGGAGCCCTCTCATCGCGCAAATGGCCGGTGCTTCGATTCCGCTCACGCCGGCCGTCCACCAGATGGCGGACTTCGGCCCCATCGACCTCCTGAGCGCGACCGGCAACGAGATCGGCTACCCCATCGTGCGCGACATGGACGCGTTCATGTACGAGCGCCAGAAGTACGACGCGATGGAGGTCGGATCCTACGCGCACCGCCCCATCCTCGTGCGTCCCGGAGATATCCCCTCGCGCGAGGCGTCGAGACGCTCCCCCACCGAGATGCCGTTCACGGAGGACGACTTCGCGCCACAACTGGCGCAGGCACGCGAGATCATGGGGCCGTTGCTCGAGGGGGCCGGGAGGGGATACGCGATCAACGGCCTCCTCTCCCTCACGCCCGACGCACACCCGGTGCTGGGGGAGGCCGCCGAGGTCGGCAACCTGTGGTCGGCGGCGGCCGTGTGGATCAAGGAGGGGCCGGGCGCGGCGCGCCTCCTCGCCGAGTGGATCACGCACGGCCACCCCCGCCTGTGCGACCCTCACGAGTCCGACGTGACCCGCTTCCAGCCGCACGAATGCACCGGCACGCATGTGCGGGCGCGCGCCCGGGAGCACTTCAACAAGACATACGGGATCGTGCATCCGCGCGAGCAGTGGGCGTCCCGCCGCGGCGCACTCCGCTCGGCGCTCCACGCGCGCACCGAGGCGCTCGGGGCCGAGTACTACGAGGCCCGCGGCTGGGAGCGCCCGCAGTGGTACGCGTCGAACGCCGACCTCGTCGCCCGATACGGCGTCCCGGACCGGCCACACGAGTGGGACCGCCGCTGGTGGTCCCCCATCATCGACGCCGAGCACCTGCACCTGCGCGAGAAGGTCGGAATCGTCGATCTGGGCGCGTTCCAGATCTTCGATGTGACCGGCCCCGGGGCGCTCGCGTACCTGGAGAGGATGACGGCCAACGCCTGCGACCGGCTCCCCGGCACGTCCATCTACACTCCGCTGCTGACGCCGGATGGGGGCTTTCGGGCCGATCTTACGATCCAGCGGCTGGCGGTGGACCATTTCCGCGTGGTGACCGGCGCCTTTGACGGCGCGCGGGACGCGGCCTGGTTCCGCCAACACCTGCCGGAGGATGGCTCCGTCCGCTTCGAGGATCGGTCGGCGCAGGTCTCCACGCTGGGCGTTTGGGGCCCCCGGGCGGAAGCGCTGCTGGGGACGATTTCCGGCGCGAAGCTCTCGCAGCACGCCTTCCCCTACGCCACCGTGCGCGATGTCACGGTGGGCGGGATCCCCTTCACGATGTGCCGGATCTCGTACGTGGGGGAGAGCGGGTGGGAGATTTACGCGGAGGCCGACCTCGCGCCGCGGGTGTGGGACGCCGTGTGGGAGGCGGGCCGGGCCTTCGACCTGCGGCCGGTGGGCGGTGGCGTGTACGGCACGACGGGCCGCATGGAGAAGGGCTATGCCTTGATGGGGGCCGAACTCACTTCGGAGTACTCGCCGGTGGAGGCGGGCCTGGCGCGGCCGCGCGTGAAGCGGGCGGACTTCATCGGCCGGGCCGCGTACCTGAAGGCTCGGGAGGCGGGCCCCGATGCGGTGCTCCGCACCCTTACCATGGACGACCACGCCGACGCCTCCGGGCTCGCGCGCTTCCCGACCGGAGGCAACGAGCCGCTGCTGGGGCCGGATGGGGAGCGCATCGTCGACGCCCATGGAAGGGAGTCCCGCGTCACGTCGGCGGGGATGGGCCCGTCCGTCGGGAAGTACCTTCTCATGGCGTACCTGCCGCCAGGATTCGCCGCCCCCGGAACGCGGCTCCGGGTCCTCTACATGAACGAGGCCTTCCCGGTCACCGTGGCGGCCGATACCGCGCTCTTCGACCCGACCGGCGCGCGCATGAGGTCCTGACACCGCGGCCGGCGCGGCGGACTCGGCCTACCGGGCGGCGTCGCGCCCCTGGGCCAGGGCGACCTCGCGGGTGCTCGGGTTCACGGAGGGGCGGAAGGGCACCTCGCACACGCGTGCCGATACGGGCCGATCCGGCTCGCTCGCGTACTCGTCCGGGAGCCAGGCTGTAAGCTCCGTACCGATGGCAGCCCGGGCGGGCGGCACGTACCCGAGCGCGATGTTGCAGCCCAGCTCGGGGGAGTACCACGGGGACGTGATGTAACCCACGGGGTCGCCGCCGTCCGCATCCGACACGAGCCAGAAGTCCGGCGCGTAGTCGTCGATCGGCTTGCCGCCCAGCTTCATCCCCACCATCACGAGGGCGAACGGGGAGCGTCCAGCTTCGATCTCGGCCCGCTGACGCTCCAGCGCGGCCCGTCCGATGTAGTCGCCCGGTTTCTCGCGCGGCACCTGGTAGGCGAGGTTGCACTGGAATGGGCTCGTCTCATGATCGATGTCCTGTCCCCACGACATGATGCCGGCCTGGATGCGGCGCTGGTGGCCGGGGGCCGTGACCATCAGCCCGTGCGCCTCCCCCGCGTCCAGCACCGCCCGCCACAGCGCCTCCGCGTGCAGCGTCGCGTCCCGCAGGTAGATTTCGTAGCCCTTCTCCCCCGAGAATCCGGTCTGTGAGACCACGACGGAACAGCCGGCGATCTCCGCTTCCATGAGCCCATAGTAGGGCATGTCCCGGACGGCCTCCCCCACGAGATCGACCATGAGATCGAGCGACCGCGGCCCCTGGATCTGCAGCGGGCAGACGTCGATCTCGTCGATCTCCACCCGCATCCCGAGCCCGACGTTCACGCCCTGAAGCCAGAACAGGAGGTCGGAATCGGCGAGCGAGAACCAGAACTCGTCCTCGGAGAGCCGCAGAAGCACCGGGTCGTTTAGGATTCCGCCGCGCTCGTTGCAGAGGATGACGTACCTCCCGCGCATCGGCTCGATCAGGGTCGCGTCGCGCGTGATCACGTAGTCGGTGAACGCCTCCGCATCCGGTCCCCTGACGCGGATCTGCCGCTCCACGGCGACGTTCCACATCGTGACGCGGTGGGTGAGCGCCTCGTGTTCGACCGCCGCGCCGCCCTCCTCGGGCCGCGCGTAGCCCCGCGGGTGGTAGATGCGGTTGTAGACCGTCGCCCGCCAGCAACCCGCTTCGTGCGACAGGTGCCAGTAGGGCGACTTCCGGACCCGGGTGGAGATGAGCATCTCGACCGGAGTCCGCCCGCTCTGGCGCAGGTTGATGGGGACGATGCGGTCCGACTGGTCCACGCTCGCGGGCTGCCCCGCTCCCGTCATTGCCATCAGATTTCTCCGAGGATGTCCGCCAGGGGGCGGGCAGGTTCGCGCGGGACCTTCTTCAGATCCTCGATGTCCCGGATCTCCTCGAGACGATCGAGCAACGCTTCCTGCACGAAGTGATTCATGGCCACGCCGCGTAGCCTGCAGTATGCCTCCACCGCATTCTTCACGGCCGCATCCACGCGGACGTTGATCTGCACCTTTTTCATCGAATCCCTCGCTCGCACTTATCGGCCCTTCCAGTCCGCCAGGATCTGCGCATCACGGTCGAGATTCAACTGAAGCTCGGCGCGCCGTTCCTCGGGTTCACTCAGGAACCAGTCGAGGGTCTCGCGCGCCGTGACCGCGAGCGGGCGGAACCGGAGCCCCGCCTCGACGCCCCGGTGCGACCGGACGCGCGCCAGCGCCCTCGCGCGACCGTTCACCGAGTACCAGAGGGGGTAGCGCGCCGGCGGCTCGCGGTTCGCGAGGAAGTCCTCGTCCACCCACGTGAACGACACGCGCGATGTGGTGACCGCGCGGATCCCGTACAGGAACTCGTCCATCCGCGTCTCGTCGAGCGTCGGCCCCGCCACGTTGAAGATGCCGCCGGTGTCTTCCTCCAGCAGGTGCATGCAGAACTCGGCCAGGTCCCGCACGTCGATGAACTGCACCGGGTTGTTCGCCTCGCCCGGCGCGATGACCTCACCGCCGTGATGGATCCGGGCCGGCCAATACGTGAAGCGGTCGGTGGGATCCCCCGGGCCCGCGACGACGTGCAGGCGGGTGACCGTGCCGCGGTCGCCGTAGATCTCCTGCACCGCCTCCTCGCACATCACCTTCAATTCTCCATAGTACCGTCCCACGTCCTCGCTCTCGGGATCGGTCACCTCGAGCAGCCGGGCATCCTCCGGCAGTTCGTCCTGGTCGAAGTCGTACACGGAGCCGGTGGAGGTGAACAGGTACCGGCCGACGGCATCGCGCAGGAGGTTGCCCGAATCGCGCACCAGGCGCGGAACGTAGCCGCTGTTGTCGATGACGTAGTCCCATTCCTTCCCCCGTAGCGCGTCGAGCGCCCCGTCGCGGTCCCCGATGAGGGTCTCGACGCCGGGAAAGAGATCAGGGTTCGTGCGCCCCCGGTTAAAGAGGGTAACCTCGTGTCCCCGCGCGAGGGCGTGGCGCACCATGTGAGGGCCGATGAAGCCGGTGCCCCCCAGGATGAGCAACCGCCCGGGGCGGGCCGCACCGTCCCCGGCTGTGCTTTCCGAATCCGTCGAGGGTCGGGTCTCCCCCGCGCATCCCGCGGCTCCCACGGCCGGGAGCGTCGCCATCCCCGCTGCGGCGAGCGAGGTCCCTGCGAATTCACGTCGCGTCATCGTCATAGAACGTCCTCCTGGTTCCGGTCGCCGGACCACGCGGGCACCGCGGGATCCCACCGCGAAAGCAACGCCTGCCGCCGCGCTCTCAGGATCGCATCTCGCGTAGCGTCTCGCCAAGGAGGGCGATGTCGGCCTCGAACGACTCCGGGGCGAGGGGGCCGAAGGAGAAGCGGAAGAAGCTCGACAGCGGCGAGTCGTCGCCGAGCCGCTCCATGTCGCAGTCGGTCCCCTTGAGGATCGCGGCCCCGCGCGTGAACAGGCGCTCGTTCAGCTGCTGGGCGGTCCAGCCGTTCGGGAGCCGGCACCAGTGGTAGAAGCCGCCGTCGCCCGAGAAGAGTTCGAGGCCGAGAGCTTCGAAGGCCCGGCCGTAACGCTCGCGCTGCATGGCATAGAAGGCGGGGACGGCTTGCCGGACGTGGAGCATGCGCTCGGGGTCCAGGAGTTCGACCGCGTAGCACTGCGACGGATGGGACACGCCGCCCATGCCGAACGAGGAGAAATTCGAGAGCACTTCGATGTGCCGCTTCGCCGCCACGGCCCACCCGATGCGGATGCCGGGCGCCTGCAGGCCCTTCGTGGCGGCGCCGACGACGAACAGGTTGCCGCGCTCGATGTCGTCGACGTGCGCGAGGGCGCTCACCGGCTCGTCGTGCAGAAGCTCGTAGGCCTCATCGACGAGGAGCCCCAGGCCGTCCGCCCGGCTCGCCGCCACGAGCGCCCCGAGTTCCTCTCCGGTCCGGGTCACTCCGGTCGGATTGCACGGGTTGCTGAGCAGCATCAGGGTACGCCCGTCTCGCGGAGCCGTGTAGGCCGAAACCGGGGGCCGGAACCCGTTGTCCACGCCGCTGTGCACGAGGTGGTAGGGGCGCCGCAGCCGCTCGAGGACGTCGTAGTACGGAGTGTATTCCGTCGACGCCAGGCGGACCTCGATATCGGGTTCGAGGAAGAGGAGAAGCGCCACGATCGCGGGACGCCCGCCCGCGAACACCATCACGTTCTCCGCGGTGATCTCGACGTCGTATGACTGCCGGTAGTAGGACGCGATCGCTTCCCTCAGCGCGGGGAGCCCCCACGCCTTGGGATACTTGCGGTGCTCGGAGGTCACGGTCACGGTCGAGGGAAGTTCCGGGCCGTCCGGCAGGGCGGCCGTCCGCGGGAACCCCTGGCTCCACGGGTTCGTGCCGGGCTCGCCCATGTAGGTGCCGAACGCCCCCAGGAAGGCGTACAGGGTCTCGTAGATCCCCATTGGGGGTACGTATCTCAGGTACAAACCGGTCGCTCCTTCAGGTTAGCAGCCAGTGGCAAGGGCTGGCCGGGCGCGGTCAGGGAGGCGGCGCTGCCTCCACGGTGAGTGTCATCAGCATCCCGCGGCTGTCGTGGCCGGCGACATCACACACCACGGTGTAGCTCCCCGGAGAAAGGTCGAGCTCGACGAGGCGAACCTCCCCGGTATTCACATCGGTCTCGGTCTCCCAGAGAACCTCTCCGCTCGCCGGGTCCACGAGCTTGAGGTTGTGCATCTCGAAGCCCTGGTTGCTGAGGCGGAGCACGGTGGGGCCGGCCGGCAGCCGCGACGGCATGCCGATCGCGTATTCCAGCAGGGCCACGTCGACCGCATCGGCCGCATACACGGCCGACAGATCGGCCTCCGGGGCGGAATCGGCGGCGGCCGCGCTGGCCGGGGTGGAGGCCGCGTCCGCGGGCTCCCCTTCTCCGCCGCACCCGAACGCCAGTAACGCAGCGGCGATCGCTATGCCGCGACGATGCGCGGCCGGCAGCACGGTCCGCCTCGTTGTCAGCGGTCTCAGCCGGGGCGGCCGTGGCACTTCTTGTACTTCCGGCCGCTGCCGCAGTGGCACGGCTCGTTCCGGCCGGGGGTCTTCGTGGCCGTCGCCGGCGCGCTCGCCCGCCGGCGCTGCTGACCGGCGCGGAGGGCTGCGCGGGCCGCGGTGTCATCGGGCGTCAGTTCCTGCACCGCGGCGGAGGCCGCGACGCCGGTGGCCGAGAACGCCGGCTCGCCCGCGGGAGGCTCGCCGGCCGCGCCGCCGGGCGCAGGTGCCGCTCCCCGGCCGGCGGCCATCCCGCTCGCCGCGCTGACCGGACCGCCCCCCGGCTCCACCGGGCCGCTCATGCCGGTGATCTGCGGCGGCTGCGGCCGGCTCGGCGGCCTCCTCTCGATGCGCGCACGGAAGAAACGATTCGCGACCGTCTTCCGGATGTCCGTGATCAGGCTCACGAACATCTCGTACGCCTCCTTCTTGTATTCGACGAGCGGATCTTTCTGTCCCCACGACCGGAACTGGATCGAGGAGCGCAGATGGTCGAGGTCGTAGAGGTGGTCCTTCCACTTCTCATCCAGCACCGACAGCACGATGAAGCGCAGGACCTGCTCCCACAGATCCCCGAAGCTCTCGAGCTTGGCGCGAAATTGTTTGTGGGCGCTCTCGATCACGGCCTCGTGCAGCTCGTCGGTCCCCGCCCAGTTGTCGGCGCTCGCTTCCTTCCCCGTCTCGGGCGTCCCCTCGCCGTCCGCCCCGACCCTGGGGAGGAACTCGTTGTGCAGGAAGTACTCGATCAGGAGGTGCTCGCGCAGTCCCGACAGGTTCCATCGGTCGTGCGAACTCTCCTCGGGCACGTAGGCGTCCATCTCCTCGCGGATCGCCTCCTCGACCATCTCCCACGTCTCGCCCTTGAGGTCTTCGCCGCCCTCGAGCGCATAGAGTCGCAGGTCGTAGACGACCTCCCGCTGCTGGTTCATCACGTCGTCGTAATCCAGCAGTCGCTTGCGGGCGTCGAAGTTCTGCGTCTCGACCCGCTTCTGCGCGCGCTCGACGGACTTCGTGATCCACGGGTGACTGATGACTTCGCCCTCCTGCACGCCGAGGCGATCCATGATCTTCGCCACGCGCTCGTGCATGAAGAGCCGCATCAGGTCGTCTTCGAGCGACAGGAAGAAGAGGCTGGCCCCGGGATCCCCCTGGCGTCCGGAGCGGCCGCGGAGCTGCCGGTCGATGCGGCGCGACTGGTGGCGCTCGGTGCCCAGGATCTGGAGTCCGCAGGGCGGCTCTTCCTCGCATCCGCGCTCCTTGATCTCGGCGCGCGACAGATCCGGTTCCTCGTCGGTGCGGCCGAATGCCGGGGTCTCGGAGCGGATCCCGCACACATCGCACTGCACGCACGGGGAGGCGAGTTTGATGTCGGTGCCGCGCCCGGCCATGTTCGTCGCGATCGTGATCGCGCCCGGCTGCCCGGCGTTACGCACGATCTCCGCTTCGCGGGCGTGCTGCTTGGCGTTCAGCACCTCGTGGGCGAGGCCCCGCCGCTTGAGCATACGGGCGATGACCTCCGACACTTCCACACTCGTCGTCCCGACGAGGATCGGAAGCCCCTCCCCGTTGATCCGCTCGATCTCGTCGATGAGGGCGGCGTACTTCTCCTTCTTCGTCTGGAAGATGACGTCGTCGTGATCCAGACGCCGGACCGGCCGGTTGGTCGGGATGACCACGACCTCGAGGCTGTAGATGGCGTGGAACTCACCCTCCTCCGTCTCGGCGGTTCCCGTCATCCCGGACAGTTTGTCGTACATGCGGAAGTAGTTCTGGATCGTGATCGTGGCGAGCGTCTGCGTCTCGCCGCGCACCTTGACCCTCTCCTTCGCCTCGACCGCCTGGTGGAGTCCGTCCGACCAGCGTCTCCCGTGCATCTTGCGGCCGGTGTGCTCGTCGACGATCAGGACATCGCCGTTCTCCACCACATACTCCACGTCCTTCTCGTACAGGGAGTACGCCTTCACGAGCTGGTGAATGACGTGGATCTTCTCCGACTTCTCCGCGTACTCGCGCTCGATCCGTTCGATCTCGGCGCGCTTCTCGTCCGTGCTCAGCGAGTCGTCGTCCGCCACGTGCTGGACATCCTCGGAAATGTCCGGAACGACGAACATCTCGGGGTCGTCGGGCGAGAGAACGTCGAGACCCTGCTCGGAGATCTGGATCGTCTGTCCCTTCTCGTCCATCGAGAAGAGGAGCATCTCGTCGATCTCGGGGAGCCGCTTCTCCCGCATGAGGTCGGCTTCGGTGCGCTGGATGAGCTGTTTCACGCCGGAGCGCGTCTTCAGCTTGAGCAGCCGCTTGTTCTTCGGCCCGCCGCGTTGCGCGGCGAGCAGCTTCAGACCCGCCTCCCAGCGCTGCTCCGAATCCTCCTCCGCCTCGGCCTCTTCGAGCATCTTCGTGCCCTCGGCCACGAGCCGGTTGACGATCCGCGTCTGCTTGCGGGCGATCCCGGCCACCTGCGCGTTGTGCTTCTGGTACACGTCACGCTCGTCGCGGCCGGCGGGACCGGAGATGATGAGCGGGGTGCGCGCCTCGTCGATGAGCACCGAGTCGACTTCGTCGATGATCGCGTACGCATGCCCGCGCTGCACGCGGTGCTTGAGTTCGATCACCATGTTGTCGCGCAGGTAGTCGAACCCGAACTCGTTGTTCGTCCCGTAGGTGATGTCGGCCTGATAGGCGGCCCGCCGCTCCGCGCTCCCCGGCTCCGTGTCCTCGAGCACGCCCACGGTGAGTCCGAGGTAGTTGTAGACGGTGCCCATCCACTGCGCGTCGCGCCGGGCGAGATAGTCGTTGACGGTGACGAGGTGGGCACCCCGGCCCGGGAGGGCATTAAGATACAGCGGCATCGTGGCCACGAGCGTCTTGCCCTCGCCCGTCGCCATTTCCGCGATCTTCCCCTGGTGGAGCACGATCCCCCCGATGAGCTGCACATCGTAGGGGACCATGTCCCACATCATCTCGTTCCCCGTGACCTCGATCGTCTCCCCGAGGACTCGTCGGCACGCTTCCCGCACGGTCGCGAAGGCCTCGGGCAGAATCTCGTCGAGGACGGCCTGCAGAGCCTCGTTGAGGTCGCCCTCCGTCGTCGCGATGCGCTCCGTCAGGTCGGCCCGTCGAGCCGGGTTCTCGGTGAAACGGCGCTTCTCGCGGAGTGCCTCCACCGCCTCCTCGAACTCGGCGGTCCGCTCCGCGATGACCGCCCGGAACTTCGCGGTCTGGGCCCTGAGATCCTCCTCAGAGGCTTCGGCGAGCCGCGACTCGTGTTCCTTGATCTGTTCGATGATCGGCCGCATGCGCTTCATCTCGCGCGCGAAGCGCGTTCCGAAGACCTGCGTTACGACGTTCTTCAACATCGGGGGCTCACTGGGCTGCGTGGCGCGCCCGGCGTCCGGCCCAGGCGCGCTCGACATCGTGTCGGATGGTTTCCGGAACGAGGAGGTGGACCGAACGCCCCTCCTCGAGGCGCCGCCGGATCCGGCTCGCCGAGACATCCACTCGCGTGACGTGCGCGACAACATACTCGATCGGCGTCGATTCCGGGGAGGGTGCGGGCTCTCGGCCTCCCCGCGGCATTACCGCGATGCGGGCCAGCTCGGCGAGCCGCCGCCAGCGTTCCCAGCGGTGGATCTGCGCGAACTGGTCCGCCCCCATCACGAGGACGAGTCGATCCGCGGGAAAGTGTCGCGCGAGGGCTTCCAGCGTGTCCACCGTGTAGGAGGGGCCAAGGCGTTCGATTTCCATCGAACTGACCTCGATCCCGGGCGCGTCCGCGAAGGCGCGGCGCGTGAGGTCGAGACGAACCTCCGCCGGCAGCATCACCTCGCGGTGCGGCGGGTCGCCGGCCGGAATCACGAGCAGCCGGTCGAGGCGCAGCTCGTCGATGAGGTCGCGCGCCACCGAGACATGTCCCACATGCGGCGGATCGAAGCTCCCGCCGAAGATGCCCGTCCGGCGACCGCGCGCCGGGACTTCAGCGGGTGGGGGGTACATTCCCCGCCGGGTTTTCCTCCGCCACCGGACCGTCCTCCGCCACCAGCAACCCGGCTTCCTCCGAGTCGGGAAACTCCGACAGCAGCCGCTCCCGTATGGTACCGGCCTCGGTTTCGAACCCCACGCGGCGGTAACCGCGATACAACCGCCACAGGAGGTCCGGCAGGAACTGCTCGGTCGGCTCCTCGGCCAGCGCCTTCTCGAAGTAGACGATCGCGGACTCCGGCAGTCGCATGCGATCCTGGTAGTACTTCCCGATCTCGTAGCTCTTCTCGGCGAGCTTCGCCCGCGCATCGGCCATCAGACTCTCGGCCTGCTCTCGCAGGGGCGTCGTGGGGAAGAACTGCAGCAACCGCTCGCACTCCTCGAGGGCCCGCCGGGTGAACTCCTGAGACAGGGTGACCCGGGGCGAGGCCGCAAGGTACGCCCGGCACAGCCCGAACTGCGCCTCGTCCGCGAGGGGACTGTTGGGCCGGTTCGTGGCCATGCGCCGGAACTCCTCCACCGCGTCGAGTTCGTTCCCCGACCGGAGTTGGCCCTCGGCCGCGAGATACTGCGCGCTGTCGACGAGGGGATTCAGGGGATCGCGGAGCATGAACGCGAGGAAGCCCTGGGCCGCATTGCGGTATTCCTCCGCGTCGAACCGGTCCTGCGCCCATTGGAAGAGATCCGGTGGCTCGAGGTCGCTCGGAGGCCCGGAACCCGCACAGGCCGCGAGCACGAGGACCGCCGCGGAGAGCGCCGCGCGTAGCGCCGCACGAGGCGCCGACGGCGCCGGGAACCTCATTCGAAGCCGAAGCGGATCTGGCGGATCCGCTCCTCCGCACGCCGGACCAGAGCGTGTGTTCGCGTCGGATTCAACTCCAGCACGCGGGCGTAGTTGGCCAGCGCCTCGTCGGTCTCGCCGAGCGCGAGGTGAAGTTCGCCGACGAGGAAGTGCGCCTCGACCATGTGCGTCCGGGGTACGCCGAGTTCGACCATTTCGCCCAGCTTCTCGAGGGCGGCGGCGGGACGGCCCTCCGCCCGGTCTTCATCGGCGGACACATAGAGGCAGTTCCCGTAGTGGTAACGGGCGTCCTCGAGGTTCGAGCGACTGTCCTCCATCGCCTCGAGAAAGTCGCGATAGAAGGGCAGCGCGCGAGTGCACGCGCCGAGCTGCTCATAGGCGAGACCGACATCGTACAGCACTTCCGGATCCGGATCCCCGTCCGCGGCCAGGAGCGCGAGGCGCAGCGAGAGGGCGCGGGCGTGGTCACCCTCGGCCGCATGGTAGGCGGCCAGCGAGCGCTGGAGATCGGCGGGAAGATAGCCCAGTCCCCAGTCGACGAGGGGTTGCAGCGCGCGCGACATGTTCTCGGTCGCGCCGCGTTCCCGCGCGGACCACGCGAGTCCGGCGAGCGAGGCCGCCGCCTGGTGCCGCAGCCGGGGTTCGCGCTCGGTGAGCGTCTCGTACACGGTGAGCGCCTCGTCGACATCGCCCCTCGCGGCGTAGGCGTGTCCGAGCCGGAGGAGGAGGTTGTCCGTGTCGCCGCTGACGCGCCGCGCGAGGAGGTACTCGGCGATCGCCTTGTCCGTGTCCCCGACGGCCAGGTATCGATCCCCCCGCACGACGGACCGGTCCACCGGATCCTCGCACGCCGCCAGTGCGACCGCCGCCAGAATCCCGGCGGTCCCCCGAACGATCCACTCTCGGACAGTCATCATGGGTGCCACTGCCGGCCTTTCGCCCCCCCTGTCAGCCCGTATCAAGTCTCCCCGCTTTCGACGTCGCCACCGGCGGCGCCGGTTGCCTCGCGCGTAGCGTGCTTTATGCCCTTGCGCGTCCAGCGACGCACGACACCGTACAGAAAGATACAGCGCAGTGCGGAGAGGCCATCGCGCCACCCGATCTTCTTGCCCTCCGCATACGTCCGTCCGGCGTACGAGATCCCCACCTCGTACACGCGCCAGCCGCCCATGGCGATCTTCGCCGTGACTTCCGGCTCCACGCCGAAGGCCCGCTCCTCGATCGTGAGCTGCTCGATCACTTCCCGGCGGAAGCACTTATAGCACGTCTCCATGTCCGTCAGGTTGAGGTTCGTCACCATGTTCGACAGCCGAGTCAGCCACTGGTTCCCCATGTAGTGCCAGTAATAGAGCACCCGGTGCGGCTGACCGCCCATGAATCGCGACCCGTAGACGACGTCGGCCTTGCCGGCGAGGATCGGCTCCAGGAGGCGCGAGTAGTCGGCAGGATCGTACTCGAGATCAGCATCCTGTATGATGACGATGTCGCCGCTGACGCCCCGAAACCCGGTCGAAAGGGCGGCGCCCTTCCCCTGGTTCCGCTCGTGAACGAAGACCCGGTCCACGAGCCCTTCCGCGCTCAACCGGTCCAGGATCGACGCGGACGCGTCGGCCGAGCCGTCGTCGACGGCGACGAGTTCCACGTCCGGGGCGACCTCCTTTACGCGCCGGACGATGGCCTCGAGTGTCGCCTCCTCGTTGTATACGGGCATGACCACGGAGATCCGGGCCGACCCCATCTCCTCCATGCCTCCCCCCTGCGCGATCATCCCGGCGCTGCCCCCGGACGGGCGGGCGGGCGGTTCTCCCGAAAGTACTCCACCGTCTGCCTCAGACCGTCCTCGAGCGGAATCCGGGGAGCCCAGTCCAGCCGCGCGGCGGCCCGCGAGATGTCCGGACAGCGTACTTTCGGGTCGTCGGTGGGCAGCGGGCGCTCCTCGACCGCGGACGCGGAACCGGTAGCTGCCAGCACGAGATCGGACAACTCCCGGATCGTGTACTCGCCGGGATTGCCCAGGTTCACCGGCTCGTGGATGTCGGCGTTGAAGAGACGCCAGATCCCCTCCACGAGATCGGACACAAAACAGAAACTCCGAGACTGTGAGCCGTCTCCGTAGACGGTGAGCGGTTCTCCGCGGAGTGCCTGGACGATGAAATTCGAGACCACGCGGCCATCGTCCGGGCGCATCCGGGGGCCGTAGGTGTTGAAGATGCGCACGATGCGCGTGTCCACGCCGAACTCGCGGTGGTAGGCCATGGTGATGGCCTCGGCGAAGCGCTTCGCCTCGTCGTACACGGAGCGCGGACCGATCGGGTTCACGTTGCCCCAGTACGACTCGGACTGAGGATGGACGAGCGGGTCGCCGTAGACCTCCGATGTGGACGCGAGCAGCAACCGGGCGCCGTGTGCCCGGGCCAGACCCAGGGCGTTGCGCGTGCCCAGGGCCCCCGCTTCCAGGGTCTGGATCGGGAAGCGAAGATAGTCGACCGGGCTGGCCGGCGAGGCGAAGTGGAGAACCCCGTCGACTTCTCCCTCGATCTCGATGGGCTCCGCTACGTCCCGCTCGAGAAACGTGAACCTCGACTCCTCCCGGAGGTGAGCGAGATTCCCGCGGGTTCCCGTGATGAGGCTGTCGATGCCGACAACCCCGTGCCCCTCGGCGAGGAGGCGGTCGGTGAGGTGGGAACCGAGGAAGCCGGCGGCGCCGGTGACTACGAACCTCACGCGATCTCATCCGGACCGACCTGCCTGCGGCCGATCGGGTAGTGCTCGTACCCCCGCGACGCCATGCGGTCCGGGTCGAACACGTTGCGCCCGTCGAACACGATGGGGCGGGGCATGCGTTTTGCGACCTCGGACCAGTCGGGACGCCGATACTGGAGCCACTCCGTCACGACGACGAGCGCGTCAGCCCCGTCGAGCGCCTCGTACTCGTTCGCGGCATATTCCACCACATCTCCCAGATAGAACTCGCGCGCCTGTTCCATGGCAGCGGGGTCGTGCGCGACGACCGCCGCGCCCCGTTCACGCAGCGCCTCCGCAATCGCCCGGGAGGGCGCCGCGCGCATGTCATCCGTGCGCGGCTTGAACGCGAGCCCCCAGAGCGCGAAGCGCAAGCCCGTGAGATCCTCGCCGAAGCGCCGCACGATCTTTCGGACGAGGACCGTGGTCTGGCGATCGTTCGCGTCGGCCACCGACCGCAGGATGCCGAGGTCGACCCCCTGCTTCTCAGCGGAGCGGATGATCGCCCACACGTCCTTGGGGAGACAACTGCCGCCGTACCCGGTGCCGGCGTAGAGAAAGGCCGACCCGATGCGGGGATCCGAACCCACGCCGCGGCGGACGCGCTCGATGTCGGCTCCGGTCTGCTCGCAGAGTTCGGCGAACTGGTTCATCAGGCTGATACGGGCGGCCAGCATCGCGTTCGCCGCGTATTTGGTCAGTTCCGCCGAGGCGATGTCCATGAAGATCAGTGGGTTACCGGAGCGGATGAAGGGCTCGTACAGTCCCTCCATGCACCGGCGGGCGTGCTCCGAGTCCACGCCGCAGACGACCCGGTCGGGGTACAGAAAATCACCTACGGCGTCGCCTTCCTTGAGAAACTCCGGGTTGGCGCACATGTGGAAGGGGACGTCGGTCCGCCGGGCGATCTCGGCCCGCACTCTCTCGCACGTCCCCACGGGTACGGTGCTCTTCATCACGACGACGGTGTCGGGGCGCATATGGTCTCCGATCACGCGTGCCGCGTCCCGCACGTAGTCGAGGTCCGCCAGCCCGTCCTCGCCGGGCGGCGTCCCTACCGCCACGAAGATGACGTCTGCCGTCCGGATCCCCTCTGCCGCGTCCGTCGTGAATCGAAGCCGGCCGGCGGCGAGGTTCTCCGAGATCAGGCGCTCGATGCCAGGCTCGTAGATCGGCACATCCCCTGCGTTCAGACGCCGGATTTTCGCTTCGTCGACATCCGCGCAGGTCACGCGGTTCCCGGCACCGGCCAGACACGTGCCCACCACGAGTCCCACATATCCGGTGCCGATGACGGTAGCTTCCATGGGTTCTTCTTTCTTCGTTTCAGGCGGAGGGCGCGGCTGCTCCGGCTTCAGGCGGCGCCCGACCGCGCGAACCAGTCCATGGTGGCGCGTGCGCAGGCCCGCAGATCACGCTCCGCGCGCCACCCGGTCGCCGCCCGCAGCCGCGCGGGGTCTCCGACTACGGTCTCAGGTTCTCCGACCCGTACCAGGGCCGGATCGCGGACGATGTCGGGCTGGATCTCCGCCCGCTCGAGCACCCACTCGAGCAGGCGGCGGATCTTCGTCGCGACCCCGGAGCACACGTTGTACGCCATGTGGGGCGTCCCGTCGAGGCCGGCGATGTCCGCCAGCGCCCGGACGCCGTCGCGAACGTCCGTGAAGTCGCGCGCGACATCCAGGTTGCCGACGGCGAGGCGCGGCTCGGCGGTCCCCCGCCGAATCGCAAGCGCCCGGCGGCAGAAGCTCGGGAGCACGAACGCGGGGCCCTGTCCGGGACCCGCGAGCGGGAAGATCCGCGCGACGACGACGCGTACACCGAGGGCCGCACCGGCTCCTCGGGCGAGTACCTCCTGGGCGGCCTTGGTGGCGCCGTACACGCTCACCGGCCGAAGCGGCGTGCCCTCTGCCAACGGTCCGCCGCCCCCTTGGCCGTACGCGTCGGCGGAACCGGCCACGACTACGGCCTGCACGTCCGCCGGGGCCCGTGCCGCGGCTTCAATCAGGCTCAGCGTGCCCGCGCCGTTCACCGCGAGGGCATCGCGGGACCGCGCGCTCGCCTCGGCTCCCGACGAGAATCCGGCCAGGTGGAAGATGCGGCGCGGGCGGGCGGCGTCCACGACCAAAGCCACCGCGTCGGCGTCTCGCACATCCAGGCGCTTCCATTCGGCCGCCGCGCGCGCGGCCGGCGAGAGGGTCCCCTGCGCGGGGGTGTCCCCGAGCATCGTCGCCGTCACCTCGTAACCGCGGCCGAGAAGAAGCTCGACCAGATGTTGTCCGATGAACCCGTCGCCACCTGTCACAAGGACCCTCACAGGGCACGCGCGAGGCGCCGCGCGGCGTAGGTCACGACCAGGTCCGCTCCAGCCCGCCGGATGGTGCGCACCGCTTCGAGACTGGCCGCTTCCGCATCGAGCCAACCCTGCGCACCCGCAGCCTCGATCATCGCGTATTCCCCACTCACCTGATACGCGGCGGTGGGCATCCGGAACTCATCCTTGACCCGCCTGAGGATGTCGAGACTCGGCAGCGCCGGTTTCACCATGACCAGATCCGCGCCTTCGGCGATGTCCAAACGTACCTCGCGGATCGCCTCGTCCGCGTTCCGCACATCCATCTGATAGCCGCGCCGGTCGCCGAACGCGGGGGCGGAGTCCGCCGCATCGCGGAAGGGCCCGTAGAAGGCGCTCGCATATTTCGCGGCGTAGGACAGGATGGCGACATCCTCGAGGCGCGCTTCGTCGAGCGCCGTGCGAATCACTCCGACCCGACCGTCCATCATGTCCGACGGGGCGACGATATCCGCCCCCGCGGCCCCGTGACTCACGGCCTGGGCGGCGAGCCGCTCGAGCGTGATGTCGTTCGCGACGCGGTCGCCGTCGAGGATCCCGCAGTGGCCGTGGTCCGTGTACTCGCACAGGCAAACGTCGGTGATCAGGACCAGATCCGGGAGCGCCCCGCGAAGCGCCCGTAGCGAGCGCTGGATCACGCCGTCCGGCCGGTCCGCGCGCGAACCGCGGTCGTCCTTGCTCGCGGGCAGGCCGAACAGCAGGACGGCACGTATCCCCTCATCGAACGCCGCTCGCGCCTCGTCGACAGCCGCCTCGACGCTGAGGCGGTCGATTCCCGGCATCGAGGCGATCGGCTGGCGCGCCGGTCTCCGGTCATCGATGAACATCGGGTAGATGAGATCCGACGCTTCGACCCGGGTCTCCCGCACCAACTCGCGCAGCGAGGCGGTGCGACGCAGACGGCGTGGCCGCGAGGTGGGGAACGACGCCTCAGACATGGCCGTGAGTCCCGGCCAAACGGCCGGGGCGCGCGGCGGCCGCCACCAGGGCGTCGACGAGTCCCGGCATCGAGTGTGTCGCCGCCACGACGTGCACCGGCAGACCGAGCCTCGAGAGCGTCGACGCGGTCACGGGGCTGATGGCGGCCACGAGAGCACCGCCGGTCTGTGCGCCCACGAGTCGCACGAAGGCACGCGCGGCGGACGAGGCCGTGAACGTCAGCCAATCTCCGCGACCCAGCTCGATGAACTCCCGCAGGGTGTCCCGCACGTCGTGGTTGACCTCGACGCCGTAGGCCGGGGCAACGTCGACCTCCGCCCCGGCCGCGACCAGCCGCTCTCTCAACACCGGCCGCGCTCCTTCAGCCTGCACGAGGAGGATCCGTGCGTCCGGGAGCCTTCCCCTGTCCGTCGCCGCCACGATCTCTTCCGCGAGAGCTTCGCCGCGATAGACCGGCGGCACGAGGCACTCGGTCACTCCGAGGGCCCGCACTGCGTCGGCGGTCGAGGGGCCCACGGCTGCGAGCCGGGTCGCGGTCAGTGCACCCATCGAGTCCGCCCTTCGCGCCGCCTCGGCCAGGTGGCGGACCGCATTGACGCTCGTCAGCACGATCCAGTCGTAGTCGGCCGGATGCGCGGCCGCCCGCTCCAGCGCTTGCGGGTCGGATGGGGGAGTCAAGCGGATGGTGGGCGCCGTCGTCACGGTGGCCCCCGCGGCTGCCAACAGGGTGCGGAAGCGCTCGGCCTGGGCGGCCGGCCGCGTGACCAGGACATGCTGGCCCGCGAGCGGGGGGGGGATCACCGGGCCGCCGATGCGAGACGACCGGCCGCGGGAACGCCCGCGGCCGGTCGCCGGTCAGCGGCCGAAACGTCGCCGGGACGCGTCCTCAGGACGCCTTGACGACTTTCCCCGCCTTGATGCACCGCGTGCAGACTCGTACACGACGACGACCCGAATCCTCCACGATTCTCACGCGCTGGAGGTTCGGCATGAAGCGCCGCTTGCGCTTGTTGTTCGCATTGCTGACGTGGTTCCCGACGCCAGGTCCCTTGCCGCATACGTAACAGAAATTCGCCATGATCCGCTCTGTATCCCGCTCAGTGAACGAACACGGAGTCGGCCAGAAGGAAGGTCGGGGACGATGGGATCAGTTCGCCCATCGTCTCCATTACCGCTCCGGACTCGATCCATACGCCTGCGATCGAATCGTTGAATGTGTAGATCTGCCCCCGCACGAAGACGCTGTCACCGCCGTAGATGGTCGTCTCGGTCATCCTGAGGATCTGGATCGGATCCGACTCGAGCAGCACCGGATAGGCAACTTCGTCCGTAAGCTGGAGGGCGAATGCACCCTCCCCCAACCCGGTCGCGACGCGGATACCTCCGATCACGACGTAACGGCTGACGGCTGCCCCCGGATCGGACAGGAGGTCCGAGGCGTCCAGGTCGCGGGCCGCTTCGACCTCGGCCGCTTCGGCGTCGGCGCGTGCCTGTTCGATATCCTGGGACTGGAGGTTCAGCCAGTACATGAAACCTCCGATGGCCGCCAGCGCGACGATGCTCAGGATGACGCCGAGCCCACCTTCACCTTTGTTGGACATGTCTCTTCTCCCGGTTCCTCACGCCTCGCGATCGGTGAATTCGATGAGCGCCAACTCCGCTCCGTCGCCCTTCCGCGCGCCCAACTTCAGAATCCTCGTGTATCCGCCCGGCCGATGTTCGAAACGCGGGCCGATCTTGTCGAAGAGCTTGCGCAGTGCCGCGCGGTCCGCGATCTGTCGCCTGGCCAGTTGCCTGCTGTGCAGATCACCTCTCTTCGCCAAAGTGATGAGCTTTTCGGCGAACGGCCGCAACTCCTTCGCCTTGGCCTCGGTTGTCCGGATTCGCTCGTGCAGGATGAGACTCGTCGCCATGTTACGCAGCATCGCCTTCCGATGGCTGCGCGTCCGGCTGAGTTCCCGCCCCTTCTTTCTATGTCTCATCGTCGCTCCGAGCCCCGTTTTCCGCCAGATCGTCCCGCAGGTAGAGGTTACCGTCTTCATCCCGTACGAACGACATGCCGAACCGAAGTCCGTGCTGACCGAGGACCTCCGCGAGCTCCTCCAGAGATTTCTCGCCGAAATTCTCCAGGCGCAGGATCTCGTCCCGCGATCGTGTGACGATGTCGCCCAGGGTCGTGATGTCCTGCCGCTCGAGCGTATTCCTTGAACGAGCCGAGATCTCGCTGAATTCGTCAAGCGACTGTTCGAGCAGTTCCACGAGCCCCGAGTCGAGCGGCTCCCCACCCCCATCTTCCTCGACCGCCTCGGCGGCCTCCGGGAGCGTGGGCACAGTCCCCATCTGACTGAAGTACGACAGGTGCAGCCGGGCAATCTCCGCAGCCTGCGAAACCGCCTCCGCCGGATTCAGGGCCCCGTTGGTTTCTACGTCCACTTCGAGACGGTCGAAGTCCGTGCGTTGCCCGACGCGGGTCTCCCGCACATTGAAATTCGCGCGTGTCACGGGATTGTACACGGCGTCGATCCGGATTGTACCGACCGGGAAGTCACGCTGCGCCTCGGTCTCCTCCGGAGCCGCGTGCTGCTCCGCCATGACGAAGCCGCGACCGCGATTCACCCACATGTCGACGCTGAGAGGCCGGCTCTTGGGCAGGTCCTCCTGCAGCGTGAAGAGTACGAGGTCGGGGTTCACGACCTGCACCGACGGGTGCTTTACGATCTCCTTCGCCGTTACCGGACCGGCCTTGTGCGCCGTCAGCGAGAGCTTCGCCTCGTCCTCGTCCTCGTCCATCACCAGAACCAGGCGCTTCAGGTTCTGAATGATCTGATGCACGTCCTCCGCGACACCGTCGACCGTCTGGTGCTCATGCTGAACACCGTCCGCCCGGAAGGCCCACACCGCTACGCCGGGCAGCGATGACAACATGATCCGCCGGATCGAGTTGCCGATCGTGTGACCGAACCCGCGCTCCAGCGGCTGGAGGAGAAACGATGCGTGCGCTCCACCGGGGGATCGCTTCAGTTCCTCCATCGCTTCCGGAAGCACGAGACCGGCCAGATCTACGGACACCGTCATATGCACTTCACTCCCTGTTTTCGCTCAGCGACTCCGCAGGCCGGGTGCAACGGGGCCCCCGGGCGGCGCGGGTTCTACTTGCTGTAGAGTTCTACGATCAACTGTTCTTCGACGGCGAGTGGTATATCGGACCGCGATGGACGCTCGAGCATGCGTCCGCTCGCCGCATCATAGTCGACGCTCAGCCACGACAGCTGATCGCGTGACCGGCGATCCTCGATCGCCTCGATCACGACCGGCAACTTCCTGGCCCGCGGCGCCACGGACACTTCCGCACCGGGTCCCACGGAATAGCTCGGCACGTCGACAGTGGCCCCTTCGATCCGCACGTGGCGGTGCCGGATGAGTTGCCGCGCCGCCTTCCTCGAGGGCGCGAAGCCGAGGCGGTAGACGATATTGTCGAGTCGGCTCTCGAGCGCGACGAGCAGGTTCTCGCCGGTAACGCCGGGAACGCGTGAAGCCTTCGTGAAGAGAGAGCGGAACTGCTTCTCCGCGAGTCCGTAGATCCGCTTCACCTTCTGCTTCTCCCGCAACTGTACGGCGTATTCGGACTGGCGACGGCGACGGCGGCCACCACCATGCTCACCCGGCGGGAAGGCACGGCGCTCGATCGCGCACTTCTCCGTGAAGCAGCGCTTGCCCTTGAGAAAGAGCTTCTCCCCTTCGCGACGGCACAACCGGCAAACAGGTCCCGTATAGCGAGCCATCTATACCCTCCGCTTCTTGGGCGGACGGCACCCGTTGTGCGGAATCGGCGTCACGTCCTTGATCGAGCGGATCGCGAGTCCGGCCGCCTGCAGCGCCTGAATCGCCGACTCGCGGCCCGATCCGGGGCCCTGGACCTCCACGTGAACCCGCCGCATTCCCATGCCGGCGGCCTCGCGTCCCACCGTCTCGGCCGCGATCGTGGCGGCGAAGGGCGTGGACTTCTTGGAACCCTTGAATCCCGCCTTGCCGGCACTGGCCCAGGCGACGGTGTCGCCGGTCAGCGTCGTGATCGTGATGATCGTATTGTTGAAGGTCGCCTTGATGTGGGCGACGCCCTCGGCGTCGACCTGGCGCTTCTTCTTTCTTACCCGCTTCGCCATTCCCTACGCGTCCTCTGTTTGGACCGACGTGATTGCCGCGCCTACTTCCGGGGCGCCTTCTTCTTCCCGGCCACGGCGCGCCGCGGCCCCTTGCGGGTCCGGGCGTTCGTGTGTGTTCGCTGGCCGCGCACGGGCAGATTCCGCCTGTGCCGCATCCCGCGATAGCATCCGATGTCCATCAATCGCTTCACGTTCATCGAGGTCTCGGTGCGCAGCGAACCCTCGACCTTGTAGTGGCTCTCGATGACCCGGCGCAGCTTGTTGACGTCGTCATCGGACAGCTGATAAACGCGTACGTCCCCATCCACGCCCGTCTCGGCCAGGATGTTGCGTGCCGTCGAGTGGCCGATTCCGAAGATGTACGTGAGGCCCACCTCGATCCGCTTGTTCCGCGGGAGATCGACTCCGGCTATGCGTGCCATGTATCCCTGCCTATCCCTGGCGCTGCTTGTGCTTCGGATCTCGACTGCAGATCACCCGGACGACGCCGCGCCTGCGGATGACCTTGCAGTGTTCGCAAATTCGCCTGACGCTCGAACGAACCTTCATTGTTCCGTCCCCTTTGGCGGTTCGATGGCAGCCTTTTAAAATACCAGCCTGAACCGCTCCGAACAAACTCGATCGCCATCACCGGCGATTCCCCGCCGGTTCACTTGTACCGGTACGTAATCCGTCCCCTCGTCAGATCGTAGGGCGAAAGCTCGACCGCGACCCGGTCTCCCGGCAGGATCCGGATGTAGTTCATGCGAATCTTGCCGGAGACGTGGCACACGATCTGATGCCCGTTCTCCAACTCCACGCGGAACATCGCGTTGGGAAGCGCCTCGGCGACCTCCCCCGTCATCTGGATCGCTTCTTCCTTCGCCAACTCAGGCCTCCCCTGCTGCTCGCGCCGGACTCGCGACACGCGTCAACACGCGCGGGCCCTCCGACGTCACCGCCACGGTGTGCTCGAAATGCGCCGAGAGTCGTCCGTCCGCGGTCACCACCGTCCATTCATCGTCGAGCGTCCGGATCTCCGGTCCGCCTGCGTTCACCATCGGCTCGATGGCGATGACGAGCCCCGCCTGCATCCGGAATCCGCGGTTGCGCACGCCGTAATTCGGAACCTGCGGTTCCTCGTGAGGCGCCTCTCCGACGCCGTGTCCGACGAGCTCCCGAATGACGCTGAAGCCCTCGGCCTCGACGTGCGTCTGTACCGCCCACCCGAGATCGCCGAGCTGCGCCTCGGGGCGCGCCGCCTCGATACCCACATCGAGCGCCGTGCGGGTCACACCCAGGAGGCGTTCCGTCTCCGCCGTCACCTCTCCCACGGGAATCGTAACTGCCGCGTCCGCGAACAGGCCGTCGAGCTTGACGCCCACGTCCACGCTCACGATGTCGCCCGACTTCAATTCGCGCCGCGACGACGGAATGCCATGCACGACCTCCTCGTTGATGCTCGTGCACAGCGTGGACGGAAACCCGTACAGTCCCTTGAATGCGGGCGTCGCACCGGGGTTGTCGCGGATCATGGCCTCCGCCATGCCGTCCAGCTCGCCGGTTGTCCGCCCGGGGATGGCCTGCTCCACAGCCATCTCGAGAACCTCCGCGACGATGGCCCCCGCCGTCGCGATGGCCTCGATCTGCGCGGGCGACTTGAGCCGGATCAACCGGCCATCTCCGCCAGGTGCAGCGTCTCGAACAGACGATCCCGCACCGCCTCCAGCGTCCCGGTGCCATCCACCGCCGTCAATCCCGTCTCGGACTGCGCGTAGTAGGCGAGCAGAGGCTCGGTCTGGGCGCGGTAGACCGCGAGCCGATTGCGAACCGTCTCGGCCCGATCGTCCGAGCGCTGCACGAGAGAAGCTCCGCAGTCCGGGCAGGCGGCGTCTTCTCCCACAACGCGTACATGCGTCACGTGGCCGCATGCTCCGCACACCCGCCGTCCGGAAATGCGGGCGACGAGTTCCTCTTCCGGCGCCTCGAGGGAAAGCACCGCGTCGAGTTCGATGCCCCGGCCGGCCAGCAATTCGCCGAGCCCATCGGCCTGCGGCACCGTGCGCGGGAATCCGTCGAGCACAAACCCCCCGCTCGCCTGCGGACCGTCGAACGCTTCCGCGATGAGTCCGAGCACGACCTCATCCGGCACGAGTTCGCCCGCTTCGTAGTAGACGCGAACCCGCTCGCCGAGCGGCGTTCCGGCCTTGAGGGCGGCCCGGATCATGTCACCGGTAGAGAGGCGTGGAACGCCGAACCGCTCAGCCAGAAGCTCGCCCTGGGTGCCCTTCCCGACTCCGGGAGGACCCATGATGATCAACCGCACGCCCATCACATGTAGCGCTGTCTGCCGCGATACTTGACCCGCCCCTTCTTCATGAATCCCTCGTACTGTCGCAGCAGGAGGTGCTGCTGCAACTGCTGCATCGTATCGAGCGCGACGCCCACCACGATGAGCAGTGAGGTGCCGCCGAAGAAGAAGGTCTGAAGATCGAAGATCGAGAAGATCAGGTAGGGCAGTACGGCGATCAGCGCGAGGTAGACCGACCCGGGAAGCGTGATGCGCGTCAGCACGTGATCGATATAGTCCGCCGTCTTCGCACCGGGCTTGACGCCGGGGATGAACCCGCCCTGGCGCTTGAGGTTCTCCGCCAGATCCGCCGGGTTGAAGATGATCGAGGTGTAGAAGTAGGTGAAGTAGACGATGAGGACGACGTACAGCACGTAGTACCAGGTCGTCCCCACCTGCAGCGCCTGACTCATCTCGTAGATGAAACGGCGGGCGCCGGAGCTGCCCGGTCCGGGGTTCCCCATGAACGCGGCGAGAGTACCCGGAATGATGATGATCGACTGCGCGAAGATGATCGGCATCACGCCGGCGGAGTTGATCCGCAACGGGATGAACGACCGTTGCCCTTCCCGGATGCGGCCTCTGCCCACGACCTTCCGCGGGATCTGCACCGGGATCTTGCGCTGGGCCATCGTCAACGCGACCACGGCGGCCATGACGGCCACCAGAGTCGCCGCGAGGGCAGCGAGCTTGATGAGCGAGATGCCGCCGGCCTGGTACAGCTCGAAGGTGTTGAGGACTGCTCCCGGGAAGCCCTGCAGAATCGAGAAGAAGATGAGCAGGGACATGCCGTTGCCGACCCCGCGCTCGGTGATCTGCTCGCCGAGCCACATCACGAACACGCCCCCGGTCGTCAGCATCAGCACCGTCAGGAGGCGGAAGCTCAAACCGGGGTCGAGGACCGCACCCGGTTGTGCCTCCAGGAAGAGCGCGTACGTGTAGGACTGCCCGATGCACAGCACGACCGTGGTATACCGGGTCCACTGCGTGAGCTTGCGGCGTCCTTCTTCGCCCTCCTTCTGCAGCTTCTCGATCGCGGGCATGACGGCGGCGAGGAGCTGGAAGAGGATGCTCGCCGAGATGTAGGGCATGATGCCGAGCGCGAAGACGGTCGCGCGCTGCAGCCCACCCCCCACGAAGAGGTCGTAGATGCCGAATATCGTGCCCTGGAACTGTCCGGCGAGGGCCTGCAGGGCCACCACGTTCACACCCGGCGTCGTGATGTGGGAGCCGAGCCGGTACAGGGCGAGACAGAGCAGGGTGAAGAGGATCTTCGCCTTCAGCTCCGGCACCTTGAAGATGTTCGCCGCGGCAGCCGCCGCGTTCTGGCCGTTCGCCATCCCTTACTCGATCACCCGGGCGGTACCGCCGGCCGCCTCGATCTTTTCGCGGGCGGAGGCACTGAAAGCATGCGCGCGCACGTCGACTGCCCGCCCGACGTCCCCGCGTCCAAGGATCTTCACCGGGCGGTCCGTTCCCCGGATGACACCGCTCGCGCGCAGCGTCCGGGGATCGATTCCGCTTCCCTCCACGCGGTCCAGGTCCGAGAGATTCACGATGTGCCACTCGGTTCGCCGATGCGGCTTGAAACCCCGCTTGGGCGTCCGCCGGTAGAGGGGCATCTGGCCACCCTCGAACCACGCCGGAATGGACGCGCCGCTCCGCGACTTCTGGCCCTTGTGACCGCGACCCGATGTCTTCCCCGAGCCCGATCCGTGACCGCGGCCACGGCGCTTCGCGGAGGACTTCGACCCGCGGGGCGGAGAGAGATTGTCGAGCCCGATGCGCTCGCGTTCAGCCATCCTGTCCGACCTCCTCTACTTCGACGAGATGCGCCACGGCGTGGATCATCCCGCGTATCGCGCCGTTGTCCGGCTGTACGACTTCGTCCTGATGGTGCTTGAGGCCGAGGGCACGCAGGGTCGCGCGCTGCTTGCGCTGGGCGCCGAGGCCGCTCTTCACCTGGCGGATCTTCAGATGCTCAGCCACGCATGGCCTCCCGAATCGTGGCGACGTCCACGCCTCGTTCCGCCGCCACCTGCTCCGGCGTGACCAGATCCTGCAGTCCGCTCATCGTCGCGCGGACGATATTGAGAGGATTGTTCGTACCCAGGCTCTTCGTGAGGATGTCCTGGACGCCGGCGCACTCCAGCACCGCTCGCACGGGGCCACCCGCGATGACGCCGGTACCCGGCCCGGCGGGCTTGAGCAGCACGCGGCCCGCGCCGTGGCGCCCGAGAATTTCGTGAGGGATGGTCCCGTTCACGATCGGTACGACGACCATGGCCTGACGCGCCTGTTCGAATCCCTTGCGAATCGCCTCGGCGACTTCGTTCGCCTTGCCGAGAGCCATTCCGACCCGACCCTGCCCATCGCCGACCGCGACAAGCGCGGTGAACGAAAAGCGGCGGCCGCCCTTTACGACCTTCGAGACGCGATTGATGAAGATGACATTCTCCTTGAAGTTGTCACCGTCGTCGCGCCGTTTTCTCCCTCTTGCCATGAAGCCCTCTCGTTAGAAGCGGAGACCGCCGTCGCGGGCACCCTCGGCGAACGCACGCACGCGGCCGTGGTAGGGATATCCGCCGCGGTCGAACACGATGACGCCCACATCGGCCGCGACCGCCCTTTCCGCAAGCATCCTGCCCGCAAGATACGCTTCGGCGACCTTGCCCGAGCGCGCGCCGGCGTCGCCGTCCGGACCGGTAAGAGTCGAGACGCCGAGCAACGTAACGCCACGATCGTCGTCGACGAGTTGACCCTCGAGCTGCCGGAGGCTTCGGAACACGACGAGGCGCGGCCGCTCCGCCGTCCCCCGGATCTTCTTCTTGATCCGGGCGTGCCGACGTGTCCGCAGTCGATGCCTCTGTTTCGTCCGACCCCTTGTGTCCATCGTCTTCTCTCTGTTTCGTCGCGGATCAGGCCGTGGCCGTCGCCTTGCCCGCCTTGCGCCGCACATGCTCACCCACGTAGCGGATACCCTTCCCCTTGTACGGCTCGGGGGGGCGGATCGCGCGGATCTCCGCCGCCATCTGCCCGACCTTCTCCTTGTCGTTCCCCACGACCTTTATCAGCGTCGGTGACTCGACGCCCAACGTGATGCCCTCGGGCGGTTCGACCGTGACCGTGTGGCTGTATCCGACGCTGAACACGACGCTGTCGCCCTTCTGTTCCGCCCGATATCCGACGCCGTGGATCTCCAGGCGTTTCTCGTACCCCTGCGAAACGCCGATGACCATGTTGGCGATCAGGGATCGCGTAAGCCCGTGTAGCGCCCGCTGCCGTGCCTCATCCGAGGCACGCTTGACGGACACGACGCCCTCGGACTGCGCGATGTCCATATCGGGGTCGAACGACCGCTCGAGGTCGCCCCTTGGACCCTTCACCTTCACATGCGCGCCATCGATCCTCACCTCGACGCCGTCCGGCACGGGGATTGGCAGCTTTCCGATTCTCGACACGCTATCTGCTCCCTCGCGGGGTGGCTCCCGGCAACGGCGCCGGATAGTCCCGCTAGTAGATTCTCGCGATGACTTCCCCGCCGACGTGGTGCCGGCGGGCGTCGCGGTCCGTCATCAATCCGCTCGAGGTCGACATGATCGCGATCCCCATCCCGGCTCGCACCTTCGGGATCGAGTTCGCGTCGACGTACTTCCTGAGCCCCGGCTTCGACACGCGTTCGAGCAGCCGGATCACAGGCCGGTCGTCCGACGTGTACTTCAGATAAACGCGCAGGCGGCCGTGCCGATTGTCGTCCAGCACCTTGTAGCCGCGTACGAAGTGGTTCTCCGCCAGGATCCTGGCGATCTCGATCTTTATCTTCGAGAGCGGAATGTCGACGCGCCTGTGCCCGGCACGGCCGGCGTTGCGGATGCGCGTCAGCATGTCCGCGATCGGGTCGGTCATGCTCATCTCACCAACTCGCTTTCCGAACGCCCGGGATCTCTCCGCGGAGCGCCTGCTCACGGAAGCAGATCCGGCACAGACCGAACTTCCTCATGTAGGCGCGGGGTCGGCCGCAGCGATTGCAGCGTCGCACCGTGCGCGAACTGAACTTCGGCTTCCGGTTCGCCTTCTGGACCAATGCCGTCTTTGCCATTCAGCCTTTCCCGCTCAGATGACGACCGGGACCTCATCGCGAAATGGCATCCCCATCTCGCGAAGCAGGACGAGCGCCTCATCGTCCCGGTTGGTCGTCGTGACAAACGTGATGTTGAGACCGTGGATCTTCACGATCTCGTCGTAGTCGACTTCGGCGAAGACCATCTGCTCCCGGATCCCCACCGTGTAATTTCCGCGTCCATCGAACGCCCGGCTCCGGAAGCCCCGGAAGTCGCGAATGCGGGGCACGGCCGTGCTGATGAACCGGTCGAGAAACTCGTACATGCGCGTGTTGCGAAGCGTGACCATCGTCCCGATCGGCATGCCTTCGCGCAGACCGAAGTTCGAGATCGAGTTCCGCGCCCGCGTAACGACAGGTCGCTGGCCGCTGATCACGGCGATCTCGTTCGAAGCCGACTCGATCAGCCTGGGATTGTCCTTGCCCTCGCCGAGCCCCGCGTTGATCACGATCTTCTCGAGTCTCGGGATCTGGTGCGGGTTCGTGAAGCCGAACGCGTCGGCGAGCTTTGCCCGAACCGTGTCCTCGTAGTGCTTCCGCAGCCGCGGCTTTCCGTTTTCCGAACTCATCTCTAGCCCGCAGTCGGGATGGGGTTGTCACAGCGCTTGCAGATCCGCTCGATCGTGCCGTCCGCATCGCGCCGTCGGCGCACCCGCGCCGGCTCGTCGCATTGGGGACACACGAGCATCACGTTCGAAGCGCTGATCGGCTCTTCGTAGGTGACGATGCCACCTTCGGTGATACCGCCCTTCGGGTTGGCCACGGGACGCTTGTGATGCTTGCGCATGTTCACGTCCTGCACCACGACGAGTCCCCGTGACGGGATCGTGCGGAGAATCTGGCCCTGAGCGCCGACATAGTTGCCCGCGATCACCCGAACCGTATCCCCGGTTCTCATGTTCAGTTTCTTCTGTGTCATCTTCGGTTCAGATCCTCGACGTCAGATCACTTCGGGGGCGAGCGACACGATCTTCATGAACTTCTTTTCGCGGAGTTCGCGCGCGACCGGTCCGAAGATCCGCGTCGCGGTCGGTTCTCCGGCGTCGTTGATGATCACCGCCGCGTTCTCATCGAAGCGGATGTAGCTGCCGTCGCGCCGGCGGCTCTCCTTGGCCGTTCGCACGACGACCGCGCGGACCACCTCGCCCTTCTTCACATTCCCGTGCGGAGTGGCGTCCTTGATCGTCGCGACGATCACGTCGCCCACCCGGGCGTACCGGCGGCGCGACCCCCCGAGGACCCGAATGCAGAGGGCCCGGCGGGCGCCGGAATTATCGGCGATGCGGACTATCGATTCCTGCTGAATCATCTCGTCGTGCCCCTGTTACTCCAGACGCTGGACCAGTTCGAGGACGCGCCAGCGCTTGAGTTTGGAAAGCGGACGCGTTTCCTCGATCCGGACCACGTCACCGACCCGGTATTCGTTCTCCTCGTCGTGTGCCTGATACCGCTTGCCCCGGCTCACCTGCTTGCCGTACAGCGGGTGCGCGAGCCGCCGCTCGACGGACACCACGACGGTCTTTTCCATACGGTCGCTCACGACCGTCCCGAGCCGAATCTTGCGCCGGCCCTTCGTCGCCGATTGATCAGCCAACCTGACTCTCCTCGCTACGCGCCCGCTCGACCTGCACGGTCTTCAGCCGCGCGATGTCGCGACGCAACGTCCTCAGTAGCGACGGGTTCTCGAGTTCCTCGAACGCGGCCCTGTAGCGCAGGCGAGCGATCTCGTCCTTCGCGCGCGTGAGTTCCTCCGCAAGTTCCTCGTCGGTGAGTTCGCGAATCTCCATCGCGTGCAGCGACACCTAGTCCTCCCGCTCCAGAAAGCGCGTCTTGATTGGAAGCTTCGCCGCGGCCAGTTGCATCGCCCGCTGCGCGAGCTCGATGTCGACTCCCTCGAGTTCGAACATCACCCTGCCGGGCTTCACCGGGGCGACCCAGTACTCGGGGTTCCCCTTACCCTTCCCCATTCGGGTTTCCGCGGGCTTCTGCGTGAGTGGTTTGTCGGGAAAGATCCGGATCCAGACCTTGCCGCCCCGCTTGATGTGCCGCGTCATGGCGACTCGCGCGGCCTCGATCTGACGGTTCGTGATCCAGCCCGGTTCCACGGCCTGGAGCGCATAGTCGCCGAACGAGACCTTGTTCCCGCGACGCGCGGCGCCGCGCAGGCGTCCCTTCTGCTGTTTCCGGTACTTGATCCGCTTCGGCTGCAGCATGTGCCTCTATCCTCGTCCTCGTCCGCGCCCGCGGCCGGGACGGCGGCGTCCGCCCGCGGTGTACGTCTGACCACGGCGGTCCTCCACGATCTCGCCGTGGAAGATCCATACCTTCACGCCGATGGTGCCGAATGTCGTCCGGGCCTGCCGCTCCGCGTAGTCGATGTCCGCGCGCAGCGTGTGCAGCGGCACGCGTCCTTCGTGATAGCCCTCGGAGCGCGCGATCTCGGCCCCGCCGAGGCGCCCGCCGCACTGGATGCGGATGCCGCCGGCGCCCGCTCGCATCGCCGCCTGCACGGCACGCTTCATCGCCCGCCGGAAGCTGATCCGCTGCGTCAACTGATGGGCTACGTTGTCCGCCACCAGCTGAGCCTGGGTCTCCGGGCGGCGAATCTCCTCGACGTTGACGGAAACTTCCGCCTCCGTGAGCAGGGCGAGTTCGTCACGCAGCTTGTCGACTTCGGCCCCGCGCTTTCCGATCACGACGCCGGGGCGCCCCGTGTGAATCGTAACGACGATCTTGGACGGCTTGCGCTCGATCTCCACCTGGGCGATCGCCGCGTGCCCGAGCCGCGCCTGCAGGTATTTCCGCAGCTTCTCGTCTTCAGCGAGGAGCTTCGGGAACTCCTTTCCCTGCGCGTACCAGCGCGACCGCCACGGCTTCACCGAGCCCAGCCTGAATCCGTACGGGTGTGTCTTCTGGCCCATTAGTCTCTCGTCTCCACGACGACCGTCACATGACTGCTCCGCTTGAGCCGGGGGGTCGCTCTCCCGTAGGCGCGGGCCTTCCAGCGCCGAAGCGTCCTGCCTTCGTCCACGTATGCCTCGCGCACGTATAGTTCGTCCACATCCAGCGATTCACCGCCCTCGTCCGCCCGATAGACTGCGTTGGCGACGGCCGAGCGGAGCACCTTCCCGATCGAGCGGGCCGCCTTCTTCTTCGAGAACTGCAGGATGGCGTAGGCCTCGTTGACGTCTCGCCCGCGAATCTGGTCGATGACGAGACGCATCTTCCGGGCGGACATGCCCTGGTTCTTCGCCTTGGCGGTCGCCTGCATCAGACTCTGCCCCTCCGGTCCCGCGCGGAACCGGCGTGCCCCCGGAAGGTCCGCGTCGTCGCGAACTCTCCGAGCTTGTGCCCCACCATGTTCTCCGTCACGTAGACCGGGATGAACTTGTTGCCGTTGTGCACCGCGAGCGTGTGTCCGACGAAATCCGGGCTGATAGTCGAAGCCCTGGCCCACGTCTTGATCACCGACTTGTCTCCGGAATCGTTCATCCGCTGCACCTTCATGAGCAGCTTCTCATCGATGTACGGTCCCTTCTTCACGCTTCTCGGCATCGGATCTCCCGCTCTACTTCGTGGCCTTGCCGCGCTTGCGGCCGCGCACGATCAGCTTGTCGCTCGACTTGTGCTTCTTCCTCGTCTTGCGGCCCTCCGGCTTGCCCCACGGCGAGACGGGCGGACGACCGCCGGAACTGCGCCCCTCACCGCCACCGAGGGGATGGTCCACGGGGTTCATTGCCACCCCGCGCACCTTGGGCCGACGGCCCTTCCATCTCGCGCGCCCCGCCTTCCCGGCTCGAATGAGCTCGTGGTCGACGTTGCCCACCTGCCCGACCGTAGCCCGGCACGATTCCGGCACCATGCGCATCTCGGTGCTCGGGAGCCGCAAAGTGACCGTGCCCCGCTCTTTCGCGACGACCTGGACGGACGCGCCGGCCGAGCGGGCGAGCTGCGCCCCCTTTTCGGGTACGAGCTCCACGCCGTGTACGACCGTCCCGAGGGGGACCTCACGCAGCGGCAGACAGTTCCCAACGTTCGGATCGATCCCCGACCCGGAAAGGATGGTGTCACCGACACCGAGACCTCTCGGGTGAAGGATGTAGCGCTTTTCGCCGTCCGCGTAGTGGATGAGGGCGATGCGGGCCGAACGATTCGGGTCGTACTCGATCTCCGCGATGACGCCGGGGACGCCATCCTTCCTGCGCTTGAAGTCGATGCGCCGGTACCGCCGCTTGTGGCCGCCGCCGCGCCTCCGGCTCGTGATATGCCCGTGATGGTTGCGGCCGGACTTCTTCGGCAGACCCTCCGTCAGCGACTTCTCCGGCTCGCTGCGGGTAATCTCCTCGAACGTCGATACGCTCCGGTATCGGGAAGCCGCCGTGACCGGCTTGAATTTACGAATCGGCATCGATCAGGCTCCCTCCAGCACATCGACGGGACCGTCGGCGACTTCGATGATCGCCTTCTTCCAGTGCGGCCGCCGGCCCATCGTGCGCCCCATGCGCTTCTTTTTGCCGCGCACGTTCATCGTACGCACGGACGTGACTCGCCTTCCCTCGAAGATCGCCTCGAAGGCGCGGCGGATCTCGATCTTGTTCGCGTCCGGCGCCACTTCGAAGGTGTACTTGGGACGCGGTTCCACCTCTCCGCGATCAATACGGGCCTGAAGACGCCGCCCCACGCCGTCGGTCCCCTCGGACTGCAGGCTCGTCGACGTCTTCTCCGTGAACAGCGGACGCAGGATGATCTCGTTCGGCGCGCGCCTCATGCTTCACCTGCCCCGGCGGGTTCTTCCGCCGCATCGAAGGCCGACGACTCGACGAGCACCAGGTCGGACCAGAGGATGTCGTACGCTGACGCCTCTCCCCAGGGCAGCACGCGCACGCCGGGCAGATTTCTGGCCGACAGGTAGACATCGGGTTTGTGGCCCGCGGTCAGGAGCAGGACGTTTTCCGACTTGCGCCCGATGCTGGCCAGCAGGGCGGCGACGCGCCGCGTCTTGGGCGGGTCGAAGTCCAGAGGCTCGATGAGCGCGAGATCGCCGTTCATGGCTCTCGTGTTGAGCGCCGAGCGGATCGCAAGGCGGCGGATCTGCTTCGGCACGCGCACCCGATACGAGCGCGGCTGGGGACCGAAGACGACCGAGCCGCCGCGCCACAGCGCCGAGCGGATCGAGCCCGCCCGCGCGCGTCCCGTCCCCTTCTGCCGCCAGGGCTTCCGCGACCCGCCGCGCACCATCGAGCGGGTCTTCGTCGACGCCGTCCCCTGTCGACGGTTCGCCAGCACGGCCGTGACGACCTGATGGAGCACGTCTTCGTTGACCATGCCGTCGAACGGCCTCTCGGGAAGAGCCCTCTCGGCTCCCGCCGTGCCGTCGGAACTGTACGTCGCGACCTTCATCGGCCCGGCCTCACCATGACGAGGTTGTTTCTGCCTCCCGGGACGGAACCCTGGACGATCAGGAGGTTCTTTTCGGCGTCGACACCAATGATCTTCCGGCTCATTGCCATGCGCTGCGTCCCCCCCATGCGGCCCGCCATCTTGCGCCCCTTGATGACGCGGGACGGGTCCGTACCGGCCCCGATGGAGCCGGGAGCCCTGAGAACGGACGTGCCGCCGTGGGAGCCGCGACCACCGCCGAAGCCGTGCCGCTTCACGACGCCCTGGAACCCACGGCCCTTCGTCGTTCCCGTCACGTTCACCCGCGACCCGACATCGAACATGTCGACCGTGATTTCCTGGCCCAGCTCGACCTCCTCGCCCTCGAAGTCGAACTCCGCGAGGACCCGCGGCACATAGTCGAGGCCGGCGCGTGCCGCGTGGCCCGCAGCCGGCTTACGCACGCGCCCTTCCTTCACGCGACCGAAGCCCAGTTGCACGGCGTCATAGCCATCGCGCTCGGTGGTCTTGATCTGGACTACCGGACAGGGTCCGACTTCCAGAACGGTGACACCGACGGCCTTCCCGTCATCGTCGAAGATCTGCGTCATGCCGATTTTACGGCCGATCAACCCGGGCATCTCGCTACTCGACTTTGATTTCCACATCGACGCCGGCGGCGAGATCCAGCTTCGTCAGCGCGTCGATCGTCTGCGGACGGGAGTCATGGATATCGATGAGCCGCTTGTGCGTCTTCAGTTCGAACTGTTCCCGCGACTTCTTGTCCACGTGCGGACTCCGCAGAACCGTGAACAACTGACGGCGCGTCGGAAGCGGGATCGGCCCGCTGACGGACGCACCGGTCTTCTGCGCGGTCCGAACGATGTCCGCCGCCGTCTGGTCGATCACGGCTGGATCGAAGGCCTTCAGCCGAATCCGAATCTTCTGCGCCATATCTGTGCGCCGTCTCGTTTTCCGGGGGTATCCGCTAGTCGTGGATGGCGGTGACGACCCCGGCGCCCACCGTCCGGCCTCCCTCGCGGATCGCGAACCGGAGGTTCTCCTCCATCGCGATCGGCGCGATCAGCTCCACCGCCATATTCACATTGTC
>LXNI01000113.1_pt1 | contig 98482 bp, 92 predicted proteins | sample 809091 | NCBI WGS metagenome assembly LXNI01 (sample SAMN04870527, study PRJNA318959) | sponge metagenome | biome: 01000161; feature: marine sponge reef; material: water | host: Sarcotragus foetidus | place: Greece: Milos, Mediterranean Sea | collected 2013-05-29 | depth 5-7 m | reverse complement strand
AGCCGATCAGAGCTACAATCCGTCACCGCCGCGCTCCCGTGTCAGATTCTCGTTAACCAACTGAATCATAACACAAAACGGAACGCGGCGGTGCCTACTTCATGAAATATCCGGGCTAGCCCGGATTTCTCGCCGCGTACATGGTCTGCGCGGCGCTGTCGGGCCGGCAGGGCAGGAAATCCGGGCTTAGGAGCCGGCCGGCAGCCCATCGTCGGGCGAACGATCCCGCAAGCTCTGCATCGGAATATCGGTGACCAGCATATGCGCCGAACGGTGCGCGATGCAGAGGTCCGGCGCCGCCTGTCGGATGGCGCGCTGCGGAGTGACGCCGCAGGCCCAGAACAGGGGAAGTTCGTCGTCCTGCACGCTGACCCGGCCGAGCGTTTCCATCGGCCGGCCGGGATCGACGCCGATCGCCGACGGTTTGCCGATATGGACCGGCGCACCGTGGGCCAGCGGGTAGCGTGCCGTCACCTCGATCGCACGGATGGCATCGGCCGGCCGGAGCGGCCGCATCGAGACGATGAGCGGCCCGGCGAAGCCGCCCGCCGGAACGCTTTCAAGGGTTGAGCGATAGATCGCCTCGCGTTCGCCGCGCGCCAGGTAACGCAGGGCGACGCCCTCCCTTTGCAGCACATCCTCGAAGGAAAAGGAGCAACCGAAGGCGAAAGCCACGAGGTCGTCGCGCCACAGGTCGCCGACCGAAGCGGCGTGGCTGGCTGTTTCGCCGTTCCGGAATATGCTGTAGCCGGGCAGATCGGTGCGCAGGTCGATATCCGCGCCCAGGGCCGGCAGTCGGGGATCGCCCGGCGCGCCGACGGCGACCAGCGGGCATATCTGCGGATTGGCCCGGCACCATGCCTCGAAATCCCCGGCGTACCGCTCCGGCAGGATCGCCAGGTTGCACTGCAGCCAGCCGCGCGCGGCGCCGGCGGTCGGCCCGGTCCAGTCGCCGCGGCGGGCCATGGCGCGCAGTGCAGCAGGGGCAAGGTCCGCAGCGGCCGTCATGGTCCGCTTATGGTTCGTTCAGCCAGCCGGCGAGATCGACCGCATCGCCGCCCGGAATCCGCTTGCGCTCGAACTCGGCCTCGCGGCCCCAGGGTTTCGTGGCGTCGATGCCGAGGCGGCCCCAGTGGTCCTTGTGCGGGTCGCGGTAGAACCCGGGAACGTCCGGCACGACCAGACTGCGGGTATCGGCCCGGCCGCGGGTGACGAAGGCCCACCAGACGTCGTTCAGATCGTGGATATCGACGTCCTCGTCGGTCACCATGCAGGTCTTGCTGTAGTCCATATGCGCGCCGAACGCCGCCATGAGCACATGCCGGGCGTGGCCCTCGTACTGTTTGCGGATTTTCACCACCGTGTTGAGCAGCTGCGGATTGCACGACACGTCGACAATGCCCGGCAGCAGCGCCGTCAAATGCCGGTAAATTTTCGAGGCTATGGCGGTTTCGAGCGGAATCAGGTCTTCCGGCGAACCGCAGACCAAAGCGTGATAGACCGGATCGGCGCCGGCCGTGACCGCCGTGACCTCGAAGACATGATTGTCTTCCTCGGGGACGTAATAGCCCATGAACTCGCCGAACGGCCCCTCCGGCCGACGCACGCTGGGCAGGATGCGCCCCTCGATGACGATCTGGGTGTCGGTCGGAACCGAGAGCCCGATCGTCTCGCAGGACGTCACGGCGAGCGCCCCGCCGGCGACCGCATTGGCGACCGCCAGTTCGTCGGCGTCCGGCGGGATCGAGGCGCAGGCGGCAAGAAAGATTTCCGGCGCCGCGCCGATCAGGATGGCCGCCTCCAGCGCCTCGCCCTTCGCTTCTGCCGCCTGCTGATAGTGCATCAGGTCGTGGCTGCTGCCGATCCGGATACGCAGTTCGCCGTCGTCGACATGCATGGCGCGGTGGAAGGACAGGTTCGGGACGCCGGTTTCCGGATGGTTGGCGAGCAGGATGCCCGCAGTGACATAGGGGCCGGCGTCTTTCTCGAAATAGACCGGCTGCGGCAGGTCGGAGAGCGCGATCCGGCGACGGTCGGCCGGTACCTGTTGCAGTTCGGCACGCTTCGGTACGCGGGCCATCAACCGGTCCCAGGCCGGGCAGAAGGCAAGGTCGGGCGCGGCGATCAGGGCGCACAGCCGCCGCCGGCTGCCATAGACGTTGCTGACGGCGGGCATGGCGATGCCGCGGACATTCTCGAACAGGATGGCACCGTCATGCCGCTTCTGGAACGCCGCCGTCACCGCCGCCAGTTCGTGCTTCGGATCGACCTCCCGGCTCACGACATGCAGGCCGCCTGCGGCTCTCAGACTGTCCAGATAGGCGCGCATGGCGCAATCCTCCGTGCCGGCCCCCGGGCACCGTGACGGTTCCGTCCCCTCTCCATAAGGAGTATGAGCGCATCATGCAAAAGGACAGCAGGCAGGACGGCGTCGGCGCAGCGGATCCGGGCGAATGGCGCCTCGGCGTCGATATCGGCGGCACGTTTACCGATATCGCGCTGGAACATGGCGACGGCCGCTTCCATTCCGCCAAGCTATTGACCACCGGCGCCGAGCCGGAACGGGCGGTACTCGACGGCGTGGCGGCTGCCTGCGCGGCGGCCGGGATCGGACTGGCGGACATCGGCCAGATCATCCACGGCACGACGCTGGCGACCAACGCCATGATCGAACGGCGCGGCGCGGAAACCCTGTTCGTCACCACCGAGGGCTTCCGTGACGTGCTCGAAATGGGTTCGGAAAGCCGGTTCGAGCAGTACGACCTGAACATCGTCAAGCCGCAGCCGCTGGTTCGCCGCGCCCGCCGGCTGACGGTACGCGAACGGCTCGACGCCAACGGTGCGGCTCTCATCCCACTCGACGAGGCTTCGGCCGGGCCGGTGCTCAACGCAATTGCCGCCGAAGGGATCGAGAGCGTCGCGATCGGCCTGCTGCACAGCTACGCCAATCCGGCGCACGAGCGGCGCCTGCGCGAACTGGTTCTGGCGGCGTTTCCGGACCTGCCGGTCAGCCTGTCCTGCGAGGTTTCGCCGGAGATGCGCGAGTATCAGCGCTTCTCCACCACCGTCGCCAACGCCTATGTCCAGCCGGCGGTCGCGGCTTATCTGGGTCGGCTGGAAGGGGCGCTGGCCGAGGCCGGTTTCGCCGGCGCGCTGATGGTCATGCTGTCGAACGGCGGCCTCGGGACCGTCGAGACGGCGATCCGATTCCCGGTCCGGCTCGTCGAATCCGGCCCGGCCGGCGGTGCGATCTATGCCGCCGCCGTCGCCCGGCAGACCGGGGCCGCCAAGGCGGTTTCCTTCGACATGGGCGGCACCACGGCGAAAATCTGCCTGATCGACGAGGGCCGCCCCCAGTCTGCGCGCGATTTCGAGGTCGACAGGGCCTACCGCTTCAAGCGCGGCAGCGGCCTGCCCCTGCGCATCCCGGTGGTCGAGATGGTCGAGATCGGCGCGGGCGGCGGCTCCCTGTGCAGCGTCGACGGGCTTGGCCGAATCGCGGCCGGTCCGCGCAGCGCCGGATCCGATCCCGGCCCGGCCTGCTACGACCGCGGCGGGACCGGTGCGACGGTAACCGACGCCGATGTCGTCCTCGGGCGGATCGATCCGGCCGGTTTCGCCGGCGGCGCGATAGTGCTGGACCCGGCGGCAGCGCAACGCGCACTCACCGCCGATGTCGGCGCCCCGCTCGACTTCGATACGCTGACGGCGGCTCTCGGCGTGGCCGAAATGGTCGACGAGAACATGGCGAATGCGGCGCGCGAACATGCCGTGGAACATGGCAGGGATTTCGAGGGGCGGACCCTGATCGCGTTCGGCGGCTGCGCCCCGCTCCACGCCGCGCGCGTTGCCGAAAAGCTGGGCATAGACCGGATCGTCGTGCCGCGCGGCGCCGGCGTCGGCTCGGCGATCGGATTTCTGCGGGCGCCGGTCGCCTTCGAAGTCGCGCGCAGCCTGTATCAACAGCTCGAATCGCTCGACGCCGCAGCGGTGGCCGGGCTGCTCGCGGAGATGCGCGACGAGGCTGCCGCATTCGTCGAGACAGCCGCCGGCCGGCCGCCGGAGCGCATTGCCTACGCCGCCTTCATGCGCTACCGCGGCCAGAGCCACGAAATTATGGTGCCATTGCCCGAAACGCCGCCGGATTCGCGCGGCGCCGGCCCGTGGGCGGAAGCCGTCTCCGGCGCTTATTCTGCAGCCTACCGCCAGCAATACGGACCGCCGATCGACGATGTGCCGCTGGAAATCGTCGCCTGGACCGTGCGCGCCGAGAGCCCGGTGGAAACGATGCCGGGCCGCATGGAACGCATCCCGGATCGGGTTGGCCGGACGGCCGGGCAGCGGCAGATCGTCGATACCGCCGGCGGCGGGCCGGTAACCGCCCGGATATTCGAGCGCGCCCGGCTGCTTGCCGGGAAATCCGTTGCCGGGCCGGCGGTGATTGTCGAAGCGCAGACTTCGACCGTCGTTCCTCCGGGCTATACCCTGACCGGCGATCCGTTCGGCTCCCTCATTCTCGAACGCACGGCGGAGGACAGATGATGACCGAAAGGCCGGCCGGCGACAGCCTGGCCCGCATCCGCTATCCGGTGCTGTGGAACCGCCTCACGGCGATTGTCGAGGAGCAGGCGCGCAGCTTGATCAAGACGGCGTTCAGCGAGACGGTCAGCGAGGCCGGCGACCTTTCCGCCGGCGTCTTCGACATCCGCGGGCGCATGGTCGCCCAGGCGGTGACCGGGACGCCCGGCCATGTCAACTCGATGGCCGAGGCCGTCGGTTATTTCCTGGAGAAATTTCCGGCCGCCGGCATGAAGCCCGGTGACCATTACCTGACCAACGATCCCTGGCTCAGCTCCGGCCATCTGCACGACATCACGGTCGTCTCGCCGGCGTTCCACCAGGACGAGTTGGTCGCCCTGTTCGCCTGCACCTGCCACCAGGTCGATATCGGCGGGCTGGGCCAGTGCCCGGACGGCCGCTCGATATACGAAGAGGGCCTGTTCATCCCGATCATGCGGCTGGCGCGGCAGGGCCAGTTCAACGAGGACCTGTTCGAGATTATCCGCGCCAACGTCCGCCAGCCGGACCCGGTCGAAGGCGATATCCGCAGCTATGCGACCTGCAACCAACTGGGCGAACGCCGGCTTGCGGCCATGTTGGAGGAGTATCCCGACATCCGCTTCGGCGCGCTGGCCGACTTCATCCTCGATCGTTCCCGCCGCGCCATGCAGGACGCCATCCGCGCGCTACCCGACGGCACCTACCGCAATACGATGACGCTGGACGGCATAGACCGCCCGGTTACCCTCAACGCAGCGCTGACGATCGACGGCGAGCGCATCGTCATCGACTTCGACGGCAGCTCGCCGGCCAGCCCCTACGGCGTCAACCTGGTGATGAACTATACGCTGGCTTACACGGCGTTCGGCGTCCGCGCAGCGGTAGCGCCGGAAATCCCCAACAATGCCGGTTCGCTGACGCCGGTCGAGGTCAGGGCGCCTCTCGGCTCCATCCTCAATGTCGAGAAGCCGCGGCCGGTCAGCGCGCGCCATATCATCGGCCAGTTCCTGCCGGATGTCGTGCTCGGCTGCCTGGCGAAGGTGCCGGGCCTGGAAGTCCCGGCCGAAGGGGCGGCCTGCCTGTGGGGCATCCAGGTGCGCGGCGGGCCGGAGATCGGCGCCGCGCCCGGCGTCAATCGCGACAGCGACGCCGCCGCCTTCGACCTGCTCTCCTTCAACAGCGGCGGCTCGGGCGCGCGGCCAGCGGTCGACGGACTTTCCGCCACCGCCTTTCCCAGCGGCGTGCGCGCCCTGCCGGTCGAGGCGGTCGAGACCCGCGCGCCGGTCGTGGTCTGGCGCAAGGAACTGCGGCCGGATTCCGGCGGAGCGGGAAAGCATCGCGGCGGCCTCGGCCAGACGGTCGAACTCGGCACCCGCGACGGCGCGCCCTTCGCTCTCTTCGCCATGTACGACCGGGTCGAGAACCCGGCCAGGGGGCGCAACGGCGGCGTGGACGGCGCGGCCGGCGCGGTGGCGACCGCCAGCGGCGCCACGCTGCGACCCAAGGGCAAGCAGACCGTCGGCGCCGGCGACCGGGTGCGGGTCGAGTTGCCCGGCGGCGGCGGCCACGGCGACCCCCGCGAGCGCCCGGTCGAGGCCATCGCGGCAGACATCGCCGAAGGCTATGTCACCGCCGAAGCGGCGCAAGACTTGTACGGCGTCAAGGTCGGCGAGAACGGGACAGTGACGAGGTAGGCTGCCGGGATCGCGTGCTGCCAATTCGGAATGCCCGGCAATATTTTACTCAATGGTTGAATATCATCTCGGGCGTCGATATATTCAACTACATGGTTGAGCAAACCCTCGATCGCGTTTTCCGTGCGCTTGCCGATCCCACCCGCCGGGCCATCCTCGACCGCCTGGCGGCGGGAGAGGCGACGGTCGGCGATCTTTCGGAGCCCTTTCCTCTTTCTTTCGCTGCGGTGTCGAAGCACCTCGGCGTGCTGGAGCGCGCCGGCCTCGTGACCCGCGAAGCGCGGGGACGGGAACGGGTCTGCCGGATCGACCCGGCAGCGCTCGACGACGCCCGCGCCTGGCTCGAATTCCACGAGCGCTTCTGGACAGGGCGGCTGGATGCCCTCGACGCGCTGGTCGGAACGGGCTCCCGCAAACCGGACCGATCGCGATGACAGATAACCCCACGCCGGCCCAAAGCCCGGGACAGCCCTCTTCAGGAGCCCACAGCATGCCAGATCACCGGCCGGACGAAACGGGCATCTACCTGATGTTGCACCGCACAATCGATGCGCCGGTCGAGACGGTGTACGCCGCGTGGACCGATCCGGAACTGTTGCGCCAATGGCTGGCCCCCGGCGATACCGTGGTCGCCCGCGCGGTCGCCGAAGTCGCCGTCGGAGGGACGTTTCTCATCGAGATGCGCGGGAAGGATGGAGGGATATGGCTCACCAGCGGCCTCTATCGCGAAGTGGTGCCCAACCGCCGCCTCGTGCACACCTGGCGCTGGGAGGGCAGCGACATCGAATCGCTGGTCACCGTCGAGCTTGAATCGGAGTCGGCCGATACGACGCGCCTGACGCTTACCCATTCCCGGTTCGCGCAAGCCGAGGCCCGCGACGAGCATGAGCGCGGCTGGACCGGTTGCCTCGCGAAGCTGGAAACCCTGTACGCCGGTTGAAGCCTCTGCCGATACGGCCTCAGGGAAGGTTTCCCTGTGGCGCCGTATCGCTTCCCGGCGTACAGGGCCCCGACGTTCACCGGCCCAATTCCGCCCCTGTGGCCGCTCTCGAATCCCCGGCCGGGCGCAATCGAGCAAGCAAGAGAGGCATCGATGGACCGAATTGTAACGGCCGGCCGCCCGGGCTGGGTGTCGGACGAGATGTATCCGTTCGAAAGCCGGTTCTACGACGCCTCCGCCGGGCACCGGATGCATTTCATCGACGAGGGCGAGGGCGAGCCGATCGTGTTCGTCCACGGCAACCCGGCCTGGTCCTTCGAATTCCGGCATCCGATCGCGGGGCTCCGATCCGACTTTCGCTGCATTGCTCCGGATCACATCGGATTCGGGCTGTCTTCGCGAAGCGGCCGGCGTGAGGACCATCACCCCAAGAGCCACGCCGCCAGGTTCGCCGCCCTGCTCGACCATCTCGACCTTCGCGACGTGACCCTGTTCATGACGGATTGGGGCGGGCCGATCGGTCTCGATTTCGCGCGCCGGCATCCGGACCGGGTCAAGCGGCTCGCGATCGCCAACACCTGGTGTTGGCCGGTCGGCGACGATTTTCATTTCAGGGCCTTCAGCTTCCTGATGTCGAGTTGGCCCGGGCAATACCTCATCAAGCGGCGCAATATCTTCGTCAACAGGGTGATGCCGAAGGCGGTCGGCGACCGGAGCGTCCTGACGCCGGACATCATGGCCCACTACCGCAATGCCCAGCCGTCGCCGGCCGCGCGCGCCGCAAATGCCGCTCTTCCGGGCTACATCGTCGGCGCGGGCGATTGGCTGCGCACGATCTGGGACGACCGCTCGGCATTCGCGGACAAGCCCGCATTGATCGCCTGGGGGCACAAGGACATCGCGTTCCGCAAGAAGGAACTCGACCGGTGGAAGGCCGAGCTGTCCGACTTTGAACTGCACGAATTCGAGGACTGCGGGCACTTTCTGGCGGAAGAAGCGCCCGGGGAACTGGTGACGGCGCTTCGGGCCTTTATGCAGCGGACCTGAATCCCGTCCGATCCGGTCGGAACCGCAGCGGGTTTTTCAGGGGCCGGCCGCCGCAGAGAGGGTGGTTCCAATCAAATCGGAGGCGCGTCAGAGGCAGACGCCGGAATCGATTCTTGCTATTTTTTCCTTTTTCTTACTTATATTCGTTGATAAACCGCGGTCCGTCACTTATATTGGGCCTGTCAATGCCCGACACGCACCCGCTTCTCCCGGCCGGGCCGGTGCAAAAAAATACTATAGAAAGACAAGTCTGTCTTAGCCGACAGTGAGGCCCAACCCCTTGTTCTACAAGCGAAGTTCCTTTGCCGCCGATAAAAATATTTTCCTATATTGGAATTCTAGCTCCAATATCAGAAAAATATCCTAAGATTTCAGGATCAGCCAAGCCACAAGTTTGGCTAAATTTCCAGCGCCTCCAGCCGCAGGCGGGCAATACGATGGACCTGCTGCAGCGCCGTGGCGAATTCCGTTTCCCGGTCGTTATCGGCCCGGCCGCGGAAGGCGGAAAGAATGTCCTGCCGGCTCAGTCCGCGCACCGCGACGATGAAGGGGAAGCCGAAACGCGCGTTGTAGCGCTCGTTAAGCGTATGGAACTCAGCGAACTCCTCCGGCGTGCAGCGCTCGAGGCCGGCCGAGGCCTGCTCGGCGGTCGAGTCGGCGGTCAGGTTACCCGCCACGGCGAGCCGCCCCGCAAGCTCCGGATGGGCGCGCAGCAGCGCCAGCTTCGCTTCGTCGTCCGCGGCGTCGACGACCTGCGCCATCCGGCCGGCCAGCGCTCCCGGCTCGTCGTCGTTAGTCCCGATCCCGGCGTCGTGAACGGTTTCCGCCACCCAAGGCGAATGCTCGTAGATGCCGCCATAGGCGTCGATGAAGGTGGCGCGGTCCAGAGTCGAGGGGCGGGGCGAAAGCATGGGCGGAGCCGGTTTCCTGTGGCGTTCGGCGCACACTAGCCGATTGTATTGCAACGGCAAATCGGCTCTAGTTTCGGATTGAGCTTCAGGGAGACCCGCCCCCATGGGCCGATTGACCACCCATGTTCTGGATACCAGCGCCGGCTGCCCCGGCGCCGGAATCGCAGTTACGCTGGACAGGCTGGAGGCCGGCGGACGGGTCCGGTTGACCGAAACCGTCACCAACAGCGACGGGCGGTGCGATGGACCGATCCTGGAAGGCGACGCCTTCGCCGCCGGCCGCTATGAGCTGACGTTCGCCGCCGGAGCCTATTTCCGGGCGCGCGACGTGGCGCTGTCCGATCCGGCGTTCCTGGACGAGGTGATTATCCGCTTCGGCATTGCCGCGCCCGGCGAGCACTATCATGTGCCCTTGCTGATCTCGCCCTACGGCTATTCCACCTATCGCGGAAGCTGACGCGCATGGCGCAACCGATCGCTTTCCTGCTGAACGGTGCGGTGGAGACGGTTTCGGGCGTCCCGCCGACAATGACGCTGCTCCAGTATCTGCGCCGCAACAAGCGGCTGACCGGCACGAAGGAAGGCTGCGCCGAGGGCGATTGCGGCGCCTGCACGGTGGTGCTCGGCGATCCGGGAGACAACGGTGCGCTTCGCCACCGCGCGGCCAATGCCTGTATCCTGTTCCTGCCCATGATGCACGGCAGGACGGTGACAACCGTAGAGGGTCTTGGCCGGAACGGAGCGCCGGGGCAGGACGGCACGGAACTCGATCCGGTGCAGCGCGCCTTCGTCGAACATCACGCCTCCCAGTGCGGCTTCTGCACGCCCGGCTTCGTCATGTCGGCCTATGCCGCCTGGCTGGAGCGCGAATCGCTGGACAAGCGCAGCGTCGAAGACCTGCTGGCCGGCAACCTGTGTCGATGCACGGGCTACGGGCCGATTATCGACGCAACGCTCGCCCTGAACGGGGCGGCTCCGCCGGACGGGAGACGCGCAGCCGCAAAGGAGGATTCCCGGCGGTTGCAGAATGCAGCGGATGCCGGCTCGCTGGCCTACGAAAGTGGCAGTCAGCGATGGTTCGGGCCGACTGGCCTCGACGAGTTGGCCGACCTGTATGAGGCGCATCCCGACGCCACTATCGTCGCCGGCGCGACCGATGTCGGCCTGTGGGTGACGAAGGAGCACCGGCGGCTCGCTACGGTGATCGACATCGGCCGGGTCCGTGCGCTGAACGAATTGACCGTGACCGGCAGTACCCTGCGCATCGGCGCCGGTGTCACCTGCACCGACGCGTTCGACGCCATCGCCGGACGCTGGCCGGATTTCGGCGAACTGCTGCGCCGTTTCGGCGGGCGCCAGGTGCGCAATGCGGCGACGATCGGCGGCAACATCGCCAACGGCTCGCCGATCGGCGACAGCCCACCGGCCCTGATCGCGCTCGATGCCACGCTGGTCCTCCGTAAAGGTGCAACGCTCCGGCGCCTGCCGCTGGAGGCCTTTTTCCTCGACTACGGCAGGCAGGACCGCCAGCCCGGCGAATTCGTCGAAGCCGTCGAGATTCCGCTCGATACCGGTGCGGAAGAGCTGAAGTGCTACAAGATCTCCAAGCGCTTCGATCAGGACATCTCGGCGCTTTGCGGCTGTTTCAACCTGCGCATCGAGGATGGCGCGCTCGCTTCCGTGCGCATTGCGTTCGGCGGCATGGCGACGACGCCAAAACGGGCGTCGGCGGTCGAGGCGGCCTTGCTGGGCAAGCCCTGGACCGAAGAAACGGTGACTGCCGCCCTGCCCGCCTTCGCCGAGGACTTCACGCCCATCGACGACATGCGCGCCTCGGCCGGCTACCGGCTGCTGACGGCGCAGAACCTGTTGCGGCGCTGTTTCCACGAGAGCTGCCGGTCCCTGCGGGAAACCCGGCTGGTCGGCCGGGAAGCGGCCTTCGCATGAACGAGCTGCCGACCAAAGAAGCGGCGGCGCCCGCGCCGGTTATCGACGGCGGCGTGCGGGCAGCGCAGGTGCATGACAGCGCGGCCAAGCATGTCTCCGGCGCCGCGATCTATACCGACGACATCCCGGAGCCGCCGGGCACGCTCCAGGTCTATCTCGCGCGCAGCGAACGCGCCCACGCCCGGATCGTTGCGATGGACCTGGCGGCCGTCCGGGCGACCGAAGGCGTCGCGGCAGTAATGACCGCCAGTGACATCGCGGGCGCGAACGATGTCAGCCCGATGGCCGGCGACGATCCGCTGTACGCGGAAAATATTGTCGAATATTTCGGCCAATCCCTGTTCGGCGTCGCCGCGCAGACCGTCGAACAGGCGCGGGCCGCAGCTGCAAAAGCCGAAGTGGTCTACGAAGAGCTGCCCGCTCTGCTCACCATCGAGCAGGCGATGGCGGCAGAAAGTCTCCTGGAGCCGCCCTACACGATGGCAAAGGGCGACGCGGCGGCAGCCATTGCGACGGCGCCGCACGTCATCGAAGGCCGGATCGAAATCGGCGGCCAGGAGCATTTCTATCTGGAAGGCCAGGCGGCGCTCGCGGTGCCGGGCGAGGACGAGGACATGACCGTCCACTGTTCGAGCCAGCATCCGAGCGAGATTCAGCACACGGTCGCCAAGGTGCTGGACGTGCCGAACCATTCCGTGACGGTCGAGGTGCGCCGGATGGGCGGCGGTTTCGGCGGCAAGGAGAGCCAGGGCAACCTTCCCGCCGCCGCCGCGGCACTGGCGGCCCGGCTGACCGGCCGGCCGGCGAAATGCGTCTACGACCGCGACGACGACATGATCGTCACCGGCAAGCGGCACGATTTCCGGATCGATTACCGTGCCGGATTCGACGATGCGGGCCGCATCCTGGGCGTGGAGTTCGACCAGGCGCTGCGCTGCGGCATGTCGTGGGACCTGTCCGGGCCGATCGCCGACCGGGCGATGTTCCACGCCGACAACTGCTACAGCCTGCCAAACGCGCGCATCACCTCGTACCGCTGCAAGACGCACACCCAGTCCAACACGGCTTTCCGCGGCTTCGGCGGACCGCAGGGCATGATCGGCATGGAACGGGTCGTCGACCAGATCGCCGCGGCCCTGGGCACGGATCCGGCCGCCGTCCGCGCCGTCAACTTCTATCCCCACAAGGACAGCGACGACGACGAGGCGAAGATCGCGCCCTACGGCATGGTGGTGGAAGACTGCATCGTTTCGGACATCTGGTCCGAATTGGCGGGAACGTCGGACTATACGATGCGGCGGCAGGAAATCCGCGAGTGGAATGGCGGAAGCCCGGTCCTGAAGCGCGGCATCGCGATGACGCCGGTCAAGTTCGGCATCTCCTTCACCAACACGACGCTGAACCAGGCCGGCGCGCTGGTCCATGTCTACAATGACGGCTCGATCCACCTGAACCACGGCGGAACCGAGATGGGCCAGGGCCTGTTCATCAAGGTCGCCCAGGTCGTGGCCTCGGAATTCCAGGTCGATCTCGACCGGGTCAAGATCACCGCGACAACGACCGGCAAGGTGCCGAACACCTCGGCGACCGCCGCCTCCTCCGGGTCGGACCTCAACGGCATGGCGGCAAAGGACGCGGTCGGCAAGATCAGACGCCGGCTCGCCGGGTTCCTCGCCGAGCAATATCAGGCGAAACCAGCCGACGTCCGCTTCGAAGCCGGCCGCGTCCACGTCGGCGGCGAATCGCTCGCGTTCGACGAGGCGATCGGCAAGGCCTATGCCGCGCGGGTGTCGCTGTCCGCCACCGGATTCTACGCCACGCCAAAAATCCGGTGGGACAAGGCGACGGCGCAGGGCCGGCCTTTCTTCTATTGCGCCTACGGAGCGGCGGTCACCGAAGTGGCGATCGACACGCTGACCGGGGAGAACCGGCTGCTGCGGGTCGATATCCTGCACGATGTCGGCAAGTCCCTGAACCCGGCGATCGATCTCGGCCAGATCGAGGGCGGCTTCGTGCAGGGCGCCGGCTGGCTGACCACCGAGGAACTCGTGTGGGACGACAAGGGCCGGCTGATGACCCATGCCCCCTCGACCTACAAGATCCCCGCCTGTTCCGACCGCGCGCCGGTCATGAACATCCGCTTGTTCGATCGCGGCGAGAATGTCGAGGACACGATCTACCGCTCCAAGGCGGTCGGCGAACCGCCGCTGATGCTGGGCATTTCCGCCCTGATGGCCCTGTCCGATGCGGTGGCGAGCGTCGGCGGTTACCGGACCTATCCCTACCTCGATGCGCCGGCGACGCCGGAGCGGGTGCTGTTCGCGGTCGAGCGGGTGCACCGCGAGTCCGGAGCGGCGCCATGACCGCGACATGGCTCGATGCCGTACGCGAACGGGCAAGCGCCGCCGGCGATCTGGTCTCCGTGATCGTCGCCGGCGCCGACGGCTCCGCGCCCCGCGAGCCCGGCGCATGGATGCTGGTGGACGATGCAGGCCAGACCGGCACTATCGGCGGCGGCCGGCTGGAGTGGGAAGCAACCCGGACCGCCCGGGCGATGCTGGCCGGACCGGGCGCTCCGTGGCAGCGCGACCTGCGCGATTATCCGCTTGGCCCGGACCTGGAGCAGTGCTGCGGCGGATTCGTGCGGCTGTTCTACGAGCGGATCGGACCGCAGGAACTTGCCGATTTGCAGGCGGACGCGCCCGCCGGCAGCCTCGTCCTGCATCCCGTATCCAGCGGCCCGCCCGCGGAGATGGTGACCGACCGGCGGGCGGCGAAGGCGCTGCCCTTCCCGGCCGCGAAGACCGCTGCGGAAATCCTGTCGGGCCAGGCGCCGCACGAGACCGTACTGACGCTGGCAAAAAGAGACCGTTGGCTGATCCACCCGGTCGAGCCGCCCGGCGCGCCGCTCTATCTGTACGGCGCCGGCCATGTCGGCCGCGCCATCGTGCGGGCACTCGAAGGCCTGCCCTTTGCCGTAACCTGGATCGACACCGACGAGGCGCGCTTTCCTCCGGATGTGCGGGCCAGCGTGCGCAAGCTGGCGGTCGGCAACCCGACCGAAGCTGCCGCCGCGGCACCGGACGGCGCGTTCCATCTGGTGCTGACCTATTCCCACGCGATGGACTACGACATCTGCCACGCGCTGCTTGCCGACAACCGCTTCGGATTCGCCGGACTGATCGGCTCCGAAACCAAACGCGCACGCTTTTTCAAACGCTTCCGCGACGCAGGTATCGCCGAACCGGCGCTCGCCCGGCTGACCTGCCCCATCGGCATCCCCGGCATTCCGGGAAAGGAGCCTGCGACCATTGCCGTCACGGTCGCCGCGCAGCTTCTGCATCGACTCTCCGCGGCGGACGCCGTAATCGGGACCGATGAACGGCGTGCCTGAGCCCCTTCTCCGTCTCGAAGGCATCACCAGAGCGTTTCCCGGCGTTCTGGCGAACGACGATATCTCCTTCGGCGTAAACGAAGGGGAAATCCATGCGCTGCTGGGCGAGAACGGCGCCGGCAAATCCACCCTGGTCAAGATCATCTACGGTGTGCTGCGGCCCGACGCCGGCGCCATGACGCTGCGCGGCAAGCCCTTCGCGCCGCACCGGCCGTCGGAGGCGCGGGCCGAAGGCATCGGCATGATCTTCCAGCATTTCTCGCTGTTCGAGGCGCTGACCGTTGCCGAGAATATCGCGCTGGGCATTGCGCCGGAGCTGGCGAAGGGCGACCTGCGCGGCCGGATCGTCGAGGTCTCGACCCGCTACGGCCTGCGGCTGGACCCGGACCGCATGGTCGGCGATCTCTCGGTCGGCCAGCGCCAGCGCGTCGAGATCGTGCGCTGCCTGCTGCAGGACCCGCGGCTCATCATCATGGACGAGCCGACTTCCGTCCTGACGCCGCAGGAAGTCGAGACCTTGTTCGAAACCCTGCGCCGGCTCGCGGGCGAGGGCTGCTCCATCCTCTACATCTCGCACAAGCTGGAGGAGATCCGCGCCCTGTGCGACCACGCCACCATTCTGCGCGGCGGCAGGGTGGTGGCGACCTGCACGCCGAGCGAGGAAACTGCCCGAAGCCTCGCCGAAATGATGCTCGGCGAGACCCTAAGCCCGCCGGCGACGGACCGCCGGACGCCGGGCGAAATCCGTCTCAGGCTGAACCGGCTGTCCGTACAGTCGGAATCCCCCTTCGGTACCGATCTGCAGGAAATCGCCCTCGAGGTCCGTTCCGGCGAGATCGTCGGAATCGCCGGAGTCGCCGGCAACGGCCAGACTCTTCTGATGTCGGCTTTGATCGGCGAAACGCGTGCCGGTCGGCCCGACACAATTGAACTCGACGGCCGGCCGATGGGCCACCTGCCGCCGCACGGGCGCCGCAAGGCCGGCATCTGTTTCGTGCCGGAGGAACGGCTGGGCCACGCCGCCGTACCCGACATGTCGCTCACCGAGAATGTCATCCTGTCCGCCCGGGTGCGCAAGGGCCTGTCGCGCAACAGCTTCCTCAATCTGCCGCGTGCCGCGCGCTATGCCGGCGATGTCGTCGCGCGGTTCAGCGTCAAGACGGCCGGGATCGACCGTGCCGCGCGCAGCCTGTCCGGCGGCAACTTGCAGAAATTCGTCGTCGGCCGGGAGATCATGCAGGAGCCGAGCGTGCTGGTCGCGTCCCAGCCAACATGGGGCGTCGACGCCGGCGCCGCTGCCTTCATCCAGGAGGCCCTGATCCAGCTTGCCCGGGACGGCACGGCGGTCCTGGTGATTTCCCAGGATCTGGACGAACTGTTCGCAATCAGCGACCGCATCGCCGTGATCGCCAACGGCCGGCTTTCGACAGCCGACCCGGTCGACGAACTCACGCTCGAGCAGATCGGTCTGCGCATGGGCGGACAGCCGCGCGGCCAATCGGTCTCGCCGGGGGCAGCGGAGACCGCCCATGCTTAGGCTGGAGCCGCGGCGCGAGCCCTCAAGGGCGATGCAGGTTCTGACACCCGTCTTCGCGGTCGTCCTCACTATCCTGGCCGGCCTCGTCCTGTTCACCATCCTCGGCAAGGACCCGTTCCGGGCGATCTGGCTGATCTTCTTCCAGCCGCTGACCCAGACCTATTCGCTGGCCGAACTAACGGTGAAGGGCACACCGCTGATCCTGATCGGCGCCGGGCTGGCTATGGGCTTCCGGGCCGGCGTATGGAATATCGGCGCCGAGGGCCAGTTCGTGATCGGTGCGCTGGCCGGCGGCAGCGTGGCGCTGGCGTTGCACGAATCTGCCGGCATTTGGATCCTGCCGCTGATGTGCATCGCAGGCATGCTGGGCGGAATGGCCTGGGCGGCGGTTCCGGCCTTCCTGCGCACCCGGTTCAACGCCAACGAAATCCTGACCAGCCTCATGCTGGTCTATGTCGCGATTCTGCTGCTCAGCGCACTGGTCCACGGCCCGCTGCGCGATCCGGAAGGACAGAATTTCCCGGAAAGCCGTCTGTTCAGCGATTCGATGATCCTGCCGATCCTGGTCGAGGGTACCCGCGCCCATCTCGGTTTCATCATTGCATTGGTCGCGATCGGCATCGCCTGGCTGTTCCTGCAACGCCACCTGCTGGGCTTCCAGATCAAGGTGCAGGGTCAGGCACCGCTGGCTGCGCGCTTCGCCGGATATTCGGAAAAGCGCATCGTCTGGATTTGCCTGCTGACTTCGGGCGGCCTTGCCGGGCTGGCCGGCACGTTCGAGGCTGCCGGCCCGGTCGGCCAGCTCGTCCCTGCCCTGCCGATCGGCTACGGCTTCACCGCGATCATCGTGGCGTTCCTCGGCCGGCTGCATCCATTCGGCATCCTGCTCGGCGGGTTGCTGATGGCGCTCACCTATATAGGCGGCGAGGCGGCCCAGATCTCCATGAGCCTGCCCGCAGCAACGACCCGGGTGTTCCAGGGCATGCTGCTGTTCTTTCTGCTGGCGATGGATGTGCTGGTCGAGGCGCGCATCCGCTGGATTCCGCGGCAGGCTGCGGGCTGAGGGTGGCATGGAGCTTGTCGTCAACATCCTGCTCGGCATTATCATTGCCGCGACGCCGCTGGTCTTTGCCGCAATCGGCGAACTGGTGGTCGAAAGGTCCGGGGTGCTCAACCTCGGCGTCGAGGGCATGATGATCGTCGGTGCCATCGCCGGTTTCTCGGTCACCATAGTGACCGGCAATTATCTCGCGGGAGTCGTCGCCGCCATTGTCGCAGGTGCGCTGATGGCGTTGCTTTTCGGCTTCCTCACCCAGACCCTGCTCGCCAACCAGGTGGCGACGGGCCTGGCGCTCACCATGTTCGGGCTCGGCCTGGCGGCGCTGTGGGGCCAGGACTATACCGGGATGGCCGCCGGCAATTTCCCGCGGCTCGACTTGCCGGTGCTGAGCGACCTGCCGCTGATCGGCGCGCTGCTGTTCGGCCAGGATTACCTCGTCTACCTCTCGGTCCTGCTGGTGATCGCAGTCTCCTGGTTTTTCCGCAAGACCCGCGGCGGCCTGATAATCCGGGCGATCGGCGAGAACCACGACGCCGCCCACGCCATCGGCTATCCGGTGGTGTTCTACCGCTATCTCGCCCTGCTGTTCGGTGGCGCCTGCGCCGGACTCGGCGGGGCCTATCTTTCCGTGGTACAGACGCCGTTCTGGGCGGAAGGCATGACCGCCGGACGCGGCTGGATCGCGCTTGCGCTGGTCGTTTTCGCCGCTTGGCGGCCGGTAAGGGCGCTGCTCGGCGCCTATCTATTCGGAGGGATCACAATTCTGCAACTGCACAGTCAGGGATTCGGTGTTAGTGTGGAGGCCCAGTATCTTTCGATGCTGCCCTATCTGGCGACCATCGCGGTGCTGGTCATTATCTCGAGCGACCGGCTCAAGGTGAAATTGAACGCGCCTGCCTGTCTCGCCCAACCCTTCCGTGCGGCGACTTGAGCCGCCGGTCCGCAACCTCAATCGTTTCAACCAGACAAAGGGAGGCACCCGATGAGGTATCGAACTCTTACCAAACTTGCCGCGGTCGCGTTGGCCGCAGCCGCCATCGTCGCGGCGCCGGCCGCCGTTCAGGCCAAGAAAATGAAAGTCGGATTCGTCTATCTCGGTCCGATCGGCGATCACGGCTGGACCTACCAGCACCATCAGGGCGTGCTGGCCGTGCAGAAGGCGTTCGGCGACAAGGTGGAAACCACCTATGTCGAGAACGTCGCCGAAGGCCCGGACAGCGAGCGCGTGATCCAGCAGCTCGCCCAGCAGGGCCACGAGATCATCTTCACGACGTCGTTCGGCTACATGAACCCGACGCTCAAGGTCGCCAAGCGGTTCCCGAAGATCAAATTCGAGCACGCGACCGGCTTCAAGCGCTCGAAAAATGTCGCGACCTACAACATCCGATTTTATGAAGGCCGGTATGTTGCGGGCATCGTCGCCGGCAAGATGACCAAGTCCAACACCATCGGCTACATTGCCTCCTTCCCGATTCCGGAAGTGGTGATGGGCATCAACGCGGCCTATCTTGGAGCGAAATCGGTCAATCCGAAGGTCAAGTTCAAGATCGTCTGGGTCAGCACCTGGTTCGATCCGGGCAAAGAAGCCGACGCCGCCAAGGCGCTCGCCGACCAGGGTGCCGACGTGCTCTTCCAGCACACGGATTCGCCCGCCGCCATGAAGCTGGCCGAACAGCGCGGCATCAGCGCGATCGGTCAGGCCTCGAACATGCAGGCGTTCGGGCCGAAGGCCCAGCTGACCGCCCTGGTAAATAACTGGGGGACTTACTACGTCAGGCGCATCAAGGAGGCGATGGACGGCACCTGGAAGGTAACCGACACCTGGGGCGGCCTCGGCGCCGGTATGCTGAACATCGCCAAGATGAACGCGCGGATTCCGGCCGACGTGCAGAAGATGGCCGCCAAGGCCCAGGCCGATATCGCCAGCGGCAAGTTCCACCCCTTCACCGGGCCGCTGAACAAGCAGGACGGCAAGCCGTTCCTGAAAGCCGGCGAAAAGATCGGCGACGGCGCGCTCAGCGGCATGAACTTCTACGTCCAGGGCATCGAGGGCTCGTTGCCAAAATAAGGCGCGCCGCTTCCCGAGCGATAAGAAAGGGCCCGGTCCGCCGGGCCCTTTTCTCTTTCGGGCGGTTGACGCGCGACTGCGAAGGCGCCGTCCCTCCGCCTACCATTTCAGAACCGCCCGGGCGGGCGGCCGCTCCCGGTACCCGGCATCCCAGGCGCGCAGGTTCGGGCGGTCGCCGAACAGATCGGCGTCGATGAAACGGAGGAACTGGAGCGCGGCCTGCAACGTGCAATCGGCAATGGCGGCCCGCTCTCCGGTCAGGAGCGGGCGGCCGTCGCCCATCGTCGCCTCGAGATAGTCCAGCGGGTCTTGCAGACTCTCTTCGATCGCCGCGGCTTTGTCGGAATCAGGTGGCAGCCCGAGCGGAGACTTAGCGGCGTGGACGTAGTTCGACATCGGCATAGCGATGCGCAAATCGACGATCCGCTCCAGATCGCGCGACCGCCCGCGGCATTCGACATCCGTCTCGCGCAACGCGCCGTCCGGAAACCGGTCTTCCAGATATTCGATGATGGCGAGCGATTCGATCAGGTGCGATCCGTCTTCGCGCTCCAGCACCGGCAAGGTGCCGAACGGATTGCGTGCCAGATGCTCGGGCTCCCGATGGCGGCCTTTGAGCGTATTCACCATGACCTGCTCGACCGGCAGTTCCGTGCCCGCGGCCGCACGCTCCGCAATGTAGAGCATGACCTTGGTCGGGTTGGGCGCCAGCGGCACCATATAAAGCTTCAAGGTCGGGCTGCTCATCGATGGTTCCACCAGGGCAGGGCCGAGAACGGCCGGAGGTCGATTTCATGTGTCCAGGCGGAGCGGTGTTGCTGGGACAGATGGTAGTAGGTTTCCGCGACTTCGGCCGGCAGCAGCAGGCCATCGTGCTCCATGCCGCGGGTTTCGCGCAGCTTCTGAAACGCTTCGGGACCGAGCATCCGTCCCAGCGTATCGGGCGCATCGACCGCGCCGTCGATCACGATGTGCGCCACATGAACGCCCTTAGGGCCGAATTCGGCATTGAGCGATTGGCAGAGCATACGCCGGCCGCCCATCGCCGCCGCGTGGCTGTGCTGGCCCTTGTTGCCGCGAACGGCCGCCGTCGCGGAGGTCGCCAGGAGCGTGCCGGAGCCCCGGTCCGCCATCAGGGGACAAACGGCGCGGGCGGCGCGAAACAGGCCGAAGGTAGCAAGGCGCCAGCCCATCTCGAAGGCCTTGTCACTGGTATCGGCAAGCGAACGATCGCCGATCTGGGCGCCCAGATTGTAAATCGCGACGTCGATCGGGCCGATGTCGGCTTCGACGGCGGCGACGCGCTCCTCGATGCTTCCGGGCTTCACGGCATTCAACAGAAAGCCGGAGGCGCTGCCGCCCTCGCCCTCGATGGTTGCGACCAGTTTCGCGAGACCCTCCGCGTCGCTGCGGCGGCACAGCACGGCATGGTACCCGGCCCTGGCGAAGCGGATTCCGACGTTGCCGCCGATGCCCGCGCCGGCGCCGATCACGAGACAAACGGGTTTCATCTGAATTTCCAATCCTCAATCATTTCAAGCAAATCGCCAGCGGATGCTGCGTCCGGGCAATCCGGCCGCCAATGCGCTTAATCGTCCGAATCGAAGACGATCCGTTCCTGGCCGGCGAGCGCGACGAAGCGCTTGCCGCGGGCTCGGCCGATCAGGGTCAGGCCGGCCTGGCAGGCGAGGTCGACGCCCCAGGCGCTGAACCCCGAGCGCGACGCCAGGATCGGGATGCGCATCTGGACACATTTGATGACCATCTCGCTGGTCAGCCGGCCGGTCGTGTAGAATATCTTGTCGTCCGGCGCGATGCTGTGCAGCGCCATGTAGCCGGCGATCTTGTCGACCGCATTGTGGCGCCCGACATCCTCCATGTAGAGCAGCACCCGGTCTTCCCGGCACAATACGCAGCCATGAATCGCGCCGGCAGCGAGATACAGGCTGGGCGTCGTGTTGATCGCCTTCATCAGGGCGTAGAGCCAGGATGTCCGGATGCGCGCCGTATCCGAGAGCGCGATCTCCTCGAAATTCTCCATCAGGTCGCCGAACACGGTGCCCTGGGCGCAGCCCGAGGTGCGGACTTTCTTCTGCAGCTTTTCCTCGTAGTCGGTTTCCCGCTCGGTCCGGACGACGACGACGCCGATATCCGGGTCGTGCTCGATGGCAACGATCCGGTCGTCGTCGCGCAGCATGTGCTGGTTCTTCAGGTAACCGACCGCGAGCCAGTCCGGCCGGTCGCCGATTGTCATGACGGTGACGATCTCCTGCCGGTTCAGGAACAGGGTGAGCGGACGCTCGACGGCAACCCGCGTCTCGACCGGCGCGCCGGTTTCGTCGATGCCGGTCACGGCCTCCGAGAGCGCGGGATCGTCCGGGTCCGGCAGGACAATGCCGGGCGGGGCGCCGCCCGAAGCGGCCGGCCTAACCGCCGCAGGGCGTTTCATAAATGCGCAAGGGGTTTGGGCGTCATGGCGGAAACATGCGTATCCGACGCGCGGCAGGCAAGGCGGGCCTTCGATCCGACCGGGCCGGAGCACCGTTTCAAATCCTTGCGCAGCACCCGCCCGGCAGTTGCCGCGCACGGCCGGACGGTCTACATCGCAATCGGGTACCGACCGCTACCCCGACCGCTGCCAGAGCCAATGCCCGACGACGTTCGCCCCATTCACCAGTCCGCGCCGCTGATCGACCCGTTCGCTCGGGCGATCACCTATCTGCGCGTCTCGGTGACCGACCGGTGCGATTTCCGCTGCGTCTATTGCATGGCCGAAGACATGACCTTCCTGCCGAAATCGGAGGTTCTGTCGATCGAGGAGCTGGAGCGGCTGTGCCACGCCTTCGTGCGCCTGGGCGTGCGTAAATTGCGCCTGACCGGCGGCGAGCCGCTGGTCCGCCGCGGGGTCATGACACTGATCGAGCGGCTCGGGACGTTGCTGGGCCAGGGCGCGCTCGACGAACTGACGCTCACGACCAACGGCAGCCAGCTTGCCAAACACAGCGAGACGCTCGTTCGGGCCGGCGTGCGCCGAGTCAACGTCTCGCTCGATACGCTGGATCCCGGGAAATTTACCGCTATCACCCGCTGGGGCAGGCTGGAAAAGGTGTTGGAAGGGCTGGCCGCGGCCAAGGCGGCCGGCCTTGCCGTCAAGATCAACACGGTTGCGCTCAAGGGCGTCAACGAGGATGAAGTCCACCGGCTCGTCGAATGGGCCGGGGCGGAGGGCTTCGACCTGACCTTTATCGAGGTCATGCCGCTGGGTGAGATCGGCGCGGATGTCGGCACCGCGAACCGGGTCGACCAGTTCTTCCCGCTCTCGATGGTGCGTGCGAAGCTCAAAGAACGCTGGATGCTGGACGAGAGTGACCATGCCACCGGCGGACCGGCGCGCTACTGGGCGGTGCGCGAAACCGGCCAGCGCCTCGGCTTTATCACGCCGCTGACCCACAATTTTTGCGAATCCTGCAACCGGGTCCGTCTCACCTGTACCGGCACGCTCTACATGTGCCTGGGCCAGGAAGACGCGGCCGACCTACGTGCGCCGTTGCGGGCGAGCGAAGACGACGGCCTGCTCGACGCCGCGATCCGCGAGGCGATCACCCGCAAGCCCAAGGGCCACGATTTCGTCATCGACCGCCGCCGCACCGCGCCCGCGGTCAGCCGTCACATGAGCGTCACCGGGGGCTAACGCCCAGAATTTTGCCAAGAAATGGTTTGCGTCTCGTTTTCCGCCGGCTCCGCGTTACCCCTCCCCCCAACCCCCTTCCACAAGGAGAGGGGCAGGGGGACGGGACGGCGCCCGGTTGCACTGCGCCAACAGATAGACGTCCCGGCAGCCGGCTGCCGCACCGGAATGTCCGGGTCCGTTCGATGATCGCAATCGGCGCGATGCAGGACGGCGACTGGCCGGCGGTCCGGGCCATCTATCGCGCCGGCCTGAAGACAGGCATCGCCGCCTTCATGAAGAACCCGCCGAGCTGGAAGGCATGGAACAAGGGCCACCTGCCCATCGGTCGGCTGGTCGCCCGCAACGGCGACGGCCGTGCGGTCGGCTGGGCAGCGCTCATGCCGGCCCCGGATACGTGAGGCGCGGCGGGGGTCGCTGAGGTCAGCGTCTATGTCAGCGAGAACGCGCAGGGACTGGGCACCGGAACCGCCCTGCTGGAAGGCCTGATCGAGGCTTCCGAAGCGGATGGCTACTGGACCCTGCAGGCGCAGATCATGGCCGAAAACCTGCCCAGCATTTCGCTGCACCGGAAATGCGGCTTCCGGGAAGTCGGCTACCGGGAGCGGTATGGGCACCTCGACGGCGTGTGGCACGATGTTGTCCTGTTCGAGCGCCGCAGCGCGCGCGCCGGCGGACCGGGATTGCCGACGAAGATCTGCGACGCTGCGGGGTAGCGGCGACCGAGGCCAACGACCCCCGTGCCCCGCGGGGCGACCTTGCGCATGCCGCCTCTGCACGGCCCGGCCATTGACGCCGGACGCGTTTCGCCGGAGTCTGCGCGGCGCTTGCCGATCCGCACATGCCGGTTGCCATGCCCGACCGCGCCTCCGCGCTCGCCTTCGACCTCAACGCCATCGGCCAGGACTTTCTGGACGATCCGTTTCCGATGTACCGAGCCCTGCGCGAGCACGATCCGGTTCACCGCAACCCGGACGGCACCTGGCTGCTGACGCGCTACGAAGACGTGGTGCAGTCGTTCAAGCACCCGGCAATGAGTTCGGACAAGAAGGTCGATTTCAAGCCCAGGTTCGGCGACGGGCCGCTCTATACCCACCACACAACCAGCCTGGTTTTTAACGACCCGCCGATCCACACGCGGGTGCGCCGGCTGCTGGCGGCGGCCTTTACGCCCCGCAAGATCGGCGAGCTTGAGCCCCTGATTGACCGGGTGATCGAAGACCTGCTGGACCGCATGGCGGCGCAGGGCCGTTTCGATGTGATAGGAGACTATGCGCTCGCCCTGCCGACCGCGATCATCTCCTTCATGCTCGGCATCCCGGAAGAGCACCGCCACCGGCTGCACAATTTCTCCACGCTCATTCTCGGTGCGCTCGACCCGGTCGTCTCGCCGGAAAAGTTGCAGGCCGGCCACGACGCGGTCGAGGAATTCGGCGCCATGCTGGAAGAACTGATCGCCGACCGGCGGCTGGAACCGGCGTCTGGCAGTCAGGGCGAAGTACTGGCGGCACTGATCTTCGGCGAGGTCGACGGCGAAAGGCTGTCGCCGGTCGAGCTGGTGCAGAACTGCATCTTCCTGCTCAACGCCGGCCACGAAACCACCGCCAACCTGGTCGGCAACTGCATCGACATGCTGCTCGACAATCCCGGCGAGATTCAACGGCTGCGCGAAGACCCAGAGCTGATTGACCCGGCGGTCGAGGAAGCGCTGCGCTATCAGAGCCCGCTTCAGATCGGCAACCGCAAGGCGAGGGAGGATGTCGAATTCGGACCGCCGGACCAGCGCGTCACGCTGCCGGCAGGCACTTTCATCCATTGTGGTGTCGCCGCCGCCAACCGGGATCCGGAAGTGTTCGAAGATCCCGAGAATGTCGATATCGGCCGCAATCCCAACCCGCAGATCGCCTTCGGCACCGGCAAGCATGTCTGCATGGGCAACACGCTGGGCCGCATCGAGGGCCGGGTGGCGATCGGCAAGCTGGTCGCGCGCTTCCCGGACCTGCGGCGTGACGGGCCGAGCCGCTTCCACGGCCGCGCCCGCTTCCGCGGCCTCAGCACCCTGCCGGTTGCGCTGTAAGCGGGAGAGCTGGACCCTACGCCGAAACCTCGGCCCGGCCGTTGGTGAGCACCACGACATCCCGTTCCACGACCCTGGCCCGGAAGGAGACGATATCGCCGTCGCGCCACATCTCCGTGCGGATGGCTTCGCCCGGATAGACCGGCGCCGAGAAGCGCAGGGCCATCGACCGAATTCGTATCGGATCGTAATCGCAACAGGTCTTGAGAATGGCGTGACCGGCGACGCCCCAACTGCACAGGCCGTGCAGAATCGGGCGCTCGAAACCGGCGGCACGCGCGACCGTCGGGCTGGCATGCAGCGGGTTGGGATCGCCGGACAGGCGGTAGATCAGCGCCGCGTTGGGCGCGGTCGGCAAATCGCAGACCAGATCCGGCGCGCGGTCCGGGATCGGATGGGGCGCCGGAGCGGTTACCGTCGTGCCGCCGCAGCCGCCGTCGCCGCGCGCGAAAGTCGTAGAGCGCAGGGTCGCCAGATCTACGCCGCTATCCAGGTCCCGCACTGTCCGTTCCACGAACAATAGCGCGCCCTTGCCCGGCCCCTTGTCCACGATATCGGTGACCTTCGCCATCGCTGCCACAGTTGCGGCGGCCGGCAGGGGTTTGTGGATCTCCATCGCCTGTTCACCGTGGAGGATTCGCACCCAGTCGATTCCGGAGTCCGGGTGGCGCGCCCAGAATCCGGGCGGCGACAGTACGGCCGCCATAGACGGCAGCGCGAGGAGTTCGGGCTCTTCGAACACGAAGCGCAGCTGGGCCTCGTCGAGCGGATCAAAGCCCAGCCCGCAGCCCAAAGCGTAGAGTATCGTATCGCGCTCCGTGTAGCTCTGCTCGACCGGCTGGAACGGCCAATTCAGGATCTTTTGCGGATCAAGGACCATTGCCCCGCCTCCTACACCGGATCCCAGCTGAACACGTCGGCGGAGCGGTCCAGAGGATAGAAATGCGCCTGCATCGCCGGCAGGGCGTGCGCCAGGACTGTCTCGGCTGTCCAGCCGTCGCTGCGCTGCACCGAGCGCAATGGCCGTGACTGGCTCATCAGGAAGATTTCGTTGTTGCGCACGGCGATGACCTGGCCGGTTACGTCCTTGGCCCGGTCCGAGGCGAGCGCCACGGCAACCGGCGCGATCCTGGCCGGGATCATCTGCTTGATCTTCTCCACCCGCGCTTGCTGTTCGGGCGTATCGGTCGGGATCGTTCCGATCAGCCGGCTCCAGGCAAAGGGCGAGATACAGTTGGAGCGCACGTTGAAGCGGCGCATGTCGAGTGCGATCGACTTGGACAGGGCGACGATGCCGAGCTTGGCCGCGGCGTAGTTGGCCTGACCGAAATTCCCGACCAGTCCGGAGGTCGAGGTCATGTGGATCATTGCCCCGCTTTCCTGGCCGCGGAAAACGGTGGCGGCGGCGCGGGCGACGTTGAAACTGCCCTTCAGATGTACGGAGATGACGCTGTCCCAATCGTCTTCCGTCATCTTGTGAAAGATCGCGTCGCGCAGGATGCCGGCATTGTTGACCACGATATCGAGCCCGCCGAGTTCTTCGTAAGCCTGATCGACCATCCCCTGCGCCACCGTGAAACCGGCAACACTATCTGTGTTCGCCGTCGCCTTGCCGCCCATCGCCTCGATTTCCCGCGCGACGTCCGTCGCCGGCGATTCCGAAGCGCCTTCGCCGGCTTCCGATCCGCCCAGATCGTTGACCAGAACGGAGGCGCCCTGCGACGCCATCTGCAGCGCGATATCGCGGCCGACGCCGCGCCCCGCGCCTGTGACCAGTGCAACCTTTCCTTCAAGCAAACCGTTTTCCGCCATCGTTTTCTCGTCCTTCGGTCCGAACCCGCGATATGCCGCCGGGTAATACGCTTGATTATCCTTTGCAAGGGCATTACCCGGCGAGCATCGTCAGTCTATGGAATGCACCGGTCGAATCGGAGAGGAGCCCATGACCAACGTCAACGAGAACAGCCCGGCCATCCAATTCAAGGTGGACGATGGCATCGGCATTGCCACCATGGCGCGGCCCCGGCAGCACAACGCCTTCACGGACGATTTTCTTGCCTGCATCAAAAAGATCACCGCCGAGGTTAAAGGCTGCAACGATATCGACTCCCTGATCTTGACAGGCACCGACGGCACGTTCTGCGCCGGCGGCAACGTCAAGGGCATGGCCCAGCGGAACGATTCCGGCGGTGCGCCGGTCGAGGACATGCGCGAGCGGCTCTACGGGGTGCACGACTGGCTGCAGCCATTGCGCGGTCTCAACGTTCCGGTGATCGCCGCTGTCGACGGGCCGGCCTATGGCGGCGGATTCGGCCTCGCCCTCTGCGCCGATTTCGTCCTGGCGTCGGAGCGGGCGCGCTTCTGCTCTGCCTTCGGCCGCATCGGCCTGATCCCCGACTGCGCATTGCTGTTCACCCTGCCGCGCATGGTGGGCCTGCAGCGGGCGAAGGAGATCGTGTACACCGGCCGCCCGGTCGGCGCGCAGGAGGCCAAGGAACTCGGCATCGTCATGGAGGTCCATCCGTCGGCGGATCTTGCGGGAGCTGCGCTGACCCTGGCGTGCCGCATGCAACAGGGCAGCCGGGCCGCCTTCGGCCTGACCAAGCGGATCGTCAACCAGGCCTTCGATATCGACGCGAACGGCCTGATCGAAATGGAGGCGGCCGGCCAGGCGATCTGCCTGAGCAGCGCCTACCACGCCGACGCAGTCGGCCGCTTCAAGGCCAAACAGCCCTTGAAGTTCAACTGGGAGGCGGTAGAAGCCGCATAACACGGGCTCCGGCGGCGCAGGCCGCCGGACCGCCCGCCGCACCGGAGCACCCACCCATGCCGCCCGCCTTCGACCAGCAGGTCCTCCGCCGGACCATGCGCACCGGTGTCACCGGCCATAACAGAGAAAAAGCCGAGCAGGGCTATGTGCTCTACACGCCGCTCGGCGGGCCCGGGCGCACGCTGCTGATCGATATGGACGGCAAGACCGTCCACGAATGGACGCACGACCGTCGGCCCGGCCTCTACGGCGATCTCCTGCCGAACGGCAATCTGCTCTACGGCGCCAAGATCCACGACGCGACCTACGACATTTTTTACATGTGGAAGGCGTTCAAGGGCGGCGAAATCCGCGAGGTCGCACCGGACGGCACCGTTGTATGGCGCCATGCCGATCCGATGCATCATCACGACCAGCGCCGCACAGAAGCTGGCACGACGCTGTACCTGTCCCTGGAGAAAGTCCCGGACGAGCTCGAAAAACGCATTCACGGCGGCCATCCACCGCCCGACGGAAAGGGCATGTATGCCGACATGATCGTCGAGGTCGACGCCGCCGGCCAGGAAATCTGGTGCTGGCGGGCGATCGAGCATCTCGATCCGGAACTGGAGCGCCTATCGGACAGCGAGCCGCGTTGGGAATGGACGCACGGCAACACGGTGGCGCCGCTCGGCGACGACCGGGTGGTGTTCTCGATGCGCGCGACCTCGACCATCGGCATCATCGACAAGGCGAGCGGCAGGGTGGTCTGGCGCTACCGGGTGCCCCAGATGGGCGGCCAGCACGATCCGCGTCCGCTGGCCAACGGCAACCTGCTGGTCTACGACAATGGCACCCAGCGGCGCTGGATGGGCGTGCTGCCGCACAGCCGCGTCTTCGAGATCGATCCCCGGACTGACGAGATCGTCTGGGAATATACCGACAGCCCGCCATTCAACTTTTACAGCCAGCAGATTTCCGGCGCCGTGCGGCTGCCGGGCGGCAACACCCTGATCTGCGAGGGCGTGCGCGGCCGCATCTTCCAGGTGACGCCCGAGGGCGAGACGGTGTGGGAATTCATCAACCCGATCTTCGGCGAGACCGTGATGGGCTTCGACGTCAACATGGTCTTCCGCGCGTTTTTCTACACGCGCGAAGAATTGCCGTTCCTGTAGGTTGGCGGCGCGCCGGTCTCAAGCCGCCCGCAACTGGTCCGGCAGCTTGAAACGGATATGCTCTTCGATGCCGTCCATGATCGACAGATCGACAGGTGCGATTTCGCGCAAACGGTCGATGACCTCATCGACCAGATGTTCCGGAGTTGAGGCGCCGGCCGTCACCCCGACCGCCGTCACCCCTTCGAACCAGCCCGGATCGACGGCGACGACTTCGTCAACGAGATAGCTGGGCGTGCCGTCCTCGCCGCCGATCTCGCGCAGGCGGTTGGAGTTCGAGCTGTTCTGCGCCCCAACGACCAGAATGAGATCGACGGATTCCGAAAGCTTGCGCACCGCCGCCTGGCGGTTCTGGGTGGCGTAGCAGATGTCCTTGACGTCGGGACCGGCAATCTTCGGAAACCGCTCCTTCAGGGCCTCGATGACATCGCGGGTGTCGTCGACCGACAGGGTGGTCTGGGTGACGTAGGCGAGCTTGCCTGGATTTCCCGGCTTGAGCGTCGCCACGTCGCCTGCATCCTGCACCAGATGCACGACAGCGGGAATCTGGCCCATCGTGCCAACCACTTCCGGATGGCCTTCATGGCCGATCAGGACGACCTCGAAGCCCCGTTCGGCGTAGCGCTGGCCCTCCTTGTGCACCTTGGCGACCAGCGGACAGGTTGCATCGAGCACCGGCAGGGCACGGTCTGCCGCCGTATTCTCGACTTCCTGGGCGACGCCGTGGGCGCTGAAAACGGTGATCGCGCCGTCGGGGATTTCATCCAGCTCTTCGACGAAGCGGGCGCCCTTGTCGGTAAGTTCCTGCACGACCCGTTTGTTGTGCACGATTTCATGGCGCACATAGACCGGCGGTCCGTAACGATCGAGCGCCTTCTCGACGATCTCGATCGCGCGTTCGACGCCGGCGCAAAAGCCGCGCGGCTGGGCGAGGATGACTTTCATGGCGTACTCCACACCTGTACCCAGCAGGTAGCTCCGGACAACCGCAGGGTCAACCAGCGACCGATCCCGGAATTATGCCGCCACCGCTTCGCCTTCCAGGGTGATGCGGTGCATCAGGCGGCGGTGGCCGTGATAGTCGTTGAGCGCGTAGTGCCAGGACGCCCGGTTGTCCCAGAATGCGACGGAGCCCGGCTGCCACTGGAAGCGGTAGGTGTGCTCCGGTTTGGCGACATGGGCGTAGAGATAGTCGAGTAGCGGCTTGCTCTCGGCGTCGGTCCAGCCGTCGAAACGCAGGGTAAAACCCGGGTTGACGTAGAGCGAGGGTCGGCCGCTTATCGGGTGGCGGATGACGACCGGATGCACGGAATCCTGCGTCGCCGCGTCAGCGTTGCCGTAGTGCTCCGCCTGGATCTCCGCGTTTGCACCGCCCGCCTCCTTGCCGAAGACATGGCGGCTGGAATGCACCGCGCGCAGACCGGACAGCATCTTCTTCATGCCGCCGGAAAGCGCCTCCCAGGCCGCGCAGGTGCTGGCGAACAGGGTATCGCCGCCATGGGGCGGGGTCTCGACCGCGACCAGGATGGAGCCGAGCGCCGGCTCCTCGTCATAGCTGTGGTCGGTGTGCCAGCCGCCGCCGATATTGTTCGTCTGATCCGGCTCCTTGAGCACGGTCGCGACTTCGGGATGGGTGTCGGTCGGCTTGAAGAAGCGGTTGATGTTGATCTCGCCGATCTTGCGCGCGAACGCGATCTGGGCGTCCGGGTCCAGCTCCTGATCGCGGAAGAAAAGCACGCCGTGACGCCCCAGCGCGAGCCGGATGGATGCCGCCTCTTCGGCCCCAACGGTCCGCAGGTCGATATCGTTGACGAACGCCCCGACCCCGCCGCCTGACGGCGAGATGTCGAGGCCGGTCAGTTCCATCGAATCGGGCATGACGCGTTTCCTTTCGGTCCGCCGCGGTTATGCGCCGCCGCCCTTCACCCGTCAAGAAATGGCAGGTTCAGTCCGTGTTCCCACGCGCATGCGATGGCGTCGTCGTAGCCGGCGTCGGCGTGGCGCATGACGCCGCTGGCCGGATCGTTCCACAGCACCCGCCCGATGCGTGCCGCGGCCGCCTCCGTGCCGTCGCACACCAGCACCATGCCGGCATGCTGGGAAAAACCGATGCCGACGCCGCCGCCGTGATGCAGGCTGACCCAGGTCGCGCCCGAGGCCGTGTTGAGCATCGCGTTCAGCATCGGCCAGTCGGAGACCGCGTCCGAACCGTCGATCATGCCTTCGGTCTCGCGGTTCGGGCTGGCGACCGAGCCGCTGTCCAGATGGTCCCGGCCGATCACGACCGGCGCATTGAGTTCGCCGTTCGCGACCATCTCGTTGAAGGCGAGGCCTAGCCGGTGCCGGTCGCCCAGCCCGACCCAGCAGATACGCGATGGGAGGCCCTGAAAGCGGATGCGCTTGCGCGCCATGTCGAGCCAGTTGTGCAAATGCCGGTTGTCCGGCATCAGCTCCTTCACCTTTTCGTCGGTACGGTAGATGTCCTCCGGATTGCCGGATAAGGCGGCCCAGCGGAACGGCCCGACGCCGCGGCAGAACAGCGGGCGGATATAAGCCGGCACGAAGCCGGGGAAATCGAAGGCGTTGTCGACGCCCATCTCCTGCGCCATCTGGCGGATGTTGTTGCCGTAATCGAGGGTCGGCACGCCCTGCGCCCAGAAATCGAGCATGGCGCGGACCTGGACAGCCATCGATTCCTTCGCCGCCTTCATCGTCCCGGCGGGGTCGCGCTCGCGCCGGTCCTCCCATTCGGCAAGGGTCCAGCCGGCCGGCAGATAGCCGTTCAGCGGGTCGTGGGCGCTGGTCTGGTCGGTCACCGCGTCGGGCCGCACGCCGCGCTTGACCATTTCCGGGAAAATCTCGGCCGCGTTGCCGAGCAGGCCGACCGACACCGCCTCCTTGCGTGCGCAAGCGTCTTCGACGATCGCCAGCGCTTCGTCCAGGTCCGTCGACTGGCGGTCGAGATAGCCGGTCTTGAGCCGCATCTCGATCCGGCTAGGCTGGCACTCTACCGAGAGCATGGAGGCGCCCGCCATGGTTGCCGCCATCGGCTGGGCGCCGCCCATGCCGCCGAGCCCGCCGGTCAGGATCCAGCGGCCGGAAAGGTCGCCGCCATAATGCTGCCGGCCGACCTCGACGAAGGTCTCGTAGGTCCCCTGAACGATGCCCTGGCTGCCGATGTAGATCCATGAGCCGGCGGTCATCTGGCCGAACATCATCAGACCCGCCCGGTCCAGTTCGTTGAATTTCTCCAGCGTCGCCCAATGCGGCACGATGTTGGAGTTCGCGATCAGCACCCTGGGCGCATCGGCGTGGGTCTTGAAGACGCCGACCGGCTTGCCTGATTGGACCAGCAGGGTCTCGTCCGCTTCGAGGCCCTGCAACGCGCACACGATGCGGTCGTAGCTCTCCCAGTTGCGCGCCGCCCGGCCGATCCCGCCATAGACCACCAGTTCCTGCGGCTTCTCGGCGACCTGGGCATCCAGATTGTTCATCAGCATGCGCATCGGCGCTTCGGTCAGCCAGCTCTTGCAACTCAACTCGTCGCCGTGCGGCGCGCGGATCTCGCGGGTGTTGTCGAGGCGGCTGTTCTCGGTCGGGAGGTCGCTCACAGTATTGGCTCCGGTTGGAGGGATCGCGGCAGGCCGGAATCGTGAGCGAAGCGGGTCGCCAGATAGAAGCGGTCGCCGGGGTGGGTCAGCCAGGCGCGCGACGCGATCCGGCCGCCGGACCAGGTGCGCCGGTGCAGCAGGAGGCAGGGCTGGTGCCGGCCAATTTCCAGCAGCTTCTGTTCGACCGGGCCCGGCAGGACCGCTTCGAGCCGGTGCTCGACCTCGCTTAGCGGCGCGGCGCGCATGAGATATTCGTTCGGCGTTTGGCGGGTGAGATCGACCGCGAGATAGTCCGGCGCGGCGGCCGGATTGACCCAGCGGTCCTCGAGCTGAAAAGGCGCGCCGTCCAGCCGGTGGACCAGCCGGCTGTGGAACAGGCCGGCGCCCGGCGCCGTCTCCAGTTCTTCGGCGATCTCATCCGGCGGCACGGCGCATTCGTGCAGGACCACGTCGCAGCCATACGCGCCGCGACGGCGGATGACGTCGGCGATGTTGCGAATTTCCAGGAGGTCGAGCCGGGCGCGCCGGTCGGCCACGAAAGTGCCCTGCCCCTGGACCCGGCGCAGCCAGCCGTCGTCCTTGAGCTCGCGCAGGGCACGGTGCACCGTCATCCGGCTGGCGCCGGACATCCGCACCAGTTCGTTCTCCGACGGGATGCGGTGGTCGACCGGCCAGTCGCCAGTCAGGATCGAGCGGCGGACATAATCCTTGACCTGCTGGTAGAGCGGCGTCGGTCCGGCCGCATCGAAGGACATCGCGGAGGACCGGCCGCTCATCCGGCCAGTCCCAGATAGGCTTCGACCAGCGCCGGATCCTCGCGCGCGGCCTCGGCCGTGCCGCTCCACACCGCCCGGCCGGATTCGAGCACGCAGACGGTATCGGCGATGTCGAAAGCGCGCTGGGTGCTCTGCTCGACCAGCAGGATAGCGAGCCCGTCGTCGCGCAGCCGGCCGAGCGCGGTGTAGCAGACGTCGATGACGGCCGGCATGAGGCCGAGCGAAACCTCGTCGATCAGCAGGAGGCGCGGTTCCGCCATCAGGGCGCGGCCGATCGCCAGCATCTGCTGCTCACCGCCGGACATCGAACCGGCCAGTTGCTTCATGCGCCCCTCCAGCCGCGGGAAAAGCGCCATTACCCGCTCGACATTGCGCGCTTCGGCCCGCTGCGAGCGGCTGTAGCCGCCAACGGTCAGGTTTTCCTGCACGGTCAGGTCCGGGAAAAGGCGGCGGCCTTCCGGCGCCAGGGCGATGCCGCGCCTTACCCGGCTGCGCGCCGGCTCGGCAGTGATGTCCGCATCGTCGAACAGGACCCGGCCGCCCATAACGGCGACATGGCCGGCGACGGCCATCAGGGTCGAAGATTTGCCCGCGCCGTTGGCGCCGATCAGCGCCAGCACGCTGCCGTCCGGGACCTCCAGGCTGAGCTCGGTGACCGCCCGGAACGGTCCGTAGCCGCAGGTCAGGCGGTCAAGCTGCAGCATCGCGCGCCTCTCCCGAAACTTCCGATCCCGCGCCGAGATAGGCGTCGCGCACCGCCGGATCGGCCATCACCTCGGCCGGGTCGCCGTCGCCGATCTTCCGACCGTTGTCCAGCACCACGAGATGCCGGCAAACCCGCATGACCTCGCTCAGATTGTGCTCGATGAGGACAACGGTCGCGCCCTGGCGGTTGAGGTCGACGACGGTGTCGGCCAGCCTCGCGGCCTCGTTTGTATTGAGGCCGGCCAACGGTTCGTCGAGCAGCAGCACCTTCGGATCGAGCGCCAGCGCCCGCGCCACTTCCACCCGCTTGAGATAGCCGAGCGGCAGTTCGGCCGGCAGTGACTCCGCGGCGTCGGCGATCCCCACCAGATCGAGCAGGGCAAGCGCCCGTTCGCGCTCGGCCTGTCGCGACGCGGCGGCAAGCGCCCTGAGCGGGTCGGCGGTCTTGGCGTAGCCGGCGGCGAGCGCAACATTTTCGACCGCCGTCATGCCGGCGAACGGCCGGACGATCTGCTGGGACAGGCCGAGACCCAGCCTGACCCGGCGGTGGGTCGGCAAGCGGGAAATCTCTGCGCCGTCCAGCACGATGCTGCCGGCCTGCGGACGGACCATGCCGGTGACCGCGCGCAGCATTGTCGTCTTGCCGGCGCCGTTCGGGCCGATCAGACCGAGCAATGCGCCTTCGGGCACCTCGAAACCGACTTCGGTGAGCGCATCGACGCCCCCGAAGCGCACCGTGACGCCGGTAATGGAGAGCAAAGCATCCATCGCCGTCGCCCTACCCCGCCGTCCGCCGGCCCGAAATCCACCGCCACAGCATGCGCATCAGGCTGTCGATACCGCCGGGCGCGAAATACATGACGGCGAAGAGAAGAACGCCGTAGAATAGCAGTTTGTAATCGGCGAAAACCTGGAGCAGCAGCGGCATCACGCTCAGGAAGGCGGCCGCCACGACGACGCCCCAGACCGATCCGATGCCGCCGACGATCACCATGGCGAGCACCGAGACGGATTCGATGAAATCGAAGCTTTCGACCTCGACGAACTTGACATAGTGGGCGAACAGGGCGCCCGCGAGCCCTGCCAGCGCCGTGCCGAACACGAAGGCCGTCAGCTTGTAGCGCGCCACGTCGATGCCGAGGGTCCGGGCCGTGTCCTCGTCGGTCGCGATGGCGTCGAAGGCGTGGCCCATCCAGGACCGCTTGACGTAGAGGCTGAAGGCGATGACCGCAGCTGCGAGAACGGCACACAGGAGCATGTAGGGGATCTGTCCGATGCCCGGGTCCGGGATCCCGGCAATGCCTTCCTCGCCGCCCAGAAACTCCTGCTGGCGCACGAAGCCCGTGAACAGGAAACCCACGCCCATGGTCGTGATCGCCAGGAAATCGTGGCGCACCCTGAGCGACGCGAAGCCGACGATGAAGCCGAAAAATCCGGCGACCGCCATGGCGAGCGGCAAGGCGAGCCAAAACGAGCCGCCATCGGTCGTGAACAGGGCGGCCGTGTAGGCGCCGATACCGTAGAAGGCGGCGTGGCCCAGGCTGATCTGGCCGCAGAAGCCGGTGATCAGGTTGAGGCTCAGCGCGAAGATCACGCTGAAGCACATCACGGTCAGAAGCGAGATTTCGTACATGCCGGATCGCGCTCCCCTCACCGCCGGCTGAACAGGCCCTGAGGCCGGATCATCAGGACCACGATCAGGAAGGCGAAGGCGATGGCGTCGCGGTCCAGTACGTCGTCGAGATAGATGGTGCCGAAGGATTCGATCACGCCTAGCGCCAGCGCGGCGATCAGGGTTCCCTTGACGTTGCCCAGCCCGCCCAGAACGATAATGGCCAGCGCCTTGTAGGCCGGCACGCCGCCCATGGTCGGGATCACCTGGTTGAGCAGCAGCGCCACCATGATGCCGGCGGCGGCGGCAAGCGCCGAGGCGACGAAGAAGTTGATGTAGCGCACCCGCGCCAGATCGATGCCGAAGGATTCGGCCATCGCGGCATCCGAAACCGTAGCCCGCCAGGCGATGCCGATGCGCGTGCGTCCGGCCAGCAGGGCGAGCCCGCCGATCAGCACGACGGCCAGCGCGACGACGACGATCCGTCCCTCCTCCAGCCGGACGCCGGCAACCTCAACCGTCTCTTTCAGCGGCGGCGCCAGGAAGGAGATGCTCGTCGCACCAAAGACGATCCGGTAGATCTCTTCCATCGCCACGAACAGGCCGATCGAGGCGATCAGCGCGACATGGGGAGGCTTGTCGAGGATCGGCTCGTAGAACAGGCGGTAGAAGGCCATGCCGAAGAAGCCGATCGCCACAACGGTGATGACGAAGGCGGCGGCGAAACTTCCGGTCTCGTTGGTCAGCAGCAGGCCGACATAGGCGCCGAGCGTGAAAATGCCGGCATGGGCGATATGCAGGATGCGGAGCAGGCCGTAGACCAGCGTCAGGCCGACGGCGATCAGGGCATAGATGCAGCCTTCGACCAGCCCTTGGACCAGAAGATCGGAATAGTTCAACGCAGAAGGTCCCGCTCGCGTTTCAGGTCGCGTCTCGACGGATCAGGCGATTTCGGGTCGCACGAGACCGGGCGGCGCCCACGCACGCGAGGCGCCGCCCGGGCCCAATTTCGATACCGGGCCTACTTGTCCGGCGGAGTCAGCAGCTTGGCGTCTACGATCTCGGAGTGGTAGCGCCAGCGGCCGTCCCGGACTTCCTGGACCTTGAGCGACTTCTGGACTTCGCCGAGCGCGTTGAAGGAAAGCGTGCCGGTGATCGCATCGACCTTGATCGAGGCGAGCGCGTCGCGGATTGCCGCCCGATCGGTCGAGCTGGCCTTCTTGAGCGCCGCGGCCGCAACCATCACAGCGGCGTGGCCCGAGGCGCCCACCATGTCCGCGCCGTAGCCGGTGCGCTTCTTGAACTCGGTCATGAACTTGCGGACCGCGGGATCCTTGCTGTCCCGATCCAGCGCGGTGACGATGATGACGCCCTCGGCCGCCTTCTTGGCAATCTCGATGAACTTGACGCCGTCATAGCCTTCCTGGGCCACAACGACCGCCTTGACGCCGCCGGCGCGCAACTGGCTGACGAAGGGCGCGGCGACGAACCAGTAGCCGGTGTCGAAAATGGCGTCGGGATTGTCGCCCTTGATCGAAGAGACGATCGGGCCGAACTGCCGGTCGCGCAGGGAATACTGGTATTCCTTGACAACCTGGATGCCATAGTTGGCCATCACCGACTTGAAGCCGGCGGCGAGCGCCTTGCCGTAGTCGTTCTTCATGATGGTGATGACGACGCGCTTCTTGCCCAGCTTTTCGCCGACCAGCTTGGCCGCCGCCTTGCCGAGCACGCTGCCCAGGATTCCGGTGCGGAACACATAGTTGCCGGCCCGGGTGATGTCCGGGTGGACGGCAAAGGCTGAGACGTAAGGCACTTTGGCGTTTTGGTAGACTCCGGCCGACGCGCGGGTCGGCGCCGAATAGCTGCCGGAAATGCCCATCGCGACCTTGTCCTGCTGGATCAGCTTGGTCGCGATCGGCACGGCGAACTTGGGTTTGGCCTGGTCGTCGTAGACAATCAGTTCGAGCTTCTTGCCGTTGACGCCGCCTGCGGCGTTGACCGTATCTATAGCGATCTGCGCGCCGGTCAGGACCGACTTCCCGTCGGCCGCGGCGAAGCCCGTCTGGGGCGTGTTGAATCCGATCTTGATGGTGTCCGCCGAGGCTGCGGATGCCGTCAGCGCGACGGCTGCAACGGCGGCAATGCTGAACTTCCAGGACGTCATTTTGTTCCTCCCTTCGGCGAACCGGCGCATGCCGAACCGCCCTTCACCGGACAATGCCGCCGGCCCTTCGCCGGGGCATCTTGGCAGTGGAAAGCAAGTTATATATACAAGTCAAGAGCCATGTAGAATTGCGTTGACCGGACCGGGAAAGCAGCGCTACGCGACGCTTACCGCGAGCAGGAGGAGGATGACATGGCCGCCGACCGCCCAACCGTCACCGACCGGCAGGTGGACGAGTTCGAGCGCGACGGTGTGCTCCTGCTCCGCGGCGCTTTCGCCGACTGGGTGGAAGAGTTGCGGCGCGGCATGGAAATCAACTTCGCCTCGCCGAGCTGGCGCGAGCGCAGCGTTCAGCCGGACGACGGCAGCGCCGCCTTCTTCCAGGATTTCTGCAACTGGGACAAGATCCCGGAATACAACCGGTTCGTGACCGAATCGCCGGCTGCGGCGGTCGCCGGTCGCCTGATGCGCTCGAATACCGCACGCCTGTTCCACGAGCATATCCTGGTCAAGGAGCCGGGATCGTCGGTCGTTACGCCCTGGCACCACGACATGCCCTATTACTGCGTCGAGGGCAGGATGAATTGCAGCCTGTGGATCACCCTCGATCCGGTGGCCCGGGAGTGCGCGATCGAATATGTTGCCGGCTCCCACCGGTGGGGCCGCGAATTCCGGCCCGAACGCTTCAACGGTACCTCGCTCACCCCCGGCGATACCCGCGAGCGAATCCCCGATATCGCCGCCAACCGCGCCGACTACGACATCCGCGGCTGGGCCATGGAACCGGGCGACGCGGTCGCCTTCACCTACTGGACGGTACACGGCGCGCCGGCCAACAACTCGGCGAACCGACGGCGCGCCTTCTCGATCCGATTCGTCGGCGAGGATGCCGTCTACGCCGAGAAGGGCGTGCACTCGCCGCCCTTCCCCGATCTTGGCCTCAAGGTCGGCGAGCCGCTCGCCGGCGGCGATTTCCCGCTGCTGTGGAGCGCATGAACCCCTATCGCTTCGCGCCGGGAGATGCGCCGCTGCTGATGAGCATTCCCCATGTCGGGACGGCCATCCCGGCGGCCATCGAAGGGCGCATGACCGAACGCGCGCTGGCGCGGCCCGATACTGATTGGCATCTCGACCGGCTCTACGATTTCGCCAACGAGCTCGGCATCCCGACGCTGCAGGCGGTCTGGTCGCGCTATGTCGTGGACCTGAACCGACCGCCGGACGACGCGCCGCTCTATCCCGGCCGGCCATCGACCGGCGTGATACCGGGGCAGGATTTTGCCGGTGCGCCGCTCTACCGCCCCGGCGAAGAACCCAGCGAGGAACCCGGCGATGACGAGAGAACCGGGCGGTTGCGCACCTTCTGGTTGCCCTACCACCAGAGGCTCGAACGGGAACTGGCCTCGATCCACCGCAAGCACGGCATCGCCATCCTGTTCGACTGCCACTCCATCGTTTCCGAAGTGCCGCGCTTGTTCGAGGGCACGCTGCCGGACTTCAACCTGGGCAGTGCCGCCGGCGGCGCCTGCGATGCCGCTCTGCGGCTGGAGCTGGCCGAAGCGCTGGGCGAGGACAAGAACTACAACCTTGTCGTCGACGGCCGGTTCAAGGGCGGCTTCATCACCCGCCAGTACGGCGACCCGGAAAACCGCATCCATGCCTTCCAGCTCGAACTGTCCATGGCGACCTACTGCGACGAGCAGGAGCCGTGGAACTATGTGCCGGAAAAGGCCACCGCGGTCCGGCCCGCCCTGCGCGCCATGCTGGAAGCCGCACTCGCCTGGGCCGGGGAGCGGGAGTGAATCATTGTGCCGTTCGCCGGTTTCATGTCGATCGTATCCCCTGTCCGGACTCTCGATACTCCGCTGACGCGCTCATTCTGGACGAGGGTATCGATTAACTTCTTCCCCGCCCCGAATAGACCCGAAGAACTCCAGTCCGAAAGCGCAGCGCCCCTGCTCGAATTCCCCTCCCCTTGGGGGAGGGGCGAGGGGAGGGGTCGGCTGCCGGCGCGCCGATGCCCAATGCCCACACTCCCGCAAAGTCCGCAATCCCCTCCCCCTAACACCCTCCCCCCAAGGGAGGGGGCGGAACGCCCCTGCTGTTCTGTCGGATCCCTCACACAGCAAATCACAGAGAAATCCAAAGTCGCGTATCGAAAGCCTGCCCTGAGCTTGTCGAAGGGGGCCGGTGCCGAACCGGGCTCAGCCCGCCACCGTTACCCCATTCTTCACGACCGCGCGGCACGGGTTGAAGCCGGCGGGATAAGCGAGTTCGCCGGGGCTGCCGATATCCCACAGAACGAAGTCCGCCGCCTTGCCTGGCTCCAGCGTGCCGATCCGTTCCTGCAGGCCGAGCGCGCGCGCTGCCTCCCGGGTCGCGCCTGCCAGCGCTTCCGCCGGAGTCAGGCGGAACAGGGTGCAGGCCATGTTCAGCATCAGCAGCAGGGACGTAACCGGCGAACTACCCGGGTTGCAGTCGGTCGACAGCGCCATTCCAACGCCATACGCGCGGAACAGGTCGACTGGCGGCATTTGCGTCTCGCGCAGATAGTAGAAAGCGCCGGGCAGCAGCACCGCCACCGTTCCGGCCTCGGCCAATGCACGCACGCCTTCCTTGCCGGCATATTCCAGATGGTCGGCCGACAGGCCGCCATACTCCGCGACAAGCGCCGCACCGCCCAGATCGCTCAACTGCTCAGCATGAAGCTTGACCGGCAGGCCGTGGTCCCGCGCCGCGCGGAAGACCCGCTCGGTCTGGTCCCGGGTGAAGCCGATGGTTTCGCAGAAGGCATCGATCGCATCGGCTTCGCCGGCTTGGGCGACTGCCGGGATCATCTCTCGGCACACCAGGTCGATATAGCCGTCGGCATCGCCGGCAAACTCCGGCGGCAGGGCATGGGCGCCGAGGAAGGTCGTCTCGACGTCGACCGGCAAATGGTCGGGTATCCGCCGGGCGGCCTGCAGCATCCGGCGCTCGGTTTCCGTGTCGAGGCCATAGCCGGACTTGATCTCGACAGTCGTTACGCCCTCGCTCAGGATCGCGCGGAGGCGTGGCAGGGCGCTCTCGACCAACTCGTCGACCGAAGCCTGCCGGGTCGCGCGCACGGTAGAGACGATGCCGCCGCCGGCTTGCGCGACCTCGGCATAGGTCGCGCCGTTCAGCCGCTGCTCGAACTCCGCCGCGCGGTTGCCGCCGTACACGACATGGGTGTGGCAGTCGATCAGTCCCGGCGTGATCCAGGCGCCACCGGCGTCGTGCACCGGAACGCCCGGCGCCGGCGCCCGGTCCAGTTCGGCCGCCGCGCCGATCCAGGCGATTTCGCCGCCCGCGACGGCGATCACGCCGTCTTCGATCACGCCATAGGGATCGTCGGAGACCGCCGTCATCGTGGCGATCCGGGCGTTGGTCCACAGGCTGTCCCAGGCGGTCATGTTAGGGCCTCACGATCGTTCAGGGCGTGCAGCGCCCCGCCAATGTATCTCCGGGGCCCGAAAAATGCTGCCCCATTCGTCCGGCCTGCAAGGGCAGGCCTGTCGTGACCAGCGCGCCGGCGAGGCTCTGGTGCCCGCTGTGCCTGTTGCCGTCCGGCTGGGCGGAGAGCGTCCTGCTGCATCTGGACGATTCCGGCACGATCCGGCGCGTCGAGACCGGCGTACCCGCCGCCGGGCAAACGCAACTTCCCGGCCCGGTCATCCCCGGCATGCCGAACCTCCACAGCCACGCCTTCCAGCGCGCCATGGCCGGGCTGACCGAGCGCGGCGGCGGCAGCGGCAAGAGCGATTTCTGGTCGTGGCGGCAGACCATGTACAGCTTCGTCGGCCGCTTGTCGCCGGAACAGGTCGAGGCGATTGCTGCACAGCTCTATGTCGAGATGCTGAAGGCTGGCTATACCGGCGTAGCGGAATTCCATTATCTCCACAATCCGCCGGAAGGCGGGCGTTACGGCGATGTGGCGGAACTGGCCCGGCGCGTCGCGGCGGGGGCGGACGCCGCGGGCATCCGATTGACGATGCTGCCGGTCTTGTACCGGGAAGGTGGCTTCGGCGGCGGGCCGCTCTCTGCCGCGCAGCAGCGCTTCCGACTTGAGATCGATGAGTGGGCCGCTGTCATCGCCGCGCTTGCCGGAGCATCCCCGACGCAGACCGCAGGCGCAGCCCTGCACAGCCTTCGCGCCATCCTGCCGGCGGACATGGCGGACGCGCTGGCGGCCTATGACGCCCTGAGCCCGGAAGGCCCGATCCACATCCACATTGCCGAGCAGGAACGGGAAGTCGCCGAATGCCTCGCCTGGTCCGGGCTGCGGCCGGTCGAATGGTTGCTCGACGGCGTCTCGGTCGACGACCGCTGGGTCCTGGTCCACGCGACCCATATGACCGACGGGGAATCCCGCCGCGCCGCCGCGTCCGGCGCCGTCGCCGGCCTGTGCCCGACCACAGAGGCCAATCTGGGCGACGGCGTCTTCGCGCTGCCCGAATGGCTGGCGGCAGGCGGCGGCTTCGGCGTCGGCAGCGATAGCAACGTCTCGCTCGATCCGCGCGAGGAGCTGCGCTGGCTGGAATATGCCCAGCGGCTGGTCCTGAAACGCCGGCTGATCGCGGCAGCGGCGCTGCGCGGCCCGGCGGACGCCGACGTGAGTCCCTTGTCTCTGGGGACTTCTCTGTGGCAGGGCGCGGCCGACGCCGGGGCGCGGGCGATGGGTCAACCCTGCGGCGCGCTGGCGGAAGGCCGGGCTGCCGATCTGCTGGTGCTGGACACGGACCATCCGACGCTGGCGGCGCACAGCCAGGAGACGCTGCTCGACGCCTGGGTCTTCACAAACGCGGGCGCGGCGCTTAGGGAGGTCCGGGTTGCCGGTCGGCGCGTTGTCGAGAATGGCCACCACCCCGGCCAAGACGCGATCGGCGCGCGCTACCGAACCGTCATGGCCGAATTGATACAGGATCTCTGATGCCCGAACCGGTCACGCTGACGTCCGGATCGATTTCGCTGCCGGCCCTGGAAGATTTGTACCGCGAGAGCCCGCCGGTCGTACTTGACAGGGCCTGCCGGGCGGGCATGGCGCGCGCTGAAGCGGTCGTCGCGCAGGCGGCGGCGGGCGACGCGGCGGTCTACGGCGTCAACACCGGTTTCGGCAAACTGGCCAGCACTCGCATTTCGCCAGAACAGACCGCACAACTGCAGCGCAATCTGATCCTGTCCCACAATGCCGGCGTCGGGCCCGACCTGCCCGAACGGATTGTCCGCCTGATGATGACCCTGAAGCTGCTTAGCCTCGGCCGCGGCGCGTCCGGCGTGCAATGGGCGATTGTCGAAACGCTTGAGCGGATGCTGGCGGCCGGCGTGACTCCGGCGGTGCCGGCTCAGGGCTCGGTCGGCGCCTCCGGCGATCTGGCGCCGCTCGCCCACCTGACGGCCGTGTTGATCGGGGAAGGCCGGGCCGACTATGACGGCGAACGGCAGCCCGGCGGCGCGGCGATGCAGGCCGCCGGGATCGAGCCGGTCGCGCTCGGCGCCAAGGAAGGCCTGGCGATGATCAACGGCACCCAGTGCTCGACCGCTTTGGCACTGGCCGGCCTGTTCGACGCCAAGCGGTTGCTGCGCGCAGCACTCGTGACCGGCGCGCTTTCGGTCGACGCCACCCTGGGCTCCGACACGCCGTTCGACCCGGCAATCAACGCATTGCGCGGCCATCCGGGCCAGATCGACGTCGCGGCGGCGTTGCGGGTGCTGCTCGCGGGCAGCGAGATCCGCGCTTCCCATGTCGATTGCACGCGGGTGCAGGATCCCTACTCGGTGCGCTGCCAGCCGCAGGTCATGGGCGCCTGCCTCACCCTGCTGCGCCAGGCCGGTTCCGTCCTGGCGATCGAAGCGGCGGCGGCGACCGACAATCCGCTCGTCCTGACGGAACGCGGCGAAATCCTCTCCGGCGGCAATTTCCACGCCGAACCGGTCGCTTTCTCGGCAGACCAGATCGCGCTCGCGGTCAGCGAAATCGGCGCCCTGACGGAAAGGCGCATCGCCCTGCTGGTCGATCCGTCAATGAGCGAACTGCCGGCGTTCCTGACCCCCGATCCCGGCGTCAACAGCGGCTTCATGGCAGCCGAGATCACCGCCGCCGCACTGGCCGCCGAGAACAAGCAACGCGCGGCGCCGGCGAGCATCGACAGCCTGACGACCTGCGCCAACCAGGAAGACCATGTCTCCATGGCCACCCACGGCGCGCGCCGGCTGGCCGAGATGAACGACAATCTGGCCAAGATCGTCGCCATCGAATGGCTGGCCGCCGCCCAGGGCATCGGCTTCCGCCGGCCCCTGAAAACGAGCGCCCGCCTCGCCGCAGCGGTTGCGCGGCTGCGTGCCGTCGTACCGCCGCTCGAAGAGGACCGCTACATGGCGCCGGACATCAAGGCCGCCGTCGACCTTGCGCGCGCCGGGGCGCTCGTGGAAGCCGTGGGACTGGATGGAATGCCGGGCTGGTGACGACTCGACCCGCCGCGCAGGGGCCCAGGCCGCCCCGGACCGACATCACCGCCCTTGCCGCCCGGCTGCGCAAGGGCGAGACCCGCGCGCTCGCCAAGGCGCTGACCGTCGCCGACATCGGAGGCGAGGAGGCCCGGACGCTGCTGCAGGCGCTCGACAGGGACCGGCGCGACACGCCGGTCGTCGGCCTGACCGGACCGCCGGGCTCGGGCAAGTCGACCCTGATCAGCGCGATGATCCGGACGCTGCGGGAACGGGACGGGAAAGTGGCGGCGCTTGCCGTCGATCCGTCGAGCCCGAAAAGCGGCGGCGCGATCCTTGGCGACCGGGCGCGCATGGGCGAGCACGGCTCGGATCCGCACGTTTTCATCCGCTCGATCGCCGCGCGCGGCCATCTCGGCGGGCTCGCCCTCAACATCCAGGCCTCGATCGACGTGGTGAACGCCGCAGGCTTTGACATCGTTCTGCTGGAAACCGTGGGTGCCGGCCAGTCCGAGATCGAGGTCGCGCAGGTCGCCGACGTGACCGTCGTGGTCGGGGCGCCGGGCCTCGGCGACGATCTTCAGGCGATCAAAGCCGGCATCCTGGAGGTAGCCGACATTCTCGTGGTCAATAAGGCCGACCTGCCCGGCGCCGACGAGACCGCCCGACAGCTCGAGGCGATGCTCGGCCTCAGAACAGTGGCGCGCGGTGAGGTCCGCTGGGCCACACCGGTGCTCAGCACGGTCGCAACAACCGGCGGGGGCGTCGCCGAACTGGTCGACGCCGCCACGCGGCTGAGCGAAGCCGTGACGCCGGAAGAGCGCCGTGCGCGGGCCGAGCGGCAGGCGATCGACCGACTGGCCACAATCGCGGGTGGCTTGGTGCGCGATGCGCTGAAAATCATGCCCGCAATTGAGCGACGCGCGCTTGTCGAGCAGGTCAGGGCCGGCGCCGTCGATCCGGCGGAAGCGGTCCGGCGGCTGTTCGGGGATTGAACGCGGGTCTACCCACCCCGTCGCATGGCTTCTATGCGCGCTTGCGTTCTCCCGCAGACAGCCTTGATAACCGGATCGGCTTCGGGCTAGACAAGAGGGAATGCCTCTGTATTGGTCTAAGTATCTATTCCAGCATTACTTTCTTTTGCTGGGATGCCTGATGCAGCTGCATTTTGCGAGAAAATCCGGCTGAATCAAAAAAAAGCAGCAACCGTGAAGGTCTCCAAGGTCGAAGTCTTCCCACTTTTCGTTCCCCTGTCGAAGGCGATCGATGCTCCGGTAAGCATCCCTTACGCCGAAAAGGTGCAGGACATCGTATTCGGCGGCTATCGGGCCACAATCGTGCGGCTTACGACCGACGAGGGCCTCATCGGGTATGGCGAATGCATGACCCGGTTTGCGCCGGCAGCGCTCAAGAAGATCATCGAGGAGCTGAGCCCGCTGGTCGTCGGCTCAGATCCGCTGCAGCCCGAGCACACCTGGGAAGTCATGTATGCGGCGATGATGAACCGCGGGCACAACCGCGGCTTCTTCATCGAGGCCCTGAGCGGCATAGACATTGCCTTGTGGGACCTGCGTGCCCAGGCCTTTGGGCAGCCTCTGTACATGTTCCTCGGCGGGCGCCAGCGCGACCTGATCCCGTCCTACGCGTCCAGCCTGAGGATGCGCGAAAAGAGCATCGTGCTCGACACCGCCCGGGAATTCATGGACCTCGGCTTCAAGTCGATGAAGATCAAGTTGGGCAAGAATCCGGCGGGCTACGTCAGGGATATCAAACTGGTCGAAGACATCCGCACGGCCGTTGGCGACGAGATCACCCTCACCGTGGACGCCAATTGCGGCTACCACGAGGATTACAAGCTGGCGCTTCGGGTGGGCCGGGAACTCGAGAAATACGACATCTACTGGTTCGAGGAGCCGATCAGCCCGGACAACATGTATGGGTACAAGTATCTGGCGGACCATCTCGACATGGCGATCGCGTGGGGCGAGAGTTCGTTTACCCGATTCGATTTCGCCAACATGTTCGCCGAGCGGTGCGTCGACATCGTCCAGCCCAATCCGTCCCGCGTCGGCGGCCTGACGGAGATCGCCAGGATCGCGCATATGAGCCAGGCGTTTCACATCCCCTATGCGCCGCATACGGGAAGCTGTTCGGCCCTGTGCCTGGCCGTCTCGCTGCACATCGCAACGGCACTGCCGAATCTGCTGACTTTCGAAGTCATGCGCTCGGACTGGTCGAAGGACGACCGCAACCCGCTCCGCCATGACCTGCTCAAGGAGCCCTACGACATCTTCGAGGACGGATTCCTGCACGCGCCCAGAGCCGATCGTGCTGGCATCGGCATAGACATCAACGAGGAGATCCTCGAGCGATACAGCGTTAGTTAAAAGAATTTTCCGATCTGAGAAGCGAGGAAAAAAGGGAGTAGAGTGCCAACCAACGACCGAAGGAGGAAAGGTCCAATGTTAAATAGCTGGCGAAAGAAAGCCTTGGGTGGATGCGCCGTCGTTCTGTACGCCGCAACGACCGCCGGAAGCGCCGTGGCGGCAGACAGGCTGTCGTTCGGCACAAGCCAGACAAAGTCGAGCCACTATGCGTACGGGGTCGCCGCAGCGAAGGCGATTAACACCCATTCGGGCAAAGCGGTCGACGTGACCGCCGTTTCGACCAAGGGCGGCGGCGACAACCTCAACAAGGTACGGCGCGGCCAGATCGATATGGGCATCGCCGCCTTTGCGAGCGTCTACCAGATGTGGAAGGGGCTCGGGAAGTTTAAAGGCAAGGCATTTCCGAAGCTGCGGACCCTGTGGGTCTATTCGCCCTCGATGCAGGCCTGGGTCGTGCGGGCGGATTCCGGCGTCAACAAGCTGGCCGACCTGGCGGGCAAGACCTTCACGTCCGGCCAGCGGGGGTCCGCGACAGAGCAGCTGGTCATCCAGATGCTCGAAGTCCTCAAGATCAAGCCGAACTATCTTCGGGCCAGCCTGAACGACGCGATCGCGGCGGTTAAGGACAAGCGTTCGATCGGCTATGCCAAGGCCGGCGGCGCGACCGTCCTCGACGGTTCGACCCTCGAATTGATGGCGTTCACGAAAATCAAGCTGCTGAGCTTCACCGAAACGCAAAAGAAGGCAGTCCAGGCAACGTTCCCCTATATCGCTTTCCGCCAGTTCAAGGACAACGAGATCAAGGGCTTTCCGGCCACGCTGATGCCGCTGCAGATGATCGGCGTGTTCACAACCGATACCGGCCTCAACGACGGGCAGGTGAAGGCGATTCTGTCCGGCATCGCCAAGGGCCGGAATATTCAGGAGGCCGCCTTCTCGACTTTCAAGGATGTCGACATCACGCGGGACACTCTGAAACTGGCTAAGGTTCCCCTGCACAAGGCCGCGGTGGAATTCTACAGGTCCCAGGGCGGCAAGGTTCCTGCCCACCTGATCCCGCCGGAAATGAAGTGATTCGGCCGGCGCAATTATAATCGAAATCCATGACCCGCGCCGGGGCTGAAGACTCGGCCCCACTCCGCCTCACCGGGCGCGAGGGGGTCGTGATGTTCCTCGCCCTGGCGCTGGTCGCCTTCCACATTTACACGGCCGGCTTCGGCCAGTTCCAGCCGCTGGTTCAGCGATCGGTTCACGTGGCGCTCGGCCTGCTGCTGACCTATCTGCATTTCGACGGACTGAGGGATCGCCGCACCGGGCCGGTATCACTGTTCATCCGCGTTTTCAGCGGCGTCGCCATGCTGGTGGCCGTCGTTTCGTCCCTGTACATCCTGTTCAATGAGGAAGCGATTTCGGACGATTTAGGCGTCGTCGCCGAGTTTCACGATTTCGTTCTGGGCATCGCCCTGGTCCTGATAATCCTGGAGGGCGCCCGGCGGACGACCGGCCCGTTCTTGCCGCTTCTGGCCGTCGCGATGATCCTCTACGCGCTGTTCGGGCACCTGATTCCCGGCAGTTGGGGCCACGCGCCGTTTTCGCCTCAGTATGTGCTCGAAAACATATACCTGAGCGAACTTGGCATATGGGGGATGGTAACGAGCCTGTCGGCCAGCCTGATCGCCATATTCATTATCTTCGGCGCTTTCCTACTGGCGACGGGCGCGGCCCAGAGCTTCATGGATATCTCCATCATCGTGGCAGGGCGTTCGCCCGGCGGCGCGGCGAAGGTCGCTACCCTGTCGAGCGCCATGTTCGGCACCCTGAACGGCGCTGCGGTCGCCAACGTCGCGACGACAGGAAATTTCACGATCCCGGCAATGCGTCGGCTCGGCTATCGCCCGCAGTTCGCCGGCGCCGTCGAGGCCTCGGCATCGAGCGGCGGGCAGATCACGCCGCCGATCATGGGAGCCGGCGCGTTCGTGATGGCCGAAATTCTGAGCGTTCCCTACCTGGACATCGTCTATGCGGCGATCATCCCGGCGTTGTTCTTCTATGTCTGTATCTGGTTCAGCATCGACGTTGAGGCGCGCAAGATCGATCTTCGTCCTTTCAAATCCGAAGACATTCCGAAGATTTCAACTGTATTGACCTGGAAGAAGGTCGGACCGCTGGCTGTGACGATCGTCGTCCTGCTCGGGTCACTGTTCAGCGGCCGGACCGCGGAATTGTCCGCCTTCTACGCGATCTGTACGAACCTGATCCTGTTCCTGGTCACCGGACTGACCTCCGGCGAAACACTCAAAAATCTCTTCGCGATGTTCCTGAATGGCGTCCGGACAGCGGCGCACGGCATCGTGACCATCGTCTCGCTGCTGATCTGCGCTCAGATCACCCTGTTCCTGGTGTCGTTCACCGGTATCGGGATCAAGCTGGGCGAGGCGGTGATCGGCCTGGGCGCGCATGGCGGCCTGCTGGCGGCGGTCAGCCTGGCGCTGGTGGTCGCCCTGATCCTGGGCATGGGTATGCCGACGACCGCGGCCTATCTGGTTGCGGCGGCGGTCGTCGTCCCGGCGCTGGTCGATCTCGGGGTGCCGGCGCTGCCCGCTCACTTCTTCGTCTTCTACGGTGCTCTGTTATCGGCGCTGACTCCTCCACTGTGCACGGCGGTCTTTACTGCATCGGTTATCACGAAGACGCATTGGTGGCCGATCGCGCTCAACTCAATGAAACTGGCGGCGATGAAATACATCCTGCCGTTCATGTTTATCTTCAGGCCCGAAGTCTTGTTAAGGGGTACAACTTTTGAAATTGCCTGGATTGTACTGGTAGGTTTCGCAGCATCGATTCTATTTGCGATCGGTTTCGGCGGATATTACCTGACCCGGCTGCCAGTCGTCATTCGCATCAGTATACTGATTGTCGGACTGATCTTTATTTACGGCAGCATGATCGCGGACGTTTTTGGCCTTGCGGTTCTGGCCGCACTGATCGTCTGGCAGAGATCGGCGGCAAGAACGGCCTCGACCGGTTAGCGAAACGACGGGGAGGCGCTCACCGAATGCCGATGCCGATCATCGACGCCCAGGTTCACGCCTATGCCGCCGACACGCCTGACCGCCCGTGGGCCGGAGCGCCGAACTGGCCTGCGCATGTCACCGGCGATGAGATGGTGGCGGCCATGGATGCCGTCGGCGTCGACGGCGCCATTCTAATCTCCGCCTATTCGATCTACCGGTATGACGCAAGCTATGCCGTAGAAGTGCGAAACGCCCATCCCGGCCGGTTTGCGCTCGTCAAACCGGTCGATCCGTCGGACCCGGCGGCTGCCGAAACCATTGCGGCGTGGAAGGAAACCGACGGAACGGTCGGCACGCGGATTCTGATGAACCACGAAAGCGGCCGTGGCCCCGACGATCCGGGTATTGCCGTTGTCGTGCGCGAGTCCGCGCGGCTCGGCCTTCCAGTCAACCTGCTGTGCTGGGGCCGGCTGGACGCCGGCATGGCGCTGGTCGACCGTTACCCCGGAACTTTCTTCATTCTCGACCATATGGGCCTCCTGCAGCCCCACGCGCCGCCGGCCCCGCCGGAGCCTTTCGCCGAATTGCCCAAAGTGCTCGAGCTTGCCAGGCGCGAGAATGCGGTCATCAAGATCAGCGGCGCGTGCACCCTTTCCCATGCCGGCTACCCCTACCCCGATATCTGGGATCCGCTGGCGCGCATCTTCGACGCCTGGGGCATCGAGCGCTGCCTCTGGGGAACCGACTGGACCCGGACGGCCGCACACCTTTCCTATGTGCAGGGCGTCGACCCGTTCCAGCTGACAGACCGTCTCACCGAAAGCGAACGGGCAGTCCTGATGGGCGGGGCCTGCACGAAGGTATACGGGTGGACGCCCCGGGTGCGCGGTAGTTCGTCAGGGAACCTCAATTGACAGCAATCCGCCAAATTGGGAAATTTGCGTAACGGCAATCCGCAGAATTGAGGTCCGCGATGAATCGGCCAGGCCGGCTGTTGACCGACGAAGAATTTGCTCTTTACGAGGAACACGGATATGTTGTTATCGACGATTTGCTGTCGAAAGAACAAATAAATCGTCTCTCGGAAATTGTTGACGAACTTGTGGCCAAAGCGGCAAACCTTGAGAGAGGCGACGACTATTACGACCTCGAACCATCGCACAGTTTGGGTAATCCTCGCGTAAGGAGGCTGAAAAAACCGATCTTTCAGCATGAAGCGTTTGATCGGCTTGCGCGCTCTTCTACTATTCTGGATATCGTCGAGCAATTGATCGGCAACGGCATCCGCCTCACCCATCCCAACGGTAAGATCAACATAAAGGCGGCGGAATACGGGTCGCCGGTGGAATGGCATCAGGACTGGGCTGGATACCCCCATACCAATGACGATTTGCTGTCGGTTTCCATCCCCCTGGACGATGTCGAGCTCGAAAACGGCCCCCTCCTGATGATACCGGGTTCGCATCGTGGCCCGGTCTATTCCCATCATTCCAACGGCGTTTTCTGCTCGGCGATCGATCCGGTGCGCGATCCGCTGGACTACGACAAGGCCGTGCCGCTCACCGGCAAGGCGGGCACGGTCTCGTTTCATCATGTGCGCACGATCCACGGCTCCGCGCTGAATACATCGGCACGTTCCCGCCGGCTGCTCATCTACCAGTATGGCGCCACCGACGCCTGGCCGCTCGCCGGCGGGATTTCGATCGACTCGTTCAGGGAAACAATCGTACGCGGCGATCTTGCCGTGCAACCGCGTATGGAAGCGCTCCCCGTGCGCCTGCCCCTGCCCGTGGCGCCCAATTATGACGGCCTCTATACCAGCCAGGAAAATGCCTCGAACCGATACTTCGAAGTTCACGGAAGCGACCGGAACTCGGCGCAAAATGCTGATCTCAGATAGGGTCGCGGACCTGTGACCCCTGCCAGATTCGACGAAAAGGTGGCCGTTGTTACCGGCGGCGCGAGCGGTATCGGCCGCGAGACCGCCCGCCGTCTGGCGCGGGAAGGTGCATCGGTCCTGATCGTCGACCGCAATGAAACGGAGGCCGGGGCGACAACCGAAGGAATACGCGCAGAAGGTGGCAATACCGCTGCGTATATCGTCGATCTAGATGACGCCCTGGATTATGGCAGCATCCCGAGAAAGGCCGTCGAGACCTTCGGCGGCCTCGACATACTGGTAAACAATGCAGGCATCGGTGCGAACCGCCCCGCCCTCGAAACGGATCGAGAGTTCTGGCAACGTGTCCTGAAGACCAACCTGGACACCTGTTTCTTTTGCTCGCAGGCCGTGGCGAGAGAGATGATCTCCCTGCGGGCAGACGGGCGAATCGTCAATATCTCGTCCCATGCGGCGCTCCTGGGTGGTACAGGCCAGGTCGCGTATGCGGCGTCGAAGGCGGGAATGCTCGCGGTCACCCGGGTGATGGCGGTTGAATTCGCCGAGCACGGCATCACGGTTAATGCCATCGCTCCCGGCCCCGTCACGACGCCGATGAGCGCGCACCATCCGATCGAGCGAACGACCGCGTGGATGAATGCGATGCCGATTCAGCGTTATGGCACGGTGGACGATGTTGCGGCGGCAATCCTGTTTTTTTGTGGCCCGGACAGCAGCCATATCACCGGGCAGACCTTGAGCGTGGACGGCGGATTTACCGCAAAGGGCCTGATGATTCGCGAACCGTGGATGCCCGAATGATCCGCCTTACACGACCGCCGCTGCCGAACGCCCCGCGAGGCGGCCGAAGACGGCGCCGTTGGTCAGGCCCGTGCCGCCGGGATAGTTGAACCAGAACAGGCCGCCGACCAGCTCGCCGGCGGCGTAAAGGCCGGGGATCGGCGCGAGGTCGCTGTCCAGCACCTGCGCACTCGCCGGGTCGATGCGCAGGCCGCCGAAGGTGAAGGTTAGGCCGCAGCCGACCCGGTAGGCCTCAAAGGGTGGCTCCGCAATTGGGTTCGCCCAGTTTGTCTTGTTCACCGCCAGCCCGTGCGTGCCGCGCCCGTCCCTGACCGTCGGATCGAACGGCGTATCGGTGTCCACGGCCGCGTTGTAGGCCGCCATCCCGGTGAGGAAACTGTCGCGGTCCACACCTTCCAGCCGGCCCGCCAGTTCTTCCAGCGTGTCCGCCTTCGCTTTCGTAACCTGCCGAATGCGGTATTCGTCGCGCAGCAGATGGCTGACCTTCGCGTCGAAGATCTGCCAGGCGAAGCTGTCCGGCTGCTCCAGGATCGTGCGGCCGTAGCGGGCATAGGTGTAGTTGCGGAAATCCGCGCCCTCGTCGACGAAACGCCGACCGGTCGCGTTGACCATGACGCCCCAGGGGTAGCTGTGCTTCTGGAAGCCATCGCCGACCTCGAGGTCGCCGAACTCCGGCGCATTATAGTCCCAGCCGACGGCATGGCCGCCCGACCAATTGCCGTAGGACGCTGCGCCAATCTCCAGCGCCATGCGGATGCCGTCGCCGGTGTTGAACCGGCTGCCGCGCACTTTCGCCAGCTCCCAGCCGGGGCCGAGATAGCGGGTGCGCCATTCCGGGTTGGCCTGGAAGCCGCCGGCGGCGAGTACCACCGCATTCGCCGACACAGTCTCGATCCGGCCATCCTGCTTGAAGCGTACGCCGCCGACCTTGTGGCCGTCATGGATCAGGTCCAGCACCCGCGCGCCGTAGCGGATCTCGATCCCGGCCTTCCGGGCGATCGCGGTATGGCCGGCGACCAGGCCGGGGCCGCCGCCCCAGGCCTCCAGCGTCAGCCCGCCCCAAAAGCGGAAGCGGCCGTCCGCCGTCCTGAAAGCCTGGCGCCCGTAGATCGGCAGGAAGCGGATGCCCCTGGCGTGGAGCCATTGCATGGTCTCGCGCGATTCCGTGACCAGCCGTTCGCAGAGATCCGGATCGGTGCGGTAGCGGGTCAGGCGGAACATGTCGTCGTAGAAGCGCTCCTCGGGATAGTCGCCGAAATCGGTTATCGCGACCTGCTCCTCCGGCAGGTCCGGGCACAGGGCGCGAATGTCGTCCGCCCCGGCATAGGCGAAGCGGAACGCCCCGGCGGTGAAGCGCGAGTTGCCGCCGTTCTCCGCCTCGGGCGCGCGTTCCAGCATGAGCACCGAGGCGCCGGCCTCGCGCCCCGCCAGCGCCGCGCAAAAGGCGGCGTTCCCGGCACCGACGACGATGATCTCCGGATGGGTCATGATGTGTCAGGAAATGTCATGATTCGCGATGGCGCGCCAGATCGGCCGGACCCGACGAACCGCGCCAGATGGACCGCGCCTACGGAGACCTCCTCCGGTTTCATCGCCTGCACCGGGCCGGCGCGTTCTTCATCACACGAGCAAAGAACGATCTGGATGCACGCAGAGTGTACTCCCGGCCGCGCGACCCGGCCAACGAGATGACCGACTTCGACTTCGCCGCCACGCCGGTCAACGAGCCCCTGATCCGCGATCTCGCCAGCAGCAGCTTCCCGGACGGCACGCGCAACATCGTGCCGGTCGACGGAACCGGGACCGGCAAGACCCACCTCGCCATCGCCCGGTCCTGCATCCGCAAGAGCGCCCGCTGTTACAATGCCGTCGACTTGGTCAACCTCAATCCAGTCCCCGGGAGGGTCGAGGTTGCACGCCAATCCGGAGTGGAACCCTGGGGTCGGACGGTTTCAGGCATCAACTTTAGCCGACTTCTTCAATGCTATCCGGGCCCTGTCACGATGAAGCTGACCATCGTCGTGGCGCTGCCGCCGATGTTGAGCGTGGCGGCGGTGCGCGCGTCTTCGACCTGGTAGCCGTCGGCCCGGCCGGTGACCTGCTTGCAGGCGTCCACCAGCATGCGGACGCCGGTTGCGCCGACCGGGTGGCCCCCGCCAATCAGCCCGCCCGACGGATTGACCGGCAACGAGCCGTCCCGCCGGATGACACCGTCCTCGACCGCTTTCCAGCTCTCGCCGGGCGCAGTAAGGCCGAAATGGTCGATCGCCATATATTCGGTGGTCGTGAAGCAGTCGTGCGTCTCGATGACGTCCAGTTCGTCGGGCCCGGACAAGCCGGCCCGGGCGTAGGCGTCGGTCAGCGTGCCCCGGACATGCGGGAAGACATAGGGGCTGTTGCGCTGCTCCCTGAGTTTGTCTTCCAGCCGGATGGTCACGGTGCGGTGGCCCCAGCCCCTGATATAGGGGATGTCCACAAGCGCGATGCCCCGCCTCTCGGCATAGTTTTTAGTCCAGGCTTCCGAGGCCAGGAAGACGCAGGCCGCGCCGTCGGTGATCTGGCCGCAGTCCTGCTTGCGGATCATGCCTTCGACGACCGGGTTGGCATCGTCGTCCCGGGTGAAGCTGCGCTCGTTGAAGCGGTATTCCCGCGTCTGGGCGTTCGGGTTGGTCCGGGCGTTCGAGAAGTTGGTCTCGCCGATCGCCGCCAGATGTTCGTAGCGCAGGCCGTAGCGGCGGTCGTATTCCTCGCCCAGCCTGTCGAACATCCACGGCCACATCCACTGGGCCTCTTCGCCCTCCGCGCCGATATGAGCGGCGGCGGCCAGGTTGTCCGCGGCGGTCTGGGCATCGGTGTGCCGCATCATCTCAACACCGAGGACGCAGGCAAGGTCGTAGTGCCCGGCCTTGATGTCGGCCTGCGCCGCGAGGGCGGCGAGACTGCCGGAGGCACAGGCTCCCTCGTGCCGGGAGGCCGGCAAGCCGGAAAACTCCGGATGTAACGCGGCGAATATTCCGCCAAGTTGGCCCTGGCCACAGAACAGTTCGGCAACAAAATTGCCGATATGGGCGACCTGAATCTCTTCCGGCCCGATGCCGGTCTCGCTCAGTGCGCCGTCGACAGCCTCGCCCATCAGCGCCTTCAGGTCGACGCCGTTGCGCTGGTAGGTGCGTTTGAAATCGGTCTGGTAGCCGCCCAGCAGATAGACCTTCCGCTCCGACATTCCCTGCTCCTGCTCTCTCCCGATTATCCGGACGGCGCTATGCCGCGCGCCTGACCTGGTCACCCCTGGCCCAGGTTGCGTGGAAGCCGAGCGGCACGCGCTGTGGAATCTTCACCCGCGCGACCGGGCCGGCGTCGAGCGCCCTTGCATCGAATACCTGCGCCTCGGAGCGGCCGTCCGTCCGGTCGACCGTGAAGGTGACGACATAGCCGTCATCCTCTTCGACGGCGCCCGGCCGGGGCGCGAAGACGGGTTCCGAACCGTACACGCCCGCCGAGAACTTGTGCCCGACGCATGCGCCCGTTTCCAGATCGTATTTCAGCAGCCCGTCGAACAGCAGCTTGTCGGACCTCTCCAAGGAGACATGGTAGGAATGGCGGCCCTTGCGGCCGACCCAGTCCTGGTTGACCGCCGGGAATTCGCCGAGCCGGTCGTCGAGCTGCCGCTCGGCGATCCCGCCGGTTTTCACGTTCATGCGCCATTCCACCGGAACGGCATGCAACGCCAACACTGCCACCATGGGCGCGTAGGCGCCGTATCTTGCGTCCGGCGCCAGATTGTTCGGGATCATCTTGCAGGCGTGCATGACGACCTCGTCGCCATCCTCCCAGCAATTGATGACATGATAGATGTAGCAGGGATCGGTCTCGAACCACCGGATCTCGTCCCCGCGGCCGGTGCGCGGCAGCACGCCGAACCGGGTCGGCAGGTCGCGCGGCTGGTGGATGGTCCACAGGCCCTGTTTCATCCCCAGTTCGGTGAAGATCACCGGCAGGTCGTGCAGAATCGCGTAGTTTTCCGTAATGCCCATGTCGTGCGGCAGGCGCGGACCGGGCAGCTCGATCTGCGTGAAATGCTTCAATTCGTTGTCGGCGCCAACGACGCCGAAGGACATCCACGGCTCGTACAGCGCATAGTCGAAGAACAGCAGCTCGCCAGTCCGGTTGTCGGACTTGGCGTGGGCGGATATCCGGCGCGGCAACCGGCCGGAGAACGTCTCTTCCCCGATCGTCTCCAGGGTCAGCGGATCGACCCGGACCGGCGCGCCGCAGATGTACCAGAGCGCCATCAGCGCGCCGTTATGGACGACGACGTCCGTGCTCGCCGTGTCCTTGTATTCCGTCCCGTCCCGGCCGCGGTTCGCCAACTCCAGGATGCCCCCGGCGTCGCACGTGCCCGCAAGTTCGGCGAGATGGTCCTTCGTCCGGACATAGCGGTTGCGGTAGGTCGCCTTGCCGTCCTCGAACCAGACGGTATGGAGCATCGCGTCGCCGTCGAACCAGTGATGCATGCCGCTGGGCGGGCTCACCGGATTGGGGCCGTTACGGTAGTAGCCGCCGAACAGATCGCGCGGGATTTCACCCTCGACCTCCAGATCGTCCGCCGCGATTTCTCTTTCGATCGGCGCATAAAGTCCCTGGAGATAGGGATTGAGGTCGTTGATCGTCATGTCCATGGCGTTTCCTCCGCCGGGCCGTCCGCCGACCCTGTTTCGATAGTGTTCCGGCCCGCCTATTCCGCCGCTGCTGCCGGAATTTTCTGGAGCCAGCGATTCGGCTCGAGGCCGTCGGTCACAGCGGCCGAATATTCGGACTTCAACGCGTCGGCGATCCCGGACAGGGGCTCGATCGACCGGGTCGCCCCGACGCCCTGTCCGGCCGACCAGATATTCTTCCAGGCTTTCGCCTCGTCATGCGGGTCGCCTTCGAAATTGACGGTCCGCTCGACGATGCCGCCCCGCGGATCAAATCCGGCGGCAGCGAGGCTGTGGCTCAGGAAATTCGCCGGCACGCCGGTGACGGCGTTGGTGAGCGCCACATCCTCGGCGCCCGCGCAAATCAGCATATCCTTGTAGCCGTCGACGGCCAGGCTTTCCCGAACGGCAATGAAGCGCGTTCCCATATAGGCGAGATCCGCGCCCAGAACTTCCGCGGCGCGCACGGCGCGGCCGTCGGAAATGGCGCCGGCGAGGACCAAAGGGCCATCCCAGAACCGGCGCACTTCAGGCAGGAAGGCGAACCCCGCGAGCGGCCCGACATGCCCGCCTGCGCCCGCCGAGACCAGGATCAGCCCGTCGACTCCGGCCTCCGCTGCCTTGCGGGCAAACCGCACCGAATTGACATCCGCAAATACCAGGCCGCCATAGGCGTGCACCGCGTCGATGACATGGGCCGGGCTGCCGAGGGCGGTGATCACGATCGGTGGCCGGTATCTGCCGACAAGTTCCAGCTCGGCGCCCAGCCGCCCGTAGGTGCGATGCACCACCATGTTGAGCGCCCAGGGTCCGATCTTCCGGCTGCACGCCCGGTTTCGCAAGCGGGCGACACCGCCGGAAACCCGGTCCAGCCACTCCTCCAACTCGTCGACGGTCCGGCAGTTGGGCGCGGGAAAGCTGCCGCCCAGGCCCGCAGCGCAGGATGCGAGCACCAGTTCCGGCCCCGAAACCAGAAACATCGGCGCTACAAAAACGGGCAACGCCAGATTATCGGCGATTTGAGGCGGCAGACGGCAGGCCATGCATCTTGGCTATCATCTTAAGTCCATTAATGCAAGTTACACAAGATCCAGAAAAATCTTGCCTTCTCCGGATCCTGGCGTCCGGCCCTTGTCGCGCGAGCCGGCCTAGCGGCCGCAGGATCCGCAGATCGGCGTCGGCACCAGCCGCGCCCCGCAGAGCTTGTGGGTCAGGATCAGAGGCTCCTGACCGTCCTCCGCAAGCCATCTGTCGCCCCATTGGAGCAGGGCGACGGTCAACGGATAGAGATCGAAGCCCTTTTCGGTCAGGATGTATTTCGCCCGCGCCGGCCGCCCCTGATACAGATGCCGCGCGAGTATCCCGCAATCGGCCAGACGGGCAAGTCGGCCGGCGAGGATGTTCGGGGCAATCCCGATGGCCTTCTCGATATCGCTGAATCGCCGGATGCCGAACCAGCCGGCTGCGAGGACCAGCGCGGCCCACCGGTCGCCCAGAATTTCATCCGCCGCCACGGGCATGGCGCCGTTCTCCAGCGATGTGCGCCGCCGCAGCCGGCGGAGGGGGGACTGCCAGACAAAGCCGGCGCCCGGCCCGGGCGCATAGGCGACATCGCGGGCGCGAATGGCGGTCCTGCAAGCCGAACAGCCGAGAAACGGCCGGAACGCCCTGCCGCAAGCGTCGTGGATGCCGCCGCGCTCTGCCGCCGGACCGGACGCGCTGCCGGCGGCCGGCGGCGTGGCCCAGGTCTCGTCCCAGGCGTAGATCGCATGAACGATCAGCGCAGTATCGCCTCCCTTTTCCGTAAGCCGGTATTCGAACCGCGCGGGTGCGGCCCGGTAGGGGATGCGCGCCACCAATCCCTGTTGCACAAGATCGTCCAGCCGGGCGGCGAGTGTGCCGCGGGGTATTGCGAGCGACGCCGTCAGTCGGTCGAACCGTCCGGGGCCGGCATGAAGCTCTTGCAGGATTCTCAACACCCACCGGTCGCCCAGGATATCGAGCACCGGGTTGACGATGCTTGCCGACAGCAGACGGCGAGCTGTTTCAACGGTCTCCGGTTCCCGATCCGGAAGGTCGAACGGCTGAAACAGGGACATCGGCATGCACCCCAGATTTCGGGCCGGAATACGCACTCCCGGCATGGGTGCGCGGAACAAACCGGTTGCTTGTTTATAGTCTAATAAGATAAGTAACAGATCATACAACCGGCGCGCAACCATTCCGCATATTCACTTCTGCCGCGTGCGCCGCGACGATGCTACAGGAGGCACAACCGGCTTGCTGGATTTTCTGCAGCAGTCCCTCAACGGGTTTGCGACAGGCTGCATATACGGTCTGGTCGCGCTCGGTTTCGTACTGATCTACAAGGCCTCGGAAATCGTCAACTTCGCCCAGGGCGATATGCTCATGCTGGGCGCCTTCGTAGGCTGGACCGCCCTCGATGTGTGGGGCTTCGGCTACTGGCCGGGCCTCCTGTTCACGATCCTCGCCTGCGCGGCGATCGGGTTCCTGCTCGACCGGCAGGTCATGCGGCCGATCATCGGGCAGCCGCAATTCGCCGGCATCATGCTCACGATCGGCCTCGCCTTCACGATTCGCGGCGGCGTGATCATGATCTGGGGGCCTGAGGAGCGCAGCTTCCACACCCCCTTTTCGAACAAGACTACGGCATTCGGCAGCCTGGCGGTCGACGATGTCAGCCTGTCTGTCATCGCGGGAACGCTTGTTCTCTGCACCGCACTGTTCGTTTTTTTCCGGCGTTCCCGCCTCGGCGTCGCGATGCAGGCGGCCTCCCAGAACCAGCTCGCCGCCTACCTGATGGCGATACCAGTGAAGACCGTGAATTCGCTGGTCTGGGGGTTGAGCGCCGGCGTCGCGGCCGCCGCCGGCATGTTGCTTGCGCCGTCGCTGCTGGTCGACACGAACCTCTGGATCGTCGTGCTGAAAGGATTCGCCGCCGCAATCCTGGGCGGCTTCGGCAGCATTCCGGGCGCCGTCGTCGGCGGCATGATCATCGGGGTGTCCGAGCAACTGGTCGGCGTGTATCTGGATCCGGAATCGAAGGGCATCGCCGCCTACGTCATCCTTCTTGCCGTCCTGCTGGTCTGGCCCCAGGGGCTGTTCGGCGGCGCGGAACGCAAGCGGGTATAAGGCCCGGCCATGCGCTTCGATTTCAAGACCCGCTACGAACAGGATTTGCGCCTCTTTCCGCACCGGACCGACCTGCTAGGCAACGGCGCGCTGTTGCTCTGTATGCTGGCCGCTCCCTTCGTTCTGCCACAGTATTTTCTCGGCGAGCTGACTTTCCTGCTCGTCTACGGCGTCGCCGCCACCGGATTGATGCTGCTTTCCGGCTTCGCAGGCTTGATATCGCTCGGTCACGCCGCCTTCATGGGTATTGGAGCCTACGCCCATGCCATTCTGCTGGAGGCCGGCCTACCCTTTGCCCTGTCGCTGCCGCTCGCCGGAATTGTTGCGGGAGTCATCGGCATGCTGCTCGGCATTCCGGCGTTGCGCATGACCGGCCTCTATCTCGCCATCGCAACGCTCGCCTTCAGCATCATCGTCGAGCATGTCCTCGGCAAATGGGAAGGGCTGACCCAGGGCCATGGCGGCATGCAGGTGCCCGAGGCATCGCTCGCCGGCTTCGACATGGGCGATATCGAATCCTTCTATTACACGGCGCTGGCCATCCTGTGCCTGGTTGTCGTCGGTACGGCGAACCTGTTGCGCTCCGCCACAGGCCGGGCGTTGATCGCGCTGCGCGACAGCGAGGTCGCAGCCCAGGCCCTAGGCGTGAACCTGCCTTATGCCAAGGTCGTCGCCTTCTCCCTTTCGGCGGGGATCACCGGCATTGCCGGTGGCCTGTTCGCCCACCGGATCGGCTGGCTGGAGCCCGGATCGTTCAACGTCGTGCTGTCGCTTCAGCTCCTGATGATGGTGGTCGTCGGCGGCCTCGGCTCGCTGAAGGGTGCGCTCCTCGGGGTGGCCTTCCTCGGCGTGCTCGATCCGGCAATCGCGATCCTCAAGGATTACCTGCCCTCGGCGATTGGCGGCGCCGCCGGCCTGCAGCTCTTCCTGTTCGGGCTCGTCCTGGTGCTTTTCGTGCTGTTCGAGCCACTCGGCCTCTACGGCCGCTGGCTGAAGATCAAGGCCTATTTCGACCATTTCCCCATGTATCGCCGGGCCACCTTCCAGCGCACCAAGACCTATATGCAGTCGGAGCGCTACCGATGAGCCTGCTGGCGGTCGAGGATCTGGCGATCCGGTTCGGTGGGGTCCGCGCGGTGGACGGCGTCTCCTTCGCAGTCGAGCCGGGGCAGGTCTACACCATCATCGGCCCCAACGGCGCCGGCAAGACTACGGTGTTCAACCTGATTTCCCGGCTTTTCGACTCCGACAACGGTACGGTGACGTTCGACGGGCGCGACATCACCCGGGAACGGCCGCACCGCATCGTCCGCCACGGCATCGCCCGCACCTTCCAGAATCTGGAACTTTTCGATCATGCGACCGTGCTACAGAATCTGCTGCTTGGGAGGCACCGGCACCGGAAAGTGGCGCTGCTCGACGAGATCCTGTTCCTGCCCCGCGTGACACGGTCGGAAGTGGCGCACCGGGAAAAGGCCGAGGAGATTATCGAGTTCCTGGAACTGGAAGCGCATCGGGACAGCCCGGTCGCGAGCCTGCCTTACGGGGTGCGCAAGGTGGTGGAACTCGGCCGCGCGCTGTGCGCAGAACCGAAACTGCTGCTGCTCGACGAACCGGCCTCCGGCCTCAACCCGGAAGAGACGGAGAATCTCGCCTTCTGGATCGACGACATGCGCAGCGATCTCGGGCTGACAATTCTCATGGTCGAGCACGACCTGACGCTGGTGAACGAGGTATCGGAGCAGGTGCTGGTGATGAACCAAGGCCGGGCGCTGGCCGAAGGAACCCCCGCCGAGGTGCAGAAGGATCCGGCGGTGATCGCGGCCTATCTGGGGACCGGCGAATGAGCGGGCCTCTGCTCCAGGTCCGCAACGTGGAGAGCTACTACGGGCCGATCATGGCGCTGCGCGGCGTCAGCCTGGATGTCGAGCGCGCGCGGATCGTCGCCGTGCTGGGCGCGAACGGCGCAGGCAAATCGACCCTACTGCGTACGATCAGCGGCGTGATGGACCCGCGGGTCGGCACCATCGCCTTCGACGGCCAGGAGATTGCGGGGCAGGATCCGGACAAGGTCGTCCGCCTCGGCATGAGCCTGGTGCCCGAGGGACGCCAGATATTCCCGTTCCTCACCGTCGCCGAGAATCTGGACATGGGCGCCTTCGGCCGGCGTGACCGCACGGGAGTGCCGGAGGACCTGGAGCGGGTCTATCGCTACTTCCCGCGGCTTGCCGAGCGGACCGGGCAACAGGCGGGCCTCCTCTCCGGCGGCGAGCAGCAGATGCTGGCGATCGGCCGGGCAATGATGGGCCGGCCCAAGATGCTGCTGCTCGACGAGCCGTCGCTGGGGCTCAGTCCCCTGCTGGTGCAGGAGATTTTCGCCATCGTGGCGCAAATCAACGGGGATCTCGGGACGACCGTCTTGCTCGTCGAGCAGAACGCAAGGGCGGCGCTCAGCTTCTCGCACCATGGCTACATCATGGAACTCGGCCGGATTGCGCTATCGGGCAACTGCGCCGACCTGCGCGACAATCCCGATGTTCAGGAATTCTATTTGGGTATCAAGGAAGGCGGCATCCGGGGCAAGCGCCGCTGGCGGAGGCGCAAGACATGGCGCTAGCCCGGCCCGAGGCCCGCTCCCCGCTGCTCGACCGGTTGCCCGCCACGCCGGCGCGCCTGTTCTGGCGTCGGGTCGAGGAGACGCCGGACCGGGTCGCGCTCCGGGAAAAGGCGCTCGGCATCTGGCGCAGCTTCACATGGGCCGCCTACGGCAATAGCGTGCGCCTTGTGGCCCATGCCCTGGCCGATGCTGGGGTCGGGCCCGGCGACGTGATCTCGGTGCTCAGTGAAAACCGGCCAGAATGGATGTATTGCGATATTGCCGCCATTTCGATCGGCGCCATCGGCAACGGCATCTACACAACCTCCGCGCCGCGCCAGGTTGCCTACGTCCTCAGGGATTCGCGGACGCGCATCGTTTTCGTCGAAGATGAGGAGCAGCTCGACAAGGTGCTCGAGGTGCGCGCCGATTGCCCAGACCTGCTGCGTATTGTCGTCATCGATCCAACCGGCCTGCGCGAGTTCGACGATCCGATGGTCGAGACCTTCGCCGCCTTTCTGGAGCACGGCGCCGCGCACCGCGCGGCCAATCCGGACTTCGTGGACTCCGAGGTGGCCAGGGGCCGACCCGACGACACCGCCATTCTGATCTACACATCCGGAACGACCGGCCGCCCCAAGGCGGCCATGATCACCAACGACAATCTCATCTTCCAGATTGGAACCTCCCCGACCGTGGCCGTGCTGAACCCGACAGACGAGATCCTGTCGTTCCTGCCGCTGTGCCACATCGCCGAACGCAATTTTGCCCTCTACTTCCCCATCGCCCACGGCAATGTCGTCAATTTCGCCGAAAGCCCGGAAACCCTGTTCGGCAATCTCCGGGAACTCTCGCCGACCGCGGTCTTCGCCCCGCCCCGCCTGTGGGAGAAGATGTACTCCACCGTAACCCTGACGGTGAAGGATGCCCCGCCTTTCCAGCGCTGGGCCTACGGGCGGGCGCTGGCGATCGGCAACGCCGTCGCGGCATCGGAGGAACGGGGCGAATGGCCCGGCCTTCTGCCCGGACTGCTCGAACGCCTGTTCGCCCGGCCGGTCCTGCACAATGTGCGGGTGGCCCTCGGGCTTAACCGGATCGAGCATGCCCTGACCGGCGCCGCGCCGGTCGCGCCCGATCTGATCCGCTGGTTCCGGGCGCTTGGCATCCGGCTGCGCGAAGGCTACGGCCTGACCGAGAGCGTCGGCCTTGTCACCATGATGCCGCCCGGCCAGACCGTGCCGGGAAGCTGCGGAACGCCGCCCGACGGCATCGATCTGCGCCTGTCCGAGCACGGCGAAGTGTTGGTGCGCGGGCGCAACGTGTTCCAGGGATACCTGAACAAACCGGAGCAGACTGCAGAAGCGCTGGACGCCGATGGCTGGCTGCACACCGGCGATGTCGGCGAACTGGGCCCGGACGGTCATCTGCGGATCACCGACCGGCTGAAGGACGTGATCATAACCGAGGGCGGCAAGAACATCACGCCGTCGGAAATTGAGAACCGGCTCAAGTTCAGCCCGTTCATTGCCGATGCGGTCGTCTTCGGCGACCGGCGCAAATATCTCACCTGCCTGGTGATGGTCGATTATGACAATGTCGCCAAGTTCGCCCAGGACAACCGGGTGCCGTTCACCAACTATGGCAGCCTGTGCAAGGCGCCGGAGATCGACAAGCTGATCGATGGCGAAATTCGGCAGGTGAATGCCGGCCTCTCGCGGGTCGAGCAGATCAAGAAATACCGGCTGATCGATATCGAATTGACGGCGGAGGATGAGGAGCTGACGCCGACAATGAAGCTGAAGCGCAGCCTGATTGGCCGGAAATACGCACACATGATCGACGCCATGTATTGACGGCCGGTCAGGTGCGGCAGTGCAACCGCGAAACCAACCTGCAACGCGAGGGAGACATGAAGCGAAAATTCGGAATGGCGGCCATATGGGCCGCGGCAGCCACAGTAGGGCTCAATGCGCAACCTGCCCTGGCCGAAACCCAGGGCGTATCGAACGACCGGATCCTGCTCGGAACCCATCTGGACCTGTCCGGCCCGGTGGCTGCGGGCATGCCCTTCGTCGCCAACGGCCTGAAGATGCGGGTCGACGAGGCCAACGCGAAGGGCGGCGTCAACGGGCGCAAGATCAAGCTGATGATCGAGGACAGCGGATACCAGCCGGCCAAGGCCGCACGCGCCGTGCAGAAGCTTGTGCTGCGCGACAAGGTGTTCGCCGTCGTCATGTCGTTCGGCACCGGCACATCCCTCGCCGGGTACCGGGTCGCCGCCAAGGCGGGCGTGCCCCATGTGTTTCCCTGGTCGGGCGTCGCCGGGCCGTTCCATGCCAAGAACAATCCGCTCAGTTTCACCTATATCGTCAACTACGATTGGGGCACAGCAGCCGGCGTGAGCTGGGCAGTCAGGGAACTCGGCGCCAAGAAAGTCGGCGTGCTCTATCAGGACGATCTGTTCGGCAAGCTCGTGCTGAAGGGCGTGGCGACGGGCCTCGCCGTTCACGGCCAGAAAATTGCCGCGAAGGCGGGATTCAAACCGGGCAGCGTCGATCTGTCGTCACAGCTTGCCAATCTGCGCAAGGCGGGGGTCGATCTCGTCATTCTGGGCACTATCGTGCGCGAAACGATCGGCGCCTATGCCGGTGCGCAGAAGATCGGCTGGAAGGTCAAGATGATGACGACCATTCCCGGCCGGAACCAGGTTGTCACCCTCTTGGCCGCCAAGGCGAAAATCAATCTCGACGGACTTTATGGCATCGGCCAGTGGCGCATTCACGGGCGCACCACCAAGAACAAGCGCGCCATCGCCTTCATCGGCGCCTATGTGGCCAAATACAAGCGCCCGCCTACGGCGGAATCCATGGTCGCCTATGCCAATATGGACTGGGTGATCCAGGGACTCGCCAAGGCGGGCCGCAATTTGACCGCCAAAAGCTTCGCCGACGCCATGCGTTCGATGACCTACAAGGATCCGTTCGGCAACCCGGACCTTCGCCTGGACAAGGGCAACCATGCGAGCCCGCAGTCGGTCGCCATCGACCGGGTCAAGAACGGCGCCTGGGAACGGCTGACGCCGGTGATCACGTCGATCAAATAGGCCGCCGCGCCTTTCTGCCCGGCGACGGGAGGCGCCGCCGCACCGTGGCGCCTCCCCGTTCCGGGCAATGATTTTCCGGAAGGCGAACACCCGGTGTCCGAATCCCGGCCCCTGTCCGGCAGCGGCCCATAACTGCATCCCGTTCAACAAGGAGCCGGATTCTTGCTGTGCCGATCGGCGTGCGAAACCGCTGATTTCATTCAATTTGGCGGGTCAAACTTGAGCGCTGAACGACAGGAAGGAGCAATGGCCGCCGGCGAGCGTTGCCGGGCCGCCATGACATCTGCCGGGGCGGATTGGGAAGTCGCCGCCTCGATCATGTCGATGATTGTGGGTCTTTGGATTCCAGCACCGTCTGTCAGCGCCTGTCGGGCGGTCGCGCAAACAAGAGAGTGGCGCCGTTCGGCGCCCCGGCCTGTCGACCGGGCACCCGATTTCGGTTCAGGTTCAACGCCGGGTCACAGCCCATGGTCTTGATCGTGTCCGCGTTCCTTTGGGATCGAATGCAGGCTCGAAAGTTACGGTCCCGGGGAAACGGACCCCGGCAATGTCGATTTCGACACGCCGCTCCCCGGCTTCCGAGACACTCCCGGTATCGATCATGGCCAGCGCCACGGGCCGGTCGATGCGGTATCCGAACGCGGTCGAAGTCGTCTTGCCGACGATTCGATCCCGCAGATAGACCGGCTCATGGCCAAGCGGCACGGCCTCAGCGTCATCGAGAATGACGGATACGATGCGATTCGCCGGCGGCCGGTCCCTCACACGCTCCAATGCCTCCCGCCCAATGAAGTCCTTGTCCCAGCGGATCGAGAATCCGAGGCCGGCTTCGAGCGGGTTCACGTCCGTGTCGATATCGTGCCCGTAGGCCAGGAAGCGCTTCTCGATCCGCATCGAGGTCTGGGCGAACAATCCGCAGGGCCGGGCGCCGGCGTCGTAAAGCGCACCGTAGACTGCTCCGGCGCTTTCGGCGGGACAGGTAATCTCCCATCCCGCTTCTCCCACATAGGACAGCCGCACGCCGCGCACGGCAACGCCGGCAATGTGCGCTTCGCCGTGGCAATATAGCCCGAGCGCGTTCAGATCTCCGGCGCCGCTCGCCTCGGCGACACGCGCGGCCTCCGGCCCAGTCAGAGCGAGGACGGCGTGCGCTTCGGTCTCGTCGTCAAGCGCCACCTCCTCGCCCTCGGCGAGGTGGCGTCTCAGCCATGCCAGGTCGCGCCGGATCGCCGATGTGCCGACATAGAGCCGGTAGCGGTCGTCTTCGAGACGCAGCGCGACCAGGTCGCTTTCGATGCCGCCGCGGACATTCAGCATCATCGCGTAGACGGCGCGCCCCGGGGGTCGCGACATGTCGCTGGTGCAGACCCGGTTGAGGAAGGCTTCGGCGTCCCGGCCGGCGACGCCGATTTTCCCGAGTGTGGACTGGTCGAACACTGCGGCGTGCTCGTGCGCCTGTTTCACTTCCCGGCCCACACGGTCGAACCAGGCCGGTTTGCCGAAGCTGAGAGCCGGCTCCCCGGACTCGCCGAAATAGAGCGGCCGTTCGAAACCGTAGACTTGGCCGAAATGCGCCCGAGCGGCCCGCCAGTACGGATCGAGCCGCGTCAACCGGAGCCGCCGGCCCGTCGTCCATTGGCGGCCCGGATAGGCAATTTCGTAATGTTTGCCGAGCACCTCCGGCACCCGTTCGGCCAGCGTGGCCGCGGAATTGAAACAGGAGGGAAACCGCTTCGGGTCGGCCTCGTGCAGATCCATGGGCAGGTGGCCGTGGACGATGCGGTGGGCCAGCGCCATCCCCGCGCCGCCTGCCGTCGCAACTCCGACCGAATTCATGCCGCAGCCCAGGAACAGCCCGCGCGTCTCGGCCGCCTCGCCGAGCACGAACGAACCGTCCGGCGTAAAGCTTTCGGGTCCGTTGAGCAGCGTCTTGACCGGTGCGTTCTCGAGCGCCGGGATACGGTGCAGGGCGTTCAGCATCATCGGCTCGAAATGATCCCAGTCCTCCGGCAGCAATTGAAATGCGAAGTCGTCGCCGAGCCGGCCGGGATCGATCGGTTTGCCGTGCGGCTCGAAGCAGCCGACCAGCAAACCGCCCGAATCGTCCCGGATGTAGAGGTGGGCGTCGTGGTCCGACAGCGTCGGCATATTGCCTTCGACGCCGTCGACAGGCCCGGTGAGCAGGTAGAAATGCTCGCACGGCCAGACCGGAACCTCGACATTGGCCATGGCGGCCGCCTTGCGGCTCCACAGGCCGGTGCAAAGTGCGATGGCATCGCAACGGATGGCGCCCCCTTCCGTCTCGACGCCGACTATTCTTCCGCCTTCGGTCAGGATGCCAACGACCCCGGTGTCCTCGCAGATGCGGGCTCCCCCGGTTTTAGCGCCCTTGACCAGGGCGGCGCAGAGGTCGGACGGGCTGACCCGGCCGTCATCGGGGGACCAGACGGCGCCGATGACGTCTTGGACATTCATCGCCGGCCAGCGCTCCTTTGCCTCCTCGACGGGAATGGACCGGGCTCGGATGCCGAAGAGACGGGCGAGCGCCGCCTGGCGCCCGATATGGGTCAACCGGTCTTCGGTAGTGGCGATCGACAGGGAACCCTTGCCGATCCAGCCGGTCGCCTGCCCGGTCTCTTTTTCCAGCCTGGTGTAGAGGGATACCGAATAGCGGATAAGATCGGTTAGATTGCGGCTTGAACGCAGGGCGCGTACCTGGGCGGCGGAATGCCAGGTGGTACCGGAGGTCAGTTTGTTGCGTTCGAGGAGGACAGCGTCCGAGACGCCGGACCCGGCCAGGTGATAGAGGGTCGAGCAGCCCATGACGCCGCCGCCGACAACAACGACGGAAGCGTGCGAGGGCAGGACTGTCTCAGACATCGCGCTCCCCCGTTACCGCCGGAAATCGACCGGACCGTCGCGGCAACGCCGCCGGGTCTGGGCCGATCCGGGTGTCAGGTCTGGATGCCCCGCAGCCGCTCGATCGGGATGACGGGAAAGGCATTCGCAGGTGTCATGAAATGTCATGATCTATCCAGAACAAATTTTTTAGCTTGTTTACAATAAGTTAGATCAACGCCATGCTGATCGGTTTTCAAATCGCAAGCTGATTCAATTCAACTCCCGACCCCGCATGTCCACCGCAACCGCCAAGATCGCGGGACCGTCAAAAATAATGCGCCAGCGACGGTAGCGCCGGGCGGCGGATGCCGCAACGCGATTTCCCGCTTCCGGCAGTCATCCGGCCGGGCGGAGGGCCTCTACGCGTCCGGTCCCATGGTCGGCGCAGCCCGCCACGGCTCCGGCACGTGGCGGGGGACGAGGTCGTGCCAACCGCCGCCAACAAGCGCCCTGGCCTTCGGGATCCAGCGCCGGACTTGGGTGTCGATCGGCGCTTGGATTGGATGCTGATCGGCACAGTAAGCTTTTGAAATTGGTCGACCGGGAGGGGTCAATGATGAAAGCCGATCAATACCGGAAGGCCGAGGACATCAGCAGCTTGCACATGTTCAGGTAATTGTTCCCCTCCATTATTCCGGTCTCCCTCGCTTCTATGGCCTTCGATGCGCCCGAAAAGTCCCGGACGCATGGGCCACTGGATGAACAAGTAATGATGTCCGGCGATAAGTTCTTCAGCGCATTCCTTTGACCCTTTAGTTTGCAATAATCGCAATATGTTAGCGAGCCAATCGGCGTCCAACAAATAATTCGGCCATACGCGCGTGGGCGCGAATGGCGCGGGCGGTCGTCGGGTAGACCGCGATGCCGTTTTCGAGCAGGCGCGGTCGCGCGTCCCTCAGAATATCGTCCTGGACCTTGTTGCCCGCGGTGCGCACGACCGCCGACAACGCGATACCCGCTGTGTCAGCGCGCAGCAGCGACCGGACGATGGCTTCCATTTCGGCCTGCCCAGCCGCGACGTTGTCGGAGAATTCGAAGATAGAGTTCATCTCGACATAGGCGATGATGGAATCCACCCCGGGATCGGCGGCCAGCAATTCGACGATTTCGTGGAAGATGAAGGTGCCGTCGCTCTTCAGGCCCCACACGGGGATATCGATGGGGTTGTCGACGCTCGTTCCCGGAACGCCGAACTTCGCGAGGCGCCGCCTGGTCTCGTCGCCGAAGTCGGCGAAAGTCATGCCGTCGGCCTCGGCGACATCGGCCGAAACGACGCTGACCCCGCCGCCGGACCCGAACAGCGCCAGCCGCCGGCCGCCGGCCCTGCCGAAAGCGGCGTGGGCCAGCAGCACGTCCAGGAGATCGTCCATGCTGTCGACCACCGCCGCGCCGGCCTGGCGGGCCGCCGCCAGCCACAGGTTGCCGTCGGCAGCCAGCGCGCCCGTGTGGCTGGTCGCGGCGCGCATCCCGGCTGCCGAGCGGCCGCCCTTGAAGAGCACCAGCGGCTTTTCGATCTCGCGGGCGAGGCGGAAGAAGCGCCCGGCGTCCCGGTCCGTCTCCAGATACATGGCGAGGATGTCGGTGTCCGGGTCTTCGGCGGCGTAGAGCAGATAGTCGGTCGGCGTCACGTCCGCACAGTTGCCGCAGGACAGGGACTTGCCGAGCGGCAGGCCCAGCACTTTGGCGCGATGGATCATGTCCCAGGCGTAGGTGCCGCTCTGGGAGATGAAGGTGATCCCGCCCACGGTCTCCGGCGCGTGGCGCGACGTGCTCATGGTGATCTTCGCCGCGCCGCACCAGGCGCCGATGGTGTTGGGACCGACGATGCGCATGCCGGTAGCCTCGGCCACATCCCCGATGGCAATTTCGAGTTTCGCGCCCTCGTCGTCCCATTCGGCAAATCCCGCCGTCAGGATCTGTGCAACCCTGACACCCTTGGCGGCGCACTGCCGAAGCGCTTCCGGAACGCCTTTGGAGCCGATGGCGACGATCGCCCGGTCGACCGTTTCGGGCAGGTCGTCGACGCTGGGGAAGGCTTTGCAGCCATAAATGCTTTCGGCCTTCGGATGGACGGGATAGAGCGCCCCCGCGTAGCCGAAGTCGACCAGGTTCTGGATGATCCGGAAGCCCAGCTTACCAGGCTGCGCCGAGGCTCCGACCACGACGATGCCCGTCGGGTGAAAGATCGGGTGCAGGGCTTCGTGGATGTCCTCTTGCAAGGCCTTGCGCGCCGCGGGATCGAGACAGCCGAACGCAGACGGGTCGGCCGGGCCTTCGTCGGACAGCACGATATGGGCGTCCACCGCGACGGTGCCGGTTTCCGAAAGAATGACCGGGTTGATGTCCAACTCGGCGATGTTTTCCCGGAACATCAGACCCTCCGGACCGCCAACAGCGGATAGGGCGGCCATCAGCGCGTCGGCGCCGTCGGAATCTCCCGCCGCAAGCGCCAGGTCCCGGACATCCGCCTCGCTGAGCGGCACCAGCCGGAAGGCCACGTTCGCCGCTTCCTCGACCCCCGTCCCGCCGGTCCCGCACATGACCACGGGGCCGAACACCGGATCCAAAACGGCGCCGACGATCGCCTCGCGGCCGGGCGCTGCCATGGGCTCTACGACGACTCCCGCAATGTCATCGGCATCTGCCGCCGCTATGAGTTCTCCGAACACTGCAGCGGCATCGGCGGCATCGACGTTGAGGCGAACCCCGCCGGCGGCGGCCTTGTGAACGATGCCGGGCGCCGCGATCTTCATGGCCACCGGGCCGGCGGCGGCACGGGCCAGGGCCGCCGCCTCTTCGGCGTTCCGGGCCAGGCGGGCATCGGTCGTCGGAATGCCGTAGCGGCGTAGCAGTTCCTTGGCCCGGTGTTCGAGCAGGACGACCATGGAGCGCGAAACCCTACGTGACGCGGTAGCGTTCGATGACGTCGGGATCCAGCTCAAGGCCGAGCCCAGGCCCTTTGGGGACCTTCACCCACCCGTCCACCGGCAGGGTCGCACCGCCGTAGAGTTCGGCCTCGAAATCGCAATAGAGGCGTTCGAGCATCGGCGTTGAGCGGTGGGCCGCGTTGAGATGCACGGTCGCCACCTGGCCGGGGCCGAACAGCGCGCAGTGGGGGACGTATTCGATGCTCGCGGCGTCGCAGAAGGCGGCGATCTTCACCAGTTCCGTCACGCCGCCGGTCTTGGCCACGTCGGGCTGGGCGATGTCGATGGCTCCGGCGTCGACCATGGCCACAAAATCGTAAAGGCTGCCGGCGTTCTCGCCGGCGGCGATGCGGTGGCGGCCGGTCGCCCGCACTCTTGCCAGGCCGCGGTAGTTTTCCGGCGGCCAAACGGGCTCTTCCAGCCAATGGAGGCCGAGCGGCGCCAACTCGGCATCGTAGCGCAGCGCCTCCTCGACCGACCACGGGCAGTTGGTGTCGAGCATGACGACGGCGTCGTCGCCGGCCGCCTCGCAGGCCGCCGCGATCTCCGGCATCGTTATCTCGTGCAGCTTGATATACCGGTAGCCTCGCTCCACGGCCTCGCGGGTAATGCGCACGACGTCGTCCACATTGCCGTAGCGCAGGAGGCTGGCGTAGACCTCGAGTTCGTCGGCAAACGGCCCGCCCAGCAGATTGACCAGGGGCTCTCCGCAGGCCTTGCCGCGGATGTCCCAGAGCGCCGTGTCCACGGCCGAGATTCCGTAGACGATCGGGCCGACGCGGCCGAAATTCTGCAGCTCGAACTCCAGATCGAACTTGATCCGGGCGATCTCCGCCGCCTCGCGGCCCACGACCAACGGCAGCACCCGGGTATCGATGAGGCTCTTGAGGGCCGTGTCCTCGTTGCGCGAAAAGGCCTCGCCCCAGCCGACCAGGCCGGTATCCGTCTCCAGGCGCACGAAAAGCGTGTCGAAGGCGCATTTGGGGTCGCCGCCGAAGCTCCACGGCGGAATGCCGCCGGCCTCGAACGGGACGGAGACCAGGATCGTCTCGGCCCCGATGATCTTCATGGGGCGATCTTCATCGGACGGCACTCATGGACGACATTCATGCTTGGGGCACCTCGTGGTTGAGCACCGTCACCCGGTGCATCAGCCGGTGCCGCGGGTGATAGTCGGCGACGGCGTAGTGGACCGTCACCCGGTTGTCCCAGACGACCAGCGTGCCGGGTTTCCAGCGATACCGGATCTGGAATTCCGGCGTGCGGATGTGCTCGAACAGGTAGGCGAGCAGGCTGGCGCTTTCGCGTTCGTCCAGATCCTCGATGTTGCGGGTGAAGGACTCGTTGATGTACAGCGCCCGGCGCCCGGTCTCCGGGATGGTCCTGACAATGGGATGGCGCACCGGCGGATGCTCGAGCCTGGCCGCCTCCATGTATTCGAACCGCTCGCCCTCCCAGAGATGCCGTTTGAACGGCCGCTCGTAGAGCTTCATGAAGTCGTGGGTCGCCAGCCGGCCGGCCAGATGCGCCTTCATGGGATCGGTCAGGGCCTCGTAGGCGGCGTACATGTTGACCCAGATGGTGTCGCCGCCGATGTCGGGAATCGACCGGGCGTGGAGGATGGACAGGAAATCGGGCTTCGCCGCGAAGGAATAGTCGGAGTGCCAGTTGTTGACCGTCGGCGGCCGCTCGGCGTCGTTCTCCAGCACCGAGACGCAGGGATTGTCGGGGTGGACCCGAAACATGGAATCCGGAACTTCCGGCACGTCGCCGAAATGGCGCGCGAGGGCGGCCTGCCGGTCCGGCGTGATGTTCTGGTCCGGGAAGAACACCACCAGATGGTCGAGGATGGCGTCCATGATCCCGGCCGCCGTCGCCGCGTCCAGTTCCCGGCTGAGATCGACATCCGTTATCTCGGCGCCGATCACAGGGTTGATCGGCGTAACGGTGATGTGCCGGCTGGTTTTCGCTTCGGCGACGGCCGCCATGACATGCCCTCCCTGAACGGCTTTTCCGGGGTCAGTCGATGCCGCCCGGCCGGTATGCGCTCACAGAATTGTACCAAGCCTGGGTTCGGTCCCGCCGGAACGGGCACTCGAAGCTACCATATATCGGGCGGCGGTCAGGGGTCAGAGTCAACTCCCCAGGTCTTCGGCGTGCCGAACGTCGGACCCGGGAGACCAGCCGATTCCAGCGTAGGGAATCGAAAGCGGCCCCGGCGCCCGAGTCTCGGCCGCTACCCTCCATGCCGGTGTTTCCGGCGCCGCTCCGGCTTGACCGTATCCCGGACGGTTGTATACAATATATTTTCCTGGCGAAAAACCGTTGGCCGCTCCGTTTCGCGAAATTCCGCGGACTTTTCCTGTACGTGCAGGTACAAGATGTTACGCTTGCGCGCCGAACGAGGCGCCGGGAACCTGAAAAGAGGGAGGGATTACCCATGTTGAAACGGACTGTTTGGGCCATTTCGACCGTGCTGGCGATGAGCCTGCTGGCAGGCGGCCACGCCAAGGCACAAACCTACAAACTCTACGTCAACCTGCCGCTGAGCGGACCCTGGTCGTCGTTCGGCGAGGGCATGTTCAACTCGTTCAAGCTGGCTATCGACCAGGGCAACGCCTCGGGCGTCATGGGCAAGGTCAAGCTCGAGGTCGTGCGCGGCGACAATGCCGGCGACAGTGCCCAGGCGGCGAGCCTGGCGACCAAGGCGGGGGCCGATTCCAGGGTCATCGGCGCCTTCTGCTGCTGGAGCAGCGGCCTGGCCCTGGCCACTCACGCTATCTACAACCGCTATAGATTGCCGACCATCCTCGGCGGCTCCAACGACCACCGCTCGACGCGGCCGTTCCACAAGAGCGCGGTCATTTTCCGGAACTCGCCCTACGACCTGATCAACATGAAGATGCTGGCGACCTACGCCACCAACTACGCCAAGCTGAAGCGCATTTTCACGATCGACGACAACACCGCGTTCTCCGTGACCCAGGTCAACGAGTTCACCAACGCCGCCGTGAAGCTGCACGGCAAGGGCCGCATCATCGGCCGCGAGAGCGTGCAGCTGGGCGAGAAGGACTTCACGCCGCTGATCACCAAGCTGAAGACCATGAACCCGGACGCCGTCTTCTATGCCGGCCATATGGTCGAGGCGGCGCTGTTCCGCCAGCAGATGCTGAAGCTCGGCCTCAATGTGCCGATGATGAGCTCCGGCGGCGTGTTCTCCAACACCTACATCAAGGTCGCCGGCAAGGCCTCCGAGGGAACGCTCGCCAGCTTCTGGGGACTGCCGCTGGACCACTATCCGGAAGGACGCGGCACGGCCTTCGAGAAGGCCTATGCAGCGGCCAAGTTCCAGGATCCCTACGAGTCCTTCGGGCCGATGGCCCATGCAGCGGGGCAGGTCTATGTGCAGGCCGTGGCGCGCCTCGCCAAGGCCGGCAAGGTCACCCGCAAGGCGCTTCTGGCGGAGCTCAACAAGGGCCAGTACAAGACCTCGATCGGGGACTTCGGCTTCGACAAGAACGGCATGCTCGATATCCTGCATATCGGCATCTTCCGGGTCGAAAACGCCAAGTGGAAGCTGCTCTACCGGACCGACCGGGCGGCCACGAAGTTCCAGAAGATCGCGGATTGACCCGTCTGCCGGGAAACCGGCACCGGGCCATTCAGCAACATAAACCGGTCGGCCGGGGCCGCGGGGAGGGAATGCGCCCTCCCCCGGCGTCCGGCTGAAATTGGCGGCACCCGGGTCCAGCCCGGGTGCGCGCCGACTCGCGAAAGCATAACCTCTGCCCGTGTTCGAAACCTGGATTCAGCAGCTGGTCAACGGCCTCACCATCGGGGGGATGTACACCCTGGTGGCCGTGGGCTTCACGCTGTTCTTCGGGGTCCTGCGGCTGATCAATTTCGCCCATGGCGAGGTTTTCATGCTGGGCGGATTCACTGGCCTTGTCGTGGCCTGGCTGGCCCAGGACCTGGGCATCGAAAGCGGGCTCCTGATCATCTTCCTGATGTTCGTCTTCTCCATGGCAGTCTGCGCCGTCATCGGCGCGCTCATGGAACGCTTCGCCTACCGGCCTGTGCGCGGCATGCCGGTGCTGATCATGCTGGTGACGTCGCTGGCCGTGGGCATCGTCGTCCGCGAGGCGGTCAAGGAGTTCTTCCCCGAAGGGGCCAATCCCCACGCCTTCTATTCGCCCTTCAAGTACGACAGCTTCAAACTCGGCTCGGTGGTCCTCGACTATACGCAGATCGGGCTGATCCTGACCTCCATCATCCTCGTTTACGGGGTCTACCTGCTGGTCGCCAAGACATGGGTCGGCCGCGCCATGCGGGCGACGTCGGAGGACCTCGACGCAGCGCGGATGATGGGCATCGACGTGGATATCGTCATCCGCAACACCTTCTTCCTCGGCTCGGCGTTGGGCGGCGTAGCCGGGGTCATGAACGGCCTGCTGTACCTGTCCATCCGCTTCGACATGGGCTGGGTGATGGCGATCAAGGGGTTTACCGCCGCCGTCGTCGGCGGCCTCGGCAACATCTACGGCGCCATGTTCGGTGGCTACATCGTCGCCGCTGTGGAGGTCCTGGTCGTGGCTTTGATTCCGGAGGGCTCGCGCTACAAGGACGTTTTCGTGTTCCTGCTCCTGATCGGGGTCCTGGTGTTCCGTCCCTCGGGCCTCCTGCGGGCGCCGGAACAGAAAGTGGGTTGAGGCGGAGGAGCCGGCGCGGTGCCCGAAGTCGATTTCATAGATACCCAGGTTGCGCGCGAGGACACGCGGACGCTGGCGGAGAAGGCCAGGGACCGCTTGGCGCTGGGCGGCTGCCAGGTGGCGTTGTTCGCGGCCTTCCTGGTCGGCATCGCCCTGGAGGACGCGATCCTGGTGACGGGCTTCCTGCTGATCGTTGTCGCCGGCGCGATCGGCTGGGGCCGCCTGCCGAAGCTCAACAGCTGGGCCCGGAATCACCTGGCGAGAGACAAGCGCTTCGCCCAGCTTGTCCTGATCGCGCTGCTGGTGCTGTTCCCGTTCGTTTTTCTCGACAACCCCTACCTGATCCACCTGGGCGCGCTCGCCGCCATCTTCGCGATCATGGCCCTGGGGCTCAACATCACGCTTGGCTTCTGCGGGCTGCTGGACGTCGGCTTCGCCGTCTACTTCGCCGCCGGCGCCTATGCCAGTTCGCAACTCGCAGTGATCTTCGATGTCAGTTTCTGGATCGGGCTGCCGATCGGCGGACTGACGGCCGCCTTTTTCGGGTTCCTGGTCGCCTGGCCGGCGCTCCGGGTCAGCGATCACTATCTGGCTCTGGTGACGCTCGGCTACGGGCTGATCATGAACCTGCTGCACCGCAACTTCACCTTCCTGACCCACGGCACCGACGGAGTCATCAACATTCCGCCGCCTTCTATCTTCGGCTGGGATTTCGTCACTCCCATCGTGATCGGCGACCTGGAACTGCCGTTCCAGATGAACTTCTACTTCCTGGCCCTGATCATCACGGTGCTGACCATCTTCGTCAGCATCCGGCTGCGGGATTCCAACCTGGGCCGGCAGTGGGAGGCCATCCGCGAGGACGAGGTGGCGGCCCGGTGCTTCGGAGTCAACGTGCGGCGGCTCAAGATCATCGCCTTTTCCACCGGCGCCTTCTTCGGCGGCATCGGTGGCGCGGTTTTCGCGCACATGATCGGTTTCGTGCATCCGGACAACTTCGTCCTGCTGACCTCCATCATGATCCTGGCGATGGTCATCATCGGCGGCATGGGCAACATCGCCGGCGTGGTCGTCGGCGCCGTCGCCCTGACCCTGATCCCGGAGCGGCTGCGCGAGTTCGAGGACCTGCGCATGCTGCTGTTCGGCGGTGCCCTGGTGCTGATCATGATCTACCGGCCCCAGGGCCTGTTCCCCAACTCGCGCCGGCGCCGGGAGCTGCAGGCCGAGAAGATCAATACGCTGATCGCCGCGTCCGGGCGCGACGACGCCGAGGCACCGGGCCTGCCGGACGAAGTGAAGGTGTGAGGCGGCTGGGAGGGACGGCATGGCTGCAGACGAAACCGCCGCGACCCTGCTGGCCAGCGAGGCCCTGACCAAGAATTTCGGCGGCGTGCTGGCGGTCAACGACCTCAGCATGGAGGTCCGCGAGGGCGAGATTACCGCCATCATCGGGCCCAACGGATCGGGCAAGACGACTTTCTTCAACCTGATCATGCACCTCTACGACGCCACCTCGGGGCAGATCCTATTCGGCGGCGAGCGGCGCAATCTGCTCGACCTGCCGACCCACAAGATCAACGCCCAGGGCCTGGCCCGGACCTTCCAGACACTACGCCTGTTTCCGAACCTGACGGTGTTGGAGAACGTGCTGATCGCCATGAGTTCCCACGTCAACGCGGGGTTTCTCCCTGCGCTGATCAAACCGAAATCGCTGCGCCAGCAGGACAAGGACGCCGAGGAGAAAGCCCTGGAGACGCTCTCCATGTTCGGGGCGCGGCTCATCAGCATGTGCAACGAGCCGGCCTCGTCGCTCTCCTACGCCAACCGCCGGCGTCTGGAGATCGCCCGCTGCGTCGCTTCGCGCCCGCGACTGATCCTGTTGGACGAGCCCGTGGCCGGCATGAACCCGACCGAGACAAGGGGCGTCATCGAGGACATCCAGCGCATCCACGAGAGGGGCCACACGGTGCTGCTCATCGAACACGACATGAAGCTGGTGGAGGGCGTGGCGCACCGGGTCTTCGCGTTCGACCATGGCACCAAGATCGCCGAGGGCTCCTTCCGCGATGTCTCCACCCACCCCGCCGTCATCGAGGCCTATCTCGGGAAGCGGGCGGTCAGGCACTAGTCCGGGCGCTACCGATCCTCGAACTGCGGCCGGCGTTTTTCCAGGAAGGCGCGGACGCCCTCTTCGGCGTCGGCGTGGCCGGCAAGGGCGGGGCCGATCTGCCATTCGTAGGCTTCGCCCGCCGCGACGCCGTCCCTGAGCGAAACGTCGAACCCTTTCTTCGCCGCTCGCACCACGGCCGGCGAGTTGGCAGCGATCGCTTCGGCCAACGCCAAGGCTGCCGGCAGCGCTTCGCCCTCTGGCACCAGCCGGTTGACGAAGCCCAGACCGTGCGCCTCCCCGGCCGCCATGGGCTGCGCCGCCAAGGCCATTTCCAGGGCCCGGGCATGGGGCATGACGCGGAGCAGCCGACTCAGTTGTCCGCCGATCGGGAGTAGCCCAATACGGGCTCCGGGAACGCAGAAGGTGGCGTTCCGGCTGGCCACCCGGAGATCGCAGGAGAGCGCCAGGATAAAGCCGCCCGCATAGGCAGGGCCGTTGATCGCGGCGATCACCGGCTTGGCCATCCTGGCGGGATGAATGAAGGCCCGGTTGGCGTCCGGGCCTACGGCGGCTTTGCTTTCGCCCAGAACCTCCGTCAGATCATGGCCGCTCGAAAACGCCCTGTTGCCGGTCCCGGTAACGACGACGCAGCGGATGCCGGGCGTTTCGTCGGCCTCCTCGAACAGCCTCAAAAGGTCATCGGCCATCGCGCCGGAGAAGGCGTTGCGTTTGGCCTCGTTGTCGAGCCTGAGAATCCTGACGGCGCCGGCATCTTCGCTGACGATTCGGGCCATTGCAGCTTCAGCCGGCGTGCCGGTTCATGAAGCCTTCCATCAGAGTCTGGAGCCGGATCGGCATCTCCTGCATCGGGCAGTGGCCGCAGTCCATCATCACCAGTTCGATGTTCTTGTGCCACTTGAGGAAGGTGTTGCGCATGTCGTCTTCCAGGAAATTCGGCTGGTCGTAGCGGCAGCCGATGACCAGGAAGGGCACGTCGTGGGCCCCGGCCTCGTCGGAGAAGTCGTGCAGAGTCCACATGTCGAGATAGCCCCGCGCCGCCACGGGCGTGCGGGTCTCGCGGGCCAGGCGCAGCTTCACCTCCTGCCATTGGCGGGACAGCTGCCCGCCGGTGATGCGGTCGGCCAGTTCCCGGGCCTTGCCGTCGTCGGTGATGACATCGACGAAAAACTGGCGCTCCTCGTCGCTCATCTTGATGCCGGCCGCCGACACGGGGCCAATGGCGACGACGCTCTTGATGCGCTCCGGCGCGTCGATGGCCAGGCGCTCGACCACCATGCCGGTCATGGAGAACCCGACCAGATGGAACTTCTCGTAACCCAGGTGGTCGGCCAGGGCGAGGGTATCGGCAGCCCCCTCCACCTCGTTGTATTCACCGGTCTGGTCCAGGGATTCGCCGTAGCCCCGCAGGTCCGTCAGGATATAGGTGAAACGCTCGGTATCCAGATAAGGCAGCGTCGGGTCCCAGCTCTCCGCGCTGGCCAGCCAGTCGTTGTACAGGAAGGCCTTCTCGGGGCCGTTTCCGTGAATTCGATGTCCAAGTACCATGGTCTCCTCTCTCGCTCGCACCCGGGTCCACGGGCGGCCATCGTCGGCCGAATGTACAAACTACTTCAAATTTGCAGCCTAAGCTTCCGAATTGATTATTCGCGCTCTAGCTGTGATCTCTCAATAGGTTGTCCATCCGGGATTGATCCTGGAAGCTGATGGGTGACGGAATCCTGTCAGCGAACCGAGAAGCCAGCCCCGAATGAACGTGCATAAGAATGCAAAACTCACGCCGCGGGGTCGAGCCGAGTTTGTGCGGCGGGCCAGGAATCGGAGCCAGATATCGGGAACTTGTGCCTGCACAGGCCCGCGCACTATGCTTTCGTGGAGCGAGGCAGACCCCGGAACCGGACAGATGCAGCAAAGCGCCACCGCCGCGGCAACGGGGACCGATGCCGCGCAGCCGTTGCTGAAACTTGAGGACGTGGTGACCTACTACGGGTCGATCAGAATCCTCAAGGAAGTCAACCTGGAGGTCTACCCGGGCGAGGTGGTGTCGCTGCTGGGCGGCAACGCGTCCGGCAAGACGACCACGATGAAGACCATCCTCGGCCTGGTGAAGCCGGTGTCCGGCGCTGTCTGGTTCGGCGGCAAGCGCATCGACGGCCTGTCCACGGGCGAGGTCATCGCCATGGGCCTGGCGCCGGTGCCCGAGGCCAGGCGCCTGTTCCCGACCATGACGGTGCGCGAAAACCTGCTCATGGGGGCCTACGTCCACCGCCGCGAGAAGACCAACCGGACCCAGGAGGACATGGACCGGGTGCTGGACCTGTTTCCGGCCATCCGCGAGCGCCTGGGCCAGATCGGCGGCACGCTGTCCGGCGGCGAACAGCAGATGGTCGCCGTCGCCCGCGCCCTCATGGCGCGCCCGAAAATGATCCTTATGGACGAACCGTCCATGGGTCTGGCGCCGGCCCTGGTCGAGAAGGTCTACGAGATCATCGGCGGGATCGAGGCCACCGGCACGACCATGTTCATCGTCGAGCAGAACGCCACCATGGCACTGTCCGTGGCCAGCCGCGGCTATGTGCTTCAGAACGGCCGGATCGTCATCAGCGACACGGCCGAGAACATCCTGAAGAGCGAGAATATCCGCAAGGCCTACCTGGGCGAGGTCTGAGGCGTAGGCGACGCGGACCGGCGGGGAGTGCCCGGGCGCCGCCCTCCGACCGGGCGGGTGCCGCTTCGACGATGACGAGCGAGCGATGCGTCGGCGATGGCGCCGTTCCGGAGGTTCCGACGTGTCCGAACGCCCCGAGCCGCCTCTACTGTTTACGCCGCTCAAGCTCCGCGAAGTTGAGCTCCCCAACCGCGTCGTCATCTCGCCCATGTGCCAGTACTCAGCGACCGGCGGTCTGGCCAACGACTGGCACTTCCAGCACCTGGGACGGTTCGCCGGCGCAGGGTTGGTCTTCACCGAGGCCACGGCCGTCGAGGAACGCGGTCGCATCACCCACGGCGACCTGGGCATCTGGTCGGACGATCATGCGGAGGCGCTGCGGCGCATTACTCGCTACCTGAAGGACAGGGGCGCCGTCCCCGGCATCCAGCTTGCCCATGCCGGGCGCAAGGCCAGCGCGCGGCGGCCCTGGGACGGCGGCGCGCCGCTCGACGACAGCGACGCCGAGGCGGGCGAGCCGCCCTGGCAAACCGTGGCGCCGAGCGCCCTCCCCCCGTTCGACGGCGCCGGCCCGCCCCATGCCCTGGATGCGGAAGAGATCGCCGCCGTCGTCGATGCCTGGGCCAGCGCCGCATTGCGGGCGCACGAGGCCGGGTTCGACGTCGTCGAGATCCACGCCGCGCACGGTTACCTGCTGCACCAGTTCCTGTCCGCAGATTCGAACCGGCGGGGCGATGCTTGGGGCGGCACGCTCGAGAGGCGCATGCGCCTTCCCCTGCAGGTGGCAGAGCGGGTGCGCCGGGTGTGGCCGCCGGAAAAACCGGTCTTCCTGCGCCTTTCGGCCAGCGACGAAGGGGATCCGAGCTGGACCATGGACGAGGTCGCGGTCTTCGTCGGCGCGTTGCAGAAGCTCGGCGTCGACGTCGTCGACTGCTCGTCCGGCGGCATAGGAGCCCAGGGATTTGCGATACGCGGTCGGCGAGTACCGGGCTTCCAGGTCTGCTTGGCGGAAGAGATACGCCGGCGCACCGGCGTCCGCACCATGGGCGTCGGCCTGATCACCGGCGCCCGGCAGGCCGAGGACATTCTCCGGCGTGGCCGGTGCGACCTGGTCGCCATCGGCCGCGAGGCCCTGTACGACCCCTATTGGGCGCTTCACGCAGCCCGGGAGCTGGGGGCCGACCCGGATTATCGCCTGTGGCCCAGACCCTACGGATGGTGGCTCGACTACCGGGCCCGAACCGTCGGGCCAGGGCTGGAAAGATAAGATCAGCGCTTGATGAGTGTACGGCGTTGCTACCGACGCCAGCCTCCATGAGGTTAAACCGGCCGGATGGCACCAGTGTCCGTCGTCAGAATGAATGGAACGGCGGACACGCGACTGGCGGTAGATCGCGGGTTCCGGGTCGTCCCTGTCAGCCCCCTCCTGACACCTGTCTGCGGCAAGCATGATGAAAAAAAGATATTTAGAACAATCCACTATATTGACGACAGTCCCCAAACGACCTTTCATGTCCCTGTCGGTCGCAATTCGGGAAATTCAGGTGTCATGTTTTGTTAATATCTGCCAAAAAATTATGTTATTTCTTTAATAACAATGACTTGATCGAACACTATCCTTGTCAGTCTTCAACTCGCAAGCTGATTCAAGTCAACTCCCGACCCCGAATGTCCCCCGAAATCGCCCGGATTGCGGGGCTGTTTCCGATCCGGCGCCTGCGACGGTAGCGCCGGGCGGCGGAAGCCGCAACGCGATATCCCGCTTGCGGCCAGACGAACGGCCGCTACGCGCCCGGTCCCGCTGTCGGCGTGGTCCGCCATGGCTCGGGAATATGTCGAAGCACGAGGCCGCGTCAGCCGCCGGCTGCCAACGCCCTGGCCTTCGGGATCCAGCGCCGGACCTGGGCGCGCATCCAGCTTTCGGAACTCCACTCCGAGGCAACCCTTGCCTCGCCCCAGATGCGCTCGGCCACCCAGCGGTGCGACTTCTCTGCTCCTATTCCGTCCAGCACTGACACCGGCGCGCGATCTTCCCGTCCCCGGCCCACCCCGTCCGAGGAGGGGCGGCCGGAGACCCGCCACAGGTCGGCGATCCGGCCGACCGGAGCCTCCAGCGGCAGGCTCAGCCCCAGCTTCGCCACGATGCCGTCGCCGGGTCCGAACATTCGCCTGCGCTCAAGGCCCCTTATCGTTACCTCATCGAGTTCCGGTTCGTCCCTGGCCTGATCCTCCCTCGCAGTCCAGTCAAGCATTACGAGGAAGTCGAAATCGCCTGCATTGACGTTGCAGGTGTAGAGGCGGGTGACGATCTGGCGCATAAGGTTGCGCAACTCGTCGAGTTCGAAATGCGCCGCCTCCGGCCAGGGAATGCGCCGGCCGTTGGCGTCGATCACCACGACATCGGAAAAATTCCCGGTATGCGTGACCGGATGGACTCCCGAATGAATGTCTTCGAGGATCGCGTCGCGAAAACACTTGATGGCCATGGCCTTCGCCGGAAACGCGGCAACCTGCATTTCGTGCTCCTCGACCATTCCAGACTGCCCCCGTGTTTCCCGATCCCTATTTCGCTTCCAAGAGATACCCGGCAGCCACCTCACTGACCTCCGGCACCGGTGGCGCCGCATCCGGGCGTGTGCCGAGTTCGACAAAGTCCGCATCCATGACCTTCGGCGTAGTTTCGCTTCGCGCGCGTTGGCGCGGGGCGAGGGTCTGCCGATGATCGGCAAGCTGCTCGGTCATACCCAGGTGCAGACGACCGCCCGGTACGCCCACCTTGCCCGCGATACCGTGAAGGCCTCCGCGTCGCGCATCGGCGACAGCATCGACAACGATCTCGTCGTTACGCCATAAGCCGCTTTCATTTCTACGGATTATACGAATATTGCGGCAAGTCCCTGTTGCCCAGGAAGCCTGCCATGCCCACCGTGAGCGCCCTCGAGTTCCAGCGCAAGTTCGGCCGGTTCCAGCACGAAGCGCAGCGCGAGCCGGTGGAGGTAACCCGGCATGGGCGTCGCGAGTTCGTGCTCATGTCTGCGGAGCACTATGACTGGCTTCGGGCTTCGGCACAGCGCAGCCATCGCACGGGCGACGCCGCCGATGTGGTGATCGACGCAGTGGAGCGTGCCGCGATGGATGGGGGGTACAAGCCGCTCGACGACCTGCTGACGTAACGACGAATCGGTGGCGCTTCCCGATCCGAAGCCGGGCCTGGTCATCCGCTACTACTACCTCTGGACGCATGAGGCCGCTGCCGGCCAGGACCAGAGCAAGACCCGCCCGACCTGTCTGATAGCCGCGACCGACCCGGCTGTACTTCCGCGCTACGTCGTGCTGCTCCCAATCACCCATACACCACCTGGAGTCGATTCCGCAGGCATCGAAATCCCTGCGCGCGTCAGACAGGCCCTGGGCCGCGACGACACGCCGAGCTGGGTGATCGTGTCGGAACACAATAACGATGAATGACCCAATGCAGGGCTGTCTCCGCTGCTCGGTCAGCCGGACGTCTTCAGCTACGGTTTCATCCCGCCGGGACTGTTTCACCAGATCAAGGCTCGCTTCCTCGAACTGGCTCGCTCGAAGAAGAGCCGCGCCGTGCGCCGCTGACGGTGCGTATTTCCGAAGCACGATCGTTCCAGCGACCCGCAGTCCCTCGCTCCCGCAAACAAAGTCGCGTGATCTTCGGAGACGCGCGCCGGACGCCCAGCGGCGCCATGCGCATCGTCTGGTCGCTGTTCCGCCTGTTATTCGGCGCGCTCCTTTGAGCCCACAGATTGACGCAAGTTCAATGGGTCAGCATGCCGATCAGCGTCAAAAAGCGACGCCGAACAACACGCCATTCGGTGGCACGTCTCAAGGCGGCTCGAAGAAACCCATTTGACGTAGGCGGATGTCGGAAGAAAATAATTTGCCGCCGGAAGCACCGCTCCCGGACATGACGGGAGAGGGCCTGCTGTCGATCTTCTGAAGCCAGGCAAGAGAGCGTGGCGCCTACCGTTCGGAAGGCGTCGGTCGGGCCGGTTTTCCTACTCCGTCGCGGAAATCGTCATGGGTCTCGCGGTCTGGGAGGCCGGCGCATGTCTTGGAGACGTCCCGCATTATGCACTCCCGCCGCTGACCGGCGTGCTTGAGACGGCAGTCGTGGAGAGCGGCTACCTTCTCGCCGAGACCTGGGTGACGTTTCAGGAAATCGCCGCCGGTTTCCTTTTGAGCGTCGTCGTCGGGATTTCGCTGGCATTCCTGATCGTGTCGGTACGCCCGATCGCCAAGAGCATCTATCCGATTCTCGTCATATCCCAGGTGATTCCGAAAATCGTCTTTGCTCCGGAGTTCCTGGTCCTGTTCGGATTCGGAATGACATCGAAAATTCTCATTGCGTTCCTGCTTTCCTGCTTTCCTTCTTTCCTATCGTGATCGACACCGTCTTGGGATTGCGTTCGACGTCCGTCGAGGCACTGCATTTCGCCCGCTCAAATGGCGCGGGATCGATTCGCACACTGCTTTTGATTCGCCTGCCGAACGCTCTGCCGCAGATGTTTGCCGGGCTGAAGCCTGCCACCACCTTTTCCGTCACCGGCGCGGTTCTCTCCGAGTTCATCGGCGCCGACCGGGGCCCCGGACGCGCCATGCTGAAAGCGAGTGCGGGCCGCGAAACCGATGTCGAATTTGCGGGCGTGCTCTACATCAGCGCGGTCGGTTTCGGGATGTTTTTTTTGATGCAGTAAATCGAAAGTGTGGCCGCCTATTGGCATGTGTCGCAGCGCCGCCGACGGGCGCCGGCCGGGTGACGGACGGCGGACGATGGCCGTAGCAAACAAGCGCGAACCGCACCGAGCGACTCCGGCACCCCGATCGAGACCGTCAAGCGTCGAGTGCGTATCGTTGGTTGCGGGGGCTCGCAACCACCGAGACCGACATTTGATCGAAATCCCGATCTAATCCATTCCAAGTCCTTGAATTACAGGGTTATGTCACGCGGGAGTGGCGTTTCACCGTTTGCAGGTCTTTGTGGCCGACCGAACGGGTGGCTTGACGCAGTGCTGCCGCCGGGATTGGCCTATTCCTTTGTGGAGAAGCTGTTGCGGGCCCGGGCCAGCGGCACCGCCGAGCGGGAGGCGGCGCTGGCCACTTTGGGGTGCCGCGGGACAGGGCGGCGGCAGATCACGCTGGGCGCCAACAAGGCCTATAACGTGGCCGCCTTCGTCGATGCCTTGCGCGACCGGGCGGTCACCCCGCACATCACCGTCGACGGCCACGTGACCAAGACCGGAAAACGGCGCAAGACCCGGGTCGACCGGCGCACCAATGTCGGGCCCAACTGCCACATCTGCATTGCCCGCAATCACTACTCCTCGCCCAAGCGCCATATCGGTCGCAAGATTCACGCCCGGGTCGGCGAACGCATGGTCGAGATCTTCCTCGAACAGGGCCGCGAGCGGATCGCCGTCCATCGTCTGAAGAGCAGGCGCAACCAGTACGCCACCCTGCCCGAGCAAATGCCCGACCGCCTCAACGCGGTGCGCGACATCCGCGAGCCCGATCACGGCGACATCCTGCTGCAGCGCGCCCGCAAGGTCGGCCCGAACGCCGTGGCCTGGGCCGAGTGCTGCTTATCCTCGCGCGAATTCCCAGAACAGGCATTCGCCACCGTGCAGGAAATGATACGCCTCGCCTCCGGCTTCCTCAGGGAGCGGCTCAAGAACGGCGCCGGCCCCGATCGGCGCCGTCCCGAATCCGCAGACATGATGCTGTGTTACGCCCATGTCTGTAACCGGGACGTCAAAGCCGCGGCAGAGCGTATCGGCGAGGTCATCCAGGAGGCCATGGCAGGCGGCCGCATTAGCGGACCGATGACTGCGAAGGCCAAGGCCATCGAGGGCCGAGGCAGCATGAACTCGACGTCCTTGTAGATTCTATCCCCGCCCGGGCGGAAGACAGCCGCTTATGCGACACTCGGATGCGCGGCAGCGTGTTCGCCCGGGTCCATCCGATATCGACCGGCGTGGTCTCGATCAACTCGGCGGTCAGATCGAGGGTGATTTGACGACGGCACGCGGTAAGTCCGGCCACGATTAGGATCAACCGGCGCATCCCCGCATGGGCGGGGAACGCACCTCGTTTGCCGAATCTCAGGAAAGTATAGGCCTGTCCCTGGTGGCAAATTGCTCAGAGGTCCGCGCCGCCACCCAGCGGCGGGCTAGGTCCACCTTGCCCACAGTCACGTAGTCGGGGCGGTGGAGAAGGTTGGAGCCACAATCGGTCCCGCAATGGCCAGCAATGCTTGACAGTGTTGGCAATCTGCTTCAACCTGTTCATTATGTGCAATCATGCGGCAGTTTGGGTCACTTCATCCTAGGAAACTATGGTCGCGAAACTACGTATTTCCATCAGCCTTCCCGAGCAAGAGCACAGGGAACTCTCGGCGCTTGCTGAGAAGCATCACATCTCCCTCGCTTGGCTCGGTCGGCAGGCTGTTGTCGAGTTTCTGGAGCGATACCAGGACCGTGAGCTACAACTTCCACTCACCATGCCCTCCCGGAGACCGACCAGAGGATGACCGGCAAGCGCTGGACAGCCATCGATTTGTTCTGCGGCGCGGGCGGGCTCTCCGAGGGATTCCGCCAAGCGGGCATTCATGTCCTCGCAGGCAACGATATCGACCCTCATGCCGCCGAGACATTCGCGGCGAGCCACGCCGAGGCTCGCTTTCTGCCCGGCCCCATCGAGCACATCGCCGCCCGTGAGTTTCTCGGAGCTGCCGGTCTCAGGAAGCGCGAACTAGACTGTCTCATTGGCGGCCCACCCTGCCAAGCATTCAGCGTCTACAACCACCAGCGCGGCTTGCACGACAAGCGCAGCGGGCTCTTCCACGAATACCTGCGCATTGTTGAAGGGCTAATGCCCAAATGGGTTGTCATGGAGAACGTCACCGGTATCACGTCCGCAGGCGACGGCCAAGCCGTTCAAAGAATTCATTCCGGTCTCGCAAGTTTGGGTTACCGCGTCGAAACCAGAATTCTTCATGCCGAAGCATACGGCGTGCCGCAGGAGCGCCGCCGCATCATCTTCCTGGGCAACCGAATTGGCGTCGCGATTCCGTGGCCCGAGCCGACCCACGGACCCAACCTTGAGCCTTACGTGAGAGTGTGGGACGCGATTGGAGACCTCCTGCCGCTCTGCAACGGCGAGCAGCCTACTCACGCCTTGCCCTACCGCACAGCTCCGATGTCCACCTATCAGGCTTATCTTCGCGGCAACCTCACGCGGGTTACCAACCACGCTGCCCCGCGCCTTGCGCCGATCAACCGCGAACGCATGAAGTTCATTCCCGAGGGCGGCAGTTGGCGCGACGTTCCGCATGGCTTGTTGCCCGCCGGAATGAAGCGTGCCCGCCGGTGCGACCACACAAAGCGCTACGGTCGACTTCGCAAGGATGGTCTGGCCTCGACGATTCTCACGAAGTGCGACCTCCACTGGGGTGCCTACATCCACCCCGAGCAGGACCGCGTTCTGACCGTCCGCGAAGCCGCCCGCCTGCAATCCTTTCCGGACTGGTTTCAGTTTGCCGGCCCGCGCACCGAGCAATACGTACAAGTTGGGAACGCCGTCCCCCCGCTTCTGGCGAGACAACTGGGCATCGCGCTCATCAAGGCAGCGTCCCAGCGGCGACCCCGCCGCAGTGTCCGCTTGACCGACACGCCCCCCGAGAACGCCGCCGCCATGGCGGTGTGAGGCTACCGACCGAGGGCAGCCTTGATTGCCGCTTCGTAAACGTTCTGCTCTGGCAGGTTCATCGGGGAAGTGAACGCAATGGCCACTTGGTCGACCGTCGTCGTGAATTGGTCGAACAGCTTCATGTCCCGCTGCTGCCCCGCCGGCGCAACCGGCCCCAGTTCGTAACTTCGGAACGTGATGGTTCCGGTGCTCGGATGGTAGGTGTGCAAGTTCCCGCCCAACCGGTCGCGAATCCGGTCGAAGACCTGTTTCGGGCAGACGAAATAGAGCCCCTTGGTGCACTTTGCCTCCCGGCGGAGCACATGCCCCTTGTAGATGATTTGGGGCAGGATGCGCTTGTTGACATTCTCCCAGTTCATTCCCGCATCGCTGTAGCCGGGGTTCCGACCCTGTCCGTCCCGGTACGCCCGACCACGAAAAAATGCGCGCGCCTGGTCACTGTAGTTGCCCGTCGTGTCCACAGTCTGGACCTCGACTGCCGTCAGCTCGGCAAGGTCTCCACCGCCATCGAGCTTCGCCAGAATCCAGTCCACATAGTACTTGCGGGTCGCCGCTCCGGCTGCGCCCCGAGGACGTGGCAGAGGCAGTTCCTGCCCCCAGTAGCGTCCGAACACCGCGACCTCGTTGCCGGTTATCGAACCAGCGGAGACGCGCACGGCCACGTCCGCCGGCCGCACCAGTTCCGCCCCGGCTCCGAAAGTCTCCGCCGAGATCTCTCGTAGGACTTTGAAGTTGTCCGCATACATCCGGTTCGGGCAGCAAATGACGGGCTCGGCTTCCGAGACCTGCCGCACTGAGCACGCCCCATGGTGCGGCTTGATGCAGTCACTGTTCACGAAGGGACAACGGCGCGCGTCCACATTTGTCCGGGCACCCGCGTTACGCGGTGCGAGCCCGAAGAATTCTGTTATCTGCAATGCCATGCAGCTACTCTCGATGCAAACAGACTAGGAAGCAAGTTGGACCGCGTAAGCCCGAAGGTTCGCAGTGCTAACATGCGCGCGATACGCAGCAAAGGCATGAAGCCCGAGCTTGCGGTGCGCCGCCTAGTGCACGCCATGGGATACCGATACCGTCTCCACCGGCATGAGCTTCCTGGTCGCCCCGATATGGTCTTTCCTGGCCGCCGCAAAGTGATCTTCGTACACGGGTGTTTCTGGCACCAGCATCCAGATTCCGCCTGTAAGCTAGCTCACCGACCAAAATCAAATCTGGAGTACTGGGCGCCGAAGCTTCGGCGCAATCGAGAACGCGACTCCGCTCACCATGACAGACTTAGGGAGCTAAACTGGGACGTCCTGGTGATCTGGGAGTGCGAAGTAAGAGCCGACGACGGTCTTGGCGACCAAATCCGTGATTTTCTGGGACCCAGAGCGATACGAGCGAGGCACCCGGATTTCAGCTTGACGGGGGCCTGAAGTTCCACGGAAGCAGTTCATCAATGCGGCTGTTGGGATGGCCGGCAGCGATTTTCTCCAGCGTGGTCTTGAGCCAGGCGTAAGGTTCGACGCCGTTCATCTTGCAGGTCTCGATGAGGCTGGCGATACGGCCCCATGAGCGCGCGTCCTCGTCGTGGCCGGCGAACAGCGCGTTTTCGCTGTGAGCGCCACGAGCGCCCCACCCGGTTTGTCAGCTTGACGGACCGTCGAAGTTCCAGGGCAGGAGCTCGTCGATTCGGCTGTTCGGATGGCCGGCGGCAATCGCTTTGAGGCTCGCCCTGAGCCAGGTGTGGGGGTTTCCTGGCGCTTGCGCGTGCGATCCTTGACCGCCGCCTCGCGGGCGCGGACGAGATCGCGCATCGCCTCATGGGCTTCGTCCGGCGTCCAGATCTCGGTCAACTCGCCGGCCCGGAACAGACGGGCCAGCTTCACCGCATCGCGCCGGTTCGTCTTGACCCGCTCACCGGGTCGGCGCGGAATCAGGGACGGTGCGATGACGGCGCACTCGTGACCGAGCCCTTCGATCGATCGCTGCAGCCCGTAGCCCGTCGGCCCGGCTTCGTAGCAGAAGCGGAGCCGGCTGCCCGGCCGCTCCAGCTTGCGCACGAGACGACGCACGGAAGCGCCATCAGAGCCGATTTCTCCATAATATCTCACCTCGCCGTCGCGGCCGCCCTCCGCCACCGCCATGGCATGGCGATCCTTCGACACGTCCATTCCGACGAAAATTTCGCTACAATCCACCACGGTTCGCCCTCCTGGCTTGAGGCCCTGCTCGTCGAGCAACCCTCGTTGAAAGCCGCCAGTGTAGGGCGAACCGCCCCGTCACAAGACAACCGCAGAAGGACATACGGGCTTTTCAAACAGTTGAAGAAGGCGCTTCTGGAGCGGGCGCTCGGCGCCGAGCTGAGCGACCATCTGGGCTACGAGAAGGGCGACCCGGCGGGCCACGGCACGGGCAACAACCGCAACGGCCATTCGGGCAAGACGGTTCTGACCGAGGACGCCGCGGTCAATCTGGCGGTGCCGCGCGACCGCAAGGGCACGTTCGAGCCGGCGATCGTGCCGAAACGAAGGGCGCGCGCCGGCTCGACGGTTTCGACGACCGCATCCTGCCCCTCTATGCGCGCGGCATGACGGTTAGCGAGACTCAGGGCCATCTGCGGGAGCTCTACGGCGTGGATGTGTCGCCGGACCTGATCAGTCGGGTCTCCGCCACAGTCCGGCGCTTCTCAGCCTCGCTCCAGCGCCGCCGCGAAGCAGCCGGCCGGGCCGGCAGCCATACCGACCTCTCATCTGCATCAGACATCTGCGATCGTGTCCACTTGGTCCCTGGTGGACACTTGCCAAGTGTCCACTCCCGATCGCACAACCTCGCGGAATCACTCTATATCGAGAAGGCGGCCCTCGCCGGAGCCTTACGACCAATAGTATATCCTTGCAATGCAGACCGCTGACTGCTCTTGTTGACATGCGGCAGCCGAACAGCCCCGAAGGTAGATAAGTATGCAAATTTCAGAAGTCTTCGGTTTCGGTATCACAAATCAATCAGAAGAAGCATGGGCCAGCAGGCGGGCGAGACGTTGTCCTTTCCGCAATGCTCCCTGCACCAAGTCAAGTAAGGCGGACCCGATAGGCATTTGCTCTCTATCAGATGGCGGCGAAGCGGCTACACTCTGTCCCGTTCGCTTTGTCGAACGGGATATCATATTCAAAGATGCCGCGCGCTTGGCCTTTGGAGAAAATATTCGCATCGGAGTCTTTCCTGAAGTTCGTATTTTGGAGATTAAGAAAAGTCGGACCAAAAGAAAGAATACTAAGATAGGGAAGGTAGACTACCTGATCGGGAAGATCGAAGGCGACCAGGTTATTGATTTTGCAGCAGTAGAAGTTCAAGCTGTATACTTTTCGGGTAAAGAAATCAGATCATCACTCAAATACTACATGGAAAATGGGTCTTTTGAACTTCACAACTCGGACAGGCGACCTGACTTCCGGTCGTCAGCCCAGAAAAGGCTTGTTCCTCAGCTACAACTAAAGATACCTGTATTCCGGCGCTGGGGGAAAAAGGTTTTTATCGTCGTAGATTCTCTGTTTTTCAAATCTTTGCCGACTTTTGAGGAGACCACCCATGCCAACAGCGAAGTGACATGGCTCTCCTATCCTATAGAACCATCGGGAAAAGACTATACTGTCGGCGAGGCGAATATCAGCTATTCGGAATGGGACGAGGTCCGCAATGCCCTACGAGAGGGAACACCACCCGATCCAAACGAGATAGTCGCTGAATTACAGGAAAAGCTCCACCGGCCACAAAATCCCGCGCGCACATTGGATATTTGAAAATTGATAAGATTGCAAGTGGCGTGCTTGATACCACAAAAGTCCAGTCAACGCATAATTTGGCTGTGAATAATAGGAGATTAATAGGTTTAAGGAATGCTTTGACACCAAGTGGTGCAAGGATTAAGATGATATCAGAGAGAGACGAATATTCGAAACTTTGATATGGCTTGCCCATCCCTTATACGAACTCCTCCATGCATCAGATGGAGCTTTTGTGGCCTGCTTGATCTATATTGAAGTTCGAGCGTACAAGTGGTATCGGGCAACGCTGCCATGACAACGGGCGGCCAAGCGGTCCGCATTTGGTCAACATCGTGGCTCGTTTTGCTGGTCTAAGGGGAGGTCCAGATGACTATTGAAAATATCCAGACAGTATCAATCAGTGAAGTCTATTTGGACGAGCTCAACCCCCGGCTGCCGACGACTGTAGATCGACAGCAGAAAACGATGTTGCGTTATATCGCGAGAAACACGTCAATCACTGAGTTGATGACTGTTATTGCTGAGCATGGCTATTTTCCGGGTGAACCGATTGTTGTTATTCCACGGGATGCAGGTGGTTATTGGGTGGTGGAAGGAAACCGACGACTCACAGCCCTGAAATTACTAAACGACCCCTCTTTGGTTTCGAAGAATGCTAGAATAAGAGATGTATCAGAAACAGCTCGGTACACACCTGATACTGTCCCCTGCGTAATTTTCGAAAAAAGATCGGAAATAGTCAATTATTTGGGCTATCGTCACATTAGTGGCGTAAAGCAATGGGAACCATTGGCGAAAGCCAGATATATAGCACAATATTTTACGACGGAGACGGACGAGAAAGCAGACCCAGCGACGCGCTATCGAGAAGTCGCCCGAGGAATCGGAAGCCAGGCCCCTTACATCAAACGGCAATTGGACGGCATCGCTGTCTATTATCATATGGAAGACCATGCCTTTTACGATATTGAAGGTCTGACTGAGGAAACGATTTCGTTTTCTCTTTTGAGCACGGCCACTGGCTATGATAGGATTCTCAATTTTGTATCTTTATCTGAAGACCCATTTCTTGAGCCTGATTTCTTAAAAGGAGACGCTGTGCACGATCTGGCGATCTGGATGTACCAAACCAACGAAAATGGAGAAACTATTCTTGGGGATTCGCGCAATATTCAGCGACTTGCAGTAATTGTAGAGAATGCCGACGCGGTAGAAATTCTACGCAATAGTCGCAATCTTCAAAAAGCTTTTGCCATTACAAAGGGTGTCGCGTCTGAATTCTACGATCTGCTCAATGGGATTGAATGGGGTCTAGAGGAGGCTGTTTCATCTGTCGCACTTATAGATCTTGACGAAGGACACCGGTCTCAAATTTCGAACATTTTCAAGCAAGCACGTGCGCTTAGGCGTGTGTCGGAGGACGACTAGATGATCCAGAATTATGGATTGATAAATGATCGTTCACCACATCTTGTCGCCGATCTGTGTGAAATTATTTCTTATTTCGAACAGCGAGAAGTTTCTCGAGGTGATTTGGAAAGCATTCTCTCTCAGAGAAGCGGAGAAGGATTGCTGCGTGATCTTGATCTCGGCGCATCGGACTCCGCGGAAACCAATGAAAAGTTCCAAGCCTTGTCAGAAGAAGTGTTTCGACATTTGGCGTACCGTATTAAAGCATTCGGGGAATGGTACCCATTTAGCACTGATGCGGACGTTCTGGTTCTAGCTGAAGGAATCACAAAAAAGCAAGAAATTTATGCGGCTCTTCTGGCATTTTCTCGATTAAAGATGTTCAAGGCTGAATGTATAGTACAGTTCGCTAAGGATTTTGAAATTCTTTGTGTGGAAGCGTCATTCGGCTTCACGGGTACTTGGGAAGTGATTCATTTTGGAACCGGCGGGCGTGATCGTCCCGCGTTTGGCAACAAGCTGAAGGATGCATTGTTAGTACTATCGGAACACTTGCGCGAGCACCCGAATGAAAAAGAGATAATGGCTTTACCCGATAACAACACCGGCGATGCTGGTATCGACATTGTAATATGCAAGAATTGGGACGACCCAGCGCGAGCGATTCCGACTTTTTTTGCACAATGTGCCGCGCAACAGACGAACTGGCCGGCTAAAAGATTTGAAGCAAGTGCACTCAATTTGGAAAAGTTTTTTGGTTTTTTTCACAAGCCGGGGACGATTCTGTTTATTCCTTTATGTTTTCGAGGTACGGATGGACTCTGGTTAGATTCAAGCGGCCATCAGACCATCGTAGTAGATCGAAAACGTTTACTAGAGTTGATTGAGGCAAGAATTTCAGCTAGTGGTGGTTCTGTAGAAATTCTTGAAAATATACCACGTCCGTTCGACCCCGGATGTGCAGTCAACGCCTGATCGGAAACTCCCGCCCGGCGATCAGCTGCGCGTATGCAACACGGCATTTCCACCCCTGCCGGTTTCCGGATGGTGCCACCGCCCAGGAGCAGGTACGGTCCTCTCACACTACCGCGGTGAATGCCCACCAGGAGCAGGGCCGCCTGTCTCTGGTCCAGCTCGGTCTTTTGCGCTTGGACCTCGCACCAGGGTTCCTCCTCGTTGTCCCGGAAGGTGCGCCCGCCCGCGAACGCGGCGATCTCGTCAAACGAGAGGATCATCTCGCGGCACGGTTCGCGGTCCGAGTGCCAGCGCTCGCGCAGCGATCCTCCCCTTGCCGCATCCTCTACCGCGATATCGGCGACTACCTGATGCGAGAGCGGAAGCTGGAAATGCTGCGCGAAGCGGGCTCGATCGCCGCCATCTACGATTGGCAGCAGACGGAGCCCGACCGGCACGATGACTGGATCGGTCAGCGCGACGAAACGCTTAACACGTTCATCCCTCTTCGTTCTGAGAGGCGCAAATCCGACGGAGGCAACAACGCAATCTTCGCGCTGTTTAGTAATGGTCAAATGATCGGTCGCGACGCATACGTCTACAACTGTTCCTACGACGCTCGCAGGACGAGCGAACGTAGGGTGTCGCAAAATTTCCAGGACGCCTTGCGAGACTGAAAGCAAAGCGACATGAAACCTGCCGATCTAGGTACGGTGATTGATCGGAATTCTTCGTATTTGCGGTGGGATGATACACTGAAGCGCCACTTGCGGCGCCAGCGGACGACTGAGTTTTCTGATCGCTTCATCAGAAAAGCCGCGTACCGCCCCTTCGTGCACCAATACCTGTATGCGGACAAGACGTTCATACAGCGACTTGGACAGAACTCCGACATCTTTCCGGTCGATAACAACGAAAATTGGGAGATCTGCTTGTCGGGTGTTGGCTCCAGAATGCCGTTTGTTGCGCTCCTAGTGGCCACCATGCCGGACCGCTATCTCGTGGAAGACCTCTGTCCAACACGGCGGCGACAACGTCTTTGCGGATCTCGATTTTCCCGACGCCGATTCACATCTGCTGAAGGCGGAACTCGTCAGCCGCTTCGACGACATCGTCCGACAACGCGGCATGACCGAGGCGGAGCTTGCCCGCGCACTCGGCCTGTCCCGATCCGACGTCTCCAAGCTGCTTCGGGGCGATTTCCGAGAGTATCCGCTGGATCGCATGTTCCGGTTCCTGATGGCGCTCGGCTGCGATATCGAAATCGTCATCAGAAAGTAGCATAAAGCCACCAGCGGCAAGCTCCGAAGGGCGCCATCCGAATTCGGCTGACGGTACCGCCACGTGTCTCCGGAACCTGCCTTCCGGCACGTTCGCTAAACTTGGACTTCTCGTTCCAGAAACGAATCGACCCTCATCTGTCGAGCAGCAATAACAATTTCTTTCACATTCAGAAATTGATTTGCCATGTCCTGCAGGGCACCGCGCGAATGGCGGCTCTGCTTCACGAAACAACGCAGTGATGCATCGACAGGGCTTCGATTCTACCGACACGGGAGACTCCGTCTGTTCGTCCGGGCACAGGATTGAAACTCTTTTCGGCGTCCTGCGGCGCCTGACGGGGCCTCACGGGACCAGGACTGCGAACCGCCGGAATTCCCATACCGAAAGCGGTTTGCGGGGCCTTCCGCCGCCCCTATCTTTTTCTGCATGGGCGTCATGGTAACAGTGCCGGCCGGTAGCCTGGTTGGCAGATTTCGGCAGGCAATCGAGGCTTGGTGTTCGGGTAGCGGCATGAGCGCGGGGGCCCTGGGCGCCGCCGCGCTGCGCGACCGGGACTTCGTCGCCTCGCTTCGCCGCGGCCGCAATCCCCGCCTCGGGACGGTGGACAGCGTGCTCGCCGTCATGGGCGAGCCGCCTGCCGGCCCGGCCTTCCTCGGGGAAGTCGAGGCGTTCCTCGCGGTGACCGGGATCAAGCGTTCGCTGCTGGGTCGCGGGGCGACGGGCAATCCGTCCTTCGTCGCGCAGCTGCGCAAGGGCGTGTCGCCCACCTTGGCGACCGTGACGGACGTGCGCGCCTGGATGGCCGTTCACGCGAGCGCCGGAGAATGGCGGGAGATCCGCGCCCGCACCGGCGCGATGCCCCGCTTTCTGACCGGTGCCAAACTGCCGCCGCCGGAATTTCCTTCCCGTTGCGGGCCGAACGGTGCCGGCGACAGGCCGCCGCCCCGCGGAGATGATCCGATCTATGTCGACACCCGAGAGGCGGCGGAGCGGCTGGGGCTTTCCCCGCGCACCCTCGACACTTACCGGTGCACCGGGGCGGGGCCGTGGTACTGCCGTCTCGGGGGCTGCGTGCGCTACCGGGTGAAGGACCTGGACGCGTGGGACGCCGGCCGGCGGCGTCCGCGCGGGGACAAGGCCGCCCGACAGGCATCGCCGTGAGCTTCGGCGTCTCCGGACGCTGGGGCGGCTGACATGTCGGGCGCGCTCTGGCCGCGCCGCATGGTCCGGCTGGGTTTGCTCGGCGTCGCCGCGATGACGCTGGCGGTGCCAGTCATCCTGCTGGCGCGCGGGACCACCGGCCATGACTGGTACGCGGCCCGGAAGCTGACCGTTGCGGAGGTCATGATCGCCGTCGGTTTCAGCGAAACCACGACCGTTGCATTCCGTATAGCGGACGGCGGCACCTGGAATATCATTCGAGCGGCAGTTGCCGTATTCCCGTCGGCGGTGCGGGCGCGGCAGCGCATCCTGGGGACCATCGGTGACGGCGTCATGCTGGGCGCCGGCGTCGGCGGGACGGTGTTCTGCCTGATGCTGCTCGGGGCCGCGGGCCGTGGGCGGCGGCGCCGGACCGGGACGGCCCTGGAGCCGGTGGAATATCCCCATCGGTATCCGCCGACAGCGGGTCCGGCGGGGCGCATCGCGGACTGGGTTCGGCCCGGCCTGCGGGGGCGGATCGCGCTGCTGGTGGTGTCCTCGGCGGAGCTCGAACGCCTCCTGACGCTGATCGAGCACGGGAGACGTCCGGGCTTCGTCGATCTCCCGGGGACGGACGGCGTGGAGCCAATGGAAGCCGATGGCCAACTCCTGGAGCGGACGGAAACGCCATCCCTGCCGCCATCAGGAAGCGGCAGACAAAGTACCGAAGCCGCGATCCCGTCGACGCCGGCCCCCGCCGGTCCCGGAAGCCGCCCGGGCGAGACGAAGCCGGACGATCCGACCGGAGACAAAGCGGTCCGGAACAGGTCTCCCACGGACCAGAAGTTCTACTGATGGTCGCCTCGATCGGCGCCATCGCCTCGCCGTCCCAGGGTGTCAGCTATTGTAGAGTCGAGGACTGGCGCGCCAGCTTTAGGGTCCGGTGGCTGTTCCGGCGCTTTCGCGCCGGGCCTCAGTCCGGCTCCCATGACCGCGTTTCCAGTCCCCGCTCATCAAACCGGA